>Ga0316197_10002043_pt1 | contig 14422 bp, 19 predicted proteins | sample OudBiesiAoxic_MG_FD_204939 | JGI IMG/M metagenome (GOLD analysis project Ga0316197, IMG submission 204939) | Coastal sediment microbial communities from Oude Bieten Haven, Netherlands - site A oxic | ecosystem: Environmental > Aquatic > Marine > Coastal > Sediment | place: Netherlands...
CGATGCCGATCGCCAGGAACTCGTCGGTCGGCGGCTCGAGATGGCTCAGCATCTGGGTAAGGGCCAAGAGAATGATCGTGATCCAGCCGAAGCGCTTCCACCGTCGATTCAAGTACGGGATGATCGCCGAGAAGAAGGCGGTGAGGGCTACGAGGCTTCCGTACCGGACGAGCGGGCTCGAGATCTCGGCATCGGTGACGCATTCGAACAGGCCGACGTTGGCGATGTCGGTTCCCGGCGCACACACCCAACCCGGCGGCGCCGTCGACAGGACGGGTGGTGAGAAGCGCGACACGAGGAACGATTCGAGAAGCCACAGCACCACGAGAGCAAGCACAACCGCAAGGAGTGCGAGACGCAACCGCCGCCACTGTTTCTTCCGGATGAAGTACCCGATGCCCACGAAGGGCACGATGAGCGCCAGCAGACCGACCAGGGCCAGGAAAACGATGACCACAGGGTCTGGGAGGTGGTCGAAGCCCTCGATCACCTCGACCGTGATGGCCTCGGACATATTGTTCAAGGTGGTGGCCAGGAGGAAACCGAAGATCGTCGCGACGACAGCGACGATGAGGCGCAGCAGATCGGTCGGATGACGCACGATCTTCCGCTCGGCGGGTTCTTCGATTATCACGCCACGATCTTCCACGGTGGTCGCCAATTTCGGCTCCTCTCGGCTCACGGCTGACGGGCATCATAAGGGGGCTCGCTTCCTTGGTAAGCGAAATTCTGAGGCGTCCCACCGATGCGAATCACACCGATCATGGTTGGTGCGAACGTGCTCGTTGTGTCATCACCCACGGACAGGGCCAGGATTCCGTCCTGGAGTGCAGCGCTCGCCCGACACATCAACGGGTCAAGAGCACGATGAGGACGAAGAATCGTGCGAGGTGTGCCCACAGCTCCCCGGACTCCCAGAACAACTCGTCCGTCACCAGTTGGCGCTCGTCTTCGGACATCATGGGACGTGACGGACACAACCCGTCGAACATCTGGCCAAGGGGCGACAAGGCCGTCGCCGGGTTCGGGGGCGGCGGCTCCGTCGGGGTTGAGGTGTTCATGCGCGCAGATCATGCGGGCGTAACGATGGCTGTTTCCCCAGTCAGCGAGATGGGGGGTCTCGGGAGAGGTGCCCGGGCAACGGCAGTAGAATCAACGCATGGAGAACTACCGGACCCGCGACGAGTACGACGTCGCGACCGCACAAATCGTTGTGGTGTTGGGCGGAGCTGGGCAGATCCTCTCAGAAGCTATCCGGTCGAGCAGCGGACTCGATGTTCTCGACGACAACTCCGCGATGGTGGCATTCCTCCTCCTTTGGCTCTCGGGCCCGATGCGTTCGGGTGAGATCGCCGAGGCGATGAACATCACCACCGGTGGATCCACAAAGATCGTGACGAAACTCGAAAACGACGGCATCGTATCGCGACTTCACCACGCCGACGCTGACGGACGCGCCGTGGTCGTCACCCTCACCGAGAAGGGAGAGCGCGTGGCTGATGCCGTCCTCGTCGCTGTCGGCGAGGCGGTGCGGGACCTCATGGCGCGGCTCAACGCTCTTGACGCCTCGGCGAGATAAACCAACCCGCGTCCTCGATCAGCGATCGCTCTAGACTCGCTGAACTCTCGTCCGCCCTCGACTCACGGCCCCGGGAGGATACGTGGATGCTTCACCTGCTGCAGCCGGCAGCAACCCAGAAAGCCCCGAGGAACGGACCGGTGACGGCGATGGGTTCGACCCGTCCTCTGCTATCAGGAGTGACTTCGACGCGACCATCATTCTGCTGCTCTGGTGCATTCGGAAGGCGTTCTTTCCCCTGTTCTGGCTGGGAATGTCGTTTGCAGCGATCTCCTTCGCCATCACCGGACAGGACGTACTCGAACTCGAGAGCCAGGCGACGTCGCTGGATACGCCGAGTGAGTTCGTCGGGGCTCTGCTGTCGCCGCTTTCGATCGTGGCAATCGCGTTCATCGTGAGGATCGCGGTCGGGTTCCTTGCTCTCGCAGCCGCGTACCCACTGAGCAGGTCAACGAAGCCTCACGATCACCAAGACGCCCGGACGATAACGCGGCACATCCGTGTGTGGCGAGACCGGCTCTATCTCAGCCGTGCATTCCGATCCCTCCGGTGGACGTGGATCGTCCGAAACGTCGCCGTGCAGCGACTCGATCGAAGGGGAGCGAGGCTCGCGTTATGCAATCCAGTGCTGAGATGGGCCGGCATCGCACTGTTCATTCTCTTCGTGGTTGTCTTCTTCATCGCAGTGGGAGCATCCATGGAGTAGCGACGCACCTCGGCCGGCCGTGGGAGGCTCCAAGTGCCGCCGAACACCTCGCTCCAGAGCGCGTCACCGGTGTACGCGACACTCGACGTACCGCAGCCCGGGAACAACTCGGCCCCCAACACGCCGCCATTCGGATCGATCACCGCGACAACACGACTATCGCCGTGTATATCCACACCGCCAACAACCCCGGCTACCACCGGCATGGCTGCCCTTTCACTCTCACATGGGCAGAGGGACGGCGCATGCCATCGGGACGGCGAACCGAGAACCAATCGAGCTGCGTCTTTCAGCTCAATCGGGCCCTCACTACCCGACGGGGGCGTGCAGCACCGGCAACATCGTCCCTCCCAATCGGATCAACGCTTTCGATATGGCTGTTGGTTGTCGAATGGAACCTTGCCGAGGTACGCTCTCGTCCGCCGATCATCGCATCCTGCGGTGACGACACCAGCAGCCTGAAGGGGGCCCCAATGTCCAAAGAACAGAAGCTATTGAGTGCCGCGATCGATGCGACTGGCGATGACACAATCTTCGATGTCGCAGAATTCAATCCCAAAGGGACGGCGGGCGCGACTGCCGCTGGGGCGGCGGCCGGTTCGGTTGCGGGTGGGGCAGCGACCGGCGGCGACAGCTGGGGCAGAGCAATAGGCACGCTGGGCGGTGTCGCTGCTGGTCGGTCAGCGATGGGTCTCAGCAAAGACCTGCCTCCCCGCATTTGTGTTGCCGTCTCCCCGGACGAGGTCTATCTCCTCGGGATGAAGACCATCGGCTACCACGTCGAACCGCTTGCCAAGATTCATCGCGACAAGCTCGGTGTCGAGGTTCATCAGCGTGTCTCGGTGCGGACCATCGTCCTCGAGGACCTCGAGACCGGCCACAGATTCCCGCTCGAGGTGAAGCGCCTCAACTTCTATCACGCAAAGGCCATGGTTGGGCTGCTCATGATGAGCGACGAGCACCACGAAGATGAAGTCGAGGATGACGTGCTCGAACCGGCCGACGACGAGGGCTGACCCGACGACGTGATTCAGGTCGGTCGCGTGCTCGTGCCCCAACCAGACGCCACAGGTAGGTGAGGCCAATCGCCACCGACCAAGATACAACCCAGAAGTCGGGGGTCATGTCCTCGACCGTTGCGAAGGTGACGCGGCGAAGCCCCCGCAGAGCAGGGGTTTCGGCGGCACGCCCGGAGGAACTCGAATCCTCTCAACCGCCGACCTCAACGCCCAGAATCCTGCGGAGGTGGGCTCGCGCTAGCATCGAACGTCTTGCTGTGACGTTGACGGTGGCAAAGGAGAGGGACGGCAATGGACCCTGGGATTGGCGGCGAAGCGTCTGATGGTTCGCCGCCAGACGCTGAGAGTGCTGTATCCCAGCTCGGTCGCGCCCTCGATGACCTAGCGCACCGGTTTGACCGAGTCGACTGGGTCGAACTGGCCGCCACGGTGGTGCTGTCCTTGGCAGTGCTGGTCGCTGCGTGGTCGGCGTACCAGGCATCGCTGTGGGGTGGCGTTCAGTCTGCGAACGCGAGCCAGTACACGGCGGACCTCACGGAGTCGAGCGAACTCACAACGCTGATCACGGCACAGTTTGAGTCCGACTCGCAGGCGATTGTGACCTGGCTGATCATGGCGGCCGAGGACAACGAGCGTGGCATGCAGATTCTCGAGGAGCGGTTCGATGACACGCTTCGCCCAGCATTCGACGCTTGGATCGCTGGTTCGACCGAAGGCAACGTTCCCCCTGGGTTGCCCCAGGAGTTGCCCGAATATGAAGAAGGCTTCGAGGAGCTCCTCGAGGTGAAGAACTTCTACACCACGAGCGCCGCTGAGGCCGCCGAGGCAGCCGCCGAGGCGAACCGCACCAGCGACAGCTTCGTGCTCGTCACGGTGATCATGGCATCGGTGATGTTCTTCGCCGGAATTGGGACGAAGCTCAGAGGCCAGGCGATGCGGATCACCATGCTCGTCGTCGCCGTCCTCCTCTGCGCAGGGGCCATCGCAGCGATGCTGTCCTTGCCGCAACAACCTGTGAGCTTCTGATCGGCCAACCTCGGCTGCAACACGAGGCACATCCATCGCGGTCCACAAGGGTCCCACACGTTCTCAGTCGATCCGCATCGACGGACCCCGGCGTTCCGGGTTCAGCGGATGGACGCTATCGAACCCCGACGCATCACCATGCCGGGTGGCTCCTATAGTCCCGGACCGTATTGCTGACACAGGAAGGTACATCTCATGAACCGAGCACGACTTTTCGCAATCGGTGTGGCACTAGTAGCGGTGTCGTTGATTGCAGCGGCGCGCAGCAGCTCGTCTTCGAGCGAGACCACTGCACCATCGAGCGGATCGACGAGACCACTGCACCATCGAGCGGCGGAGGCAATTCGTCGGGCGGCGCTTCGGTGTCGAACACCGTCGTGAAGGAACTCCAGAACACTCTTGCGACGCTCGAGTACTACACCGAATCGGTCGATGGCGTCTACGGACCCGAAACCACACAGGCAGTTGAGGCGTTCCAGAAGGACGCCGGAATCGCAGTGGACGGCAAGTACGGTCCCGAAACCCATACGGCACTCGAGAAGGCCTACGTCGAGACCAGTAACGCATGGGAGGACCACAAGGCCATTACTGAGTTGCAGCAGGCAATGTCTGACCTCGGTTGCTACGAAGGCGCGGTTGACGGCCTCTACGGACCCGAGACGGTTGCTGGCATCAAAGCTGTCCAAAAAGACTGTGGCCTAGCCGAGGACGGCCTCCACGGCGCCGACACCCACGCCTGCCTCGTTGATCTCGGCGGCGACGCCTAGAAAGATCTGATCACGCGACATACGAGTGGGGCGCCAGGGCCCCACTCGCGTATCCACGCCAACACGGACTCTGCTCGCGCAGCCGTTGTTCATCCGTATCGACCTCACGCTCTCGGGCTGCGATTTTGGCCTCTCGAATCGCCAGCTCTTCTGCGGCACGTTGAGCAAACACGGGCGGCTCATCGCCGGTGACGTCACCGAACACGCCGACGAGCTCTCGATCGATGAGCATCGTGACGGCCCTACCCATCGAGACCCCCACAGAATCGCAATACCGCTTCCACGTCGACCACTTCGCTGCGATTGCTGGCACCCGCAGCGTCCGCGGTACACCTCATCATTACCGAGGCCAGCAAGCAGCCTGCGGTCGATCCTCGCCAACGTGCCCCTATCCACGTCCATCAGCGCCACCTGCGATGTGCACATGTGTACATCAGACAACTTGTTGCAGGTGCGTGTGTGTTTTGGCGGTGTCTGTGCGCAATCGCGATGCTGAGGCAGGTGTCACTCCGGATCGTGGACGATGCGGGTGGAATCGCGGTGCTCAGATCCTGCTCTGGGGTTTCTCGACTGTGGGGATGCCGCGACATCCTCGCGCGTTGCGAATGTGGAGAATGGATGTGTGCCTGGGTTCTGGCCCATCCAGACGGAGCTCGGACGGGTTGTTCGGTCCTTGAATGGACGACCGGACCACCGCGGCCGTCATCGAGGACGGGATCTCCGCTGGGGCCAGCGACCGTTTCATACTCCATGATCGTGAAGTAGACACCCCAACCCTCTCACGAGAGTGTCAAGAACCCTCCCATCCGCTTGCCGCTGGCCCGAATCCGGTCTCCACGAACACCCAAAGGAGATACGGGAATCCCTTGTGTATCAACGGTTCCCGGCGGTCTGACATTCTGGTGACACTCTGACAACACTCTGGTGAGAGGGTTGTATCCGACGATCGTCCAATGGATAGGTGCGACTCAACCACATATCGCAGGCGTCAGGGCGGCGTCTGATGGCCGGGTGGATCCGCAGAGCTCACTCGGGCCGTTACCAGGCGCGGTACCGCACACCTGGAGGTCGAACCCGTTCAAAGACGTTTGATCGGCGCAAGGACGCCGACAAGTGGCTACGCCGTGAACTCGCCCTGATCGACCGCGGCGACTGGATCGACCCAGACGCCGGCACCATGACCGTCGCGGAATGGGCCGACCGGTGGATGGCGACCCGGCTCCACATCCGCGACTCAACCGGTGAACGCGACGAAACGTACCTCCGCTCGCTCGTCCTGCCCCACTTCGGTACCCGGCGGCTCAGTGACATCACCCGTCACGACATCCAGGACTGGGTCGCAGATCTCGCTGAGGAAGGCTACGCAGCAGCCACGATCCAACTCGCCTACGGGCTCGTGTCGATGGCGTTTGGCGCCGCCGCAGACGATGCTCTCATCCAACGCACACCCTGCACGGATGTGAACCTCCCCAAACGCATTGAGACCGAGAAGCGATTTCTGAGCGCGGAGGAACTCCACGACCTCGCCGACACCATCGACCCGCGCCACCGCACCCTTGTCCTCACTGCCGGCTACACCGGGGCGCGGTTCGGTGAACTCGCAGCCCTCCAACCCCGAGACCTCGACCTCGGGCGGCGCCGGGTCACGATCACCCGCTCACTTGCCGAAGTCCGCGGCGCCATCACGGAAACCGAACCCAAGACATCGGCGTCGAAACGGACAATCACGCTCCCCCAAGCCGTTGCCGATGACCTCGCCGAGCACCTCGATCACCGCGGCACCGAACGCACTGACCGGGTGTTCACCGCACCCCAGGGAGGTCCGCTCCGGCGTCGCAGCTTCCGGAAACGATTCTGGCTCCCAGCCGTGGACGCATCCGTCGGCCAACCCATGCGGTTCCATGACTTGAGGCATACACACGCCGCTCTTCTGATCGCAGCAAACACACATCCGAAACTGTTGCAGTCGCGGCTCGGCCACACGTCGATCAAGACCACGTTGGACATCTACGGGCACCTGTACGAACCCCTCGACGAAGTCGCCGCAGATCGGCTCGAACAACTCATCGCCGACGCGATCGCGCACAGAACGCGCGCGGATCGAGGATTGGAGCTGTAGAGCGACAAGGCCGAAATGGCGAGCAGCCGTTGCGAGGCAAGGGCTGCTGATCGGTGGAGGTGAGGGGATTTGAACCCCTGACCCCTACGTTGCGAACGTAGTGCTCTGCCGAACTGAGCTACACCCCCGAACGGTTCGGGAGTGTATCAGGAGGTCGGATCGACCGGTACCCGACGTTGGGAACTGGACCTGGAAGAACGAACTTCAGACCCCACCGAGTTCGGAACGAAGCCGTTCCTGGACAACGGCGGTCGTCAGATCGGACCGGCTGCGTTCGATGAGGGACCGCGCCACGTCGGTGGTACGGCGCAAGCCGGCCGTCATGCCGTCCGGGTAGTCGAGCGAGGTCAGAAGATCGAGGACCGCGTCCATGGCCACGAACGTTGCCTCGGCCTCTTGGATTCGACCGGCGCGCAGGAAGTCGAGCATTCGTCTGCGCTGCTCCCCGACAGCCTCTCCAAGCCCCTTCAAGTAGGGAACGGAATGGACACCAATCTCGGACGGCAGCGGCAACGACTCTCCCGCGAGTAGTGCGGCGGTGAGCACACCCTCCGCGTATTCCTTCACCGCGTCGTAGAAGAAGCCGGCGTGGTAGATGTCCTGGTGGTCGGCAAGTGGTTCTTCGGCCTCAGCGATCAGCGCCCGCGCCTCGGCGAGCAGTTCCTCGGCACGATCTCGTTCGTCTCGATGTAGGGCTCGAATCGCATTGGCCGACGTACGAATGATGATGCGGCAGTTCTTCAGCGCGAGTTCGCGGGCTGCATTCTTCTCGTCGAGATCCGCACGAACCTCCGCTTCGACGGCGGTGAGGTCTGGGCGGGAAAGGTCCACCGGCTCAGCCGGCGATGACGCGGACCGTCGGCGAGGCCGAATCGACGTTGAGATCGGCAGCTGTGGTCGGTGCGGCGGGGATCGAGGTCTGAATCGGGACAACCGGTGCACGACGGACGGCCTTCGGCTGCTTCGCGGTGAGGATCATTGCCACGTATCCCCCGACCGCCATGTCCACGATGATCGTGATGCCGAGCCACAGCGTGCTCGATTGCAGAACAGCGATCACCAGCGTGGCAAGCGCCGCAAAGAGCAGGGCGAGGAAGATCCGCTGGCGTCGCCTCTGCGCATGCTGCTGGGCGTAGGCGGGGCTGCCCACTTGGGAGGTCGTAACACTCGCAAGCTTCTCTTTCGAGCGCGCAAAGGCACGGGTAGTTGCCTTCGGGTTCTCCCGCCGATGATCGAAGAACGAGGGGAGCAAGAACGCCGCCCAGGCCCCCGCGATGAGGATGAAAAAGATTATGCCCATCAGTTGCACTCCGCCGTTCGAGCGAGCGTAGGCCCGCGTCGCGCGGCTTCAAAGCATATTTGCTACCCGTCCAACTACGTATTGTGGTCGGAAGACCCCTGTACTAGCAACTCAATTCCGTGCGAGAGCGCCGGGAGGATCACCGCAAGGGACTCCTGGACACCCCGAATCGAGCCCGGGAGATTCACTACCAGCGTTGCTCCGACCGTGCCCGCAACCCCGCGAGAGAGCATGCCGTGGGGGTTCTCGCCGAAGGTTGCCGCTCGCATCGCCTCCGCGAGCCCCGGTGCCTCACGCTCCAGCACGGCCCTCGTGCCTTCCGGTGTGAGGTCCCGAGCTGTGAGGCCGGTACCTCCGGTGGTGAGGATGAGATCAACCGTCCCGGCGATCTCCGTCAACACACCGGCGACGGATTCGACGCCGTCGGGTATCACCCGATACTCGACCACCTCGAAGTCGACCGACTCGAGCAAGGCAATCGCCGCCGGCCCTGACCGATCCTCCGACGTTCCCGCAGAGACGCGATCCGACACGGTGACAACTGCAGCCGTCCGGCTACTCATGCCGCTACTCACGCCGCCACTCCCCCGATCGACCCCCGGATTTCTCAAGCAGTCGAACCGCACCGATCTGCGATCCCCGGTCGACGCCCTTGATCATGTCGTAGAGGGCGACGGCTCCAACGGCGGCTCCTGTCATGGCTTCCATCTCGACTCCCGTCTTTGCGGTCACAGTTGCCGTAACGGTGATGACGGCACCATCCGGGGTCGGCTCAATATTCACCGACACGGATTCGATCGGGAGCGGATGGCACAACGGAATGAGCGACGACGTTCTCTTGGCACCCTGGATGGCTGCGATCCGCACCGTTGCAACGGCGTCGCCTTTGGGGAGGTCATCGGCGAACAACCGCTCACGAGTAGCACGCTCCATGAGGACCGTTGCCTCGGCCACAGCCCTGCGCGCGGTTGGCGCCTTGTCTCCGACATCGACCATCCGCACATTGCCAGCCTCATCCATGTGGCTGAGTTCATCGGTCACCGAGTGCCTCCTCGCGGGTTCTTGTTTCGGGCCAGTGGATCATCTCAAGGTCAACCGTACCGCCCGGCTCCACCCGACCGACACCCAGCGGGACAACGGCGAGGGCCTCGGCGAACGCCAACGCCGACAGGACGTTGGATGACTGACCCCCGGACGACCGAGCATGCCATCGCCCCTGGCGGTCACGATCAGTGGCGACCCGAACGAACACGTCCTTTTCCGGATTCGTGGTTACCCCGTCATCCAGAAGCCCCGGGACTCGGTCCCGAAAGAGAAACTCAGCGCCCATCATCGCCAGGAGGGCGGGCCGCACGAACTGCTCGAAGGAGACGAACACAGAGACGGGATTGCCCGGAAGGCCGAAGAACGGGACGTCGGCCACCGTTCCGAACCCGAGAGGTTTACCTGGTTGCATCGCGATCTTCAGGAAGTCGACGGTCCCTCGCTCACGAAGGGCGAGCTTGACGACGTCGTAGGCGCCCATCGATACACCGCCGCTCGTCACCACCACGTCTGCACCATCGGTGGCATCACCGAGCGCCGACTCGAACGAACCCGGTGTATCTCCCACAATCCCGTAGTCGCGGACCTCGACGCCGAGTTCGGTCAGCAGACCCCGCAACAGCGTCCGGTTCGAATCGCGGATCGCCCCCGGCTCGAGCGTCTTGGTAGAGGGTGGGACCAACTCGTCTCCGGTCGACATCACGGCAACAATTGGCCGCCGTCGAACCACGGGAAGGGCACCCATCGAGGCCATCACCGACACGTGGGGCGGACGAAGCCGCAGGCCCGCCTCGAACACCAGTGACCCGGCTCGCACACTCCCGCCCACGGGCCGCACGTGGTCACCGACCGTTGCCGGTTCGAGAATGCGGACCCGTCCTTCAGATGTCATGTCGGTCGCCTCGACCGGAACGATGGCGTCGGCACCGGGAGGGATCGGCGCACCCGTCATGATCCTGGCCACCGTGCCCGGCGTGACCGTTGCCGAGGGAAGCGATCCGGCGGCAACATCGTCGATGATGTCGCGGTCGACAGGCGGCCGGTGGACATCCGAAGCCACAACGGCAAACCCGTCCATCGCTGCGTTCTCGAATCCGGGGAGGTTCTCCGGGGAGATGACATCTTCGGCGAGCACCGAACCGATGGCGCCCTCGAGGGTGGTCTCGACTGCTGCCAGCAAGGGCATGCGATCCAGAACTTCGGCCTGCATGTCGGCGAGGCGCCGCATCATCCGGCCACCGTTCTCTCCGAACCGGTGGCCAAGCGGCGGATGTTCGGGATGTGACGGACGATGACCAGTGCGGCAATGGCTGCTGCCCACACCAACGCCCATCCGCGATAGCCGGAGACCGCAAGACCGGGAACGTACAGGACCATCGCTCCGAGCGACGCGATCGATGCCACCTTGAAGACGAGTGTCACGATCAGCCACAGCACCGCGAGCATGAGGCCGAAGATCGGGGCAAGATAGACCGCGGCCCCAATTGCCGTCGCCACACCTTTGCCGCCCCGGAACCGGTGCCAAATCGGCGCAATGTGTCCGACAACCGCCGCGAATGCACACGCAACGGCCAACGTCTCTGCGGACATGAAGCTGCTGACCGCCCCGGCCCATACCGTCCCGATCGCGGCCGCCAGCGCACCCTTGGCTCCGTCGCCCAGCAGAACAAGCGCAGCCGGGCCTTTCCCGAGCGAGCGTAAGACATTCGAGGTGCCTGGATTACCGCTCCCGACGCTGTAGATGTCGACGCCGAGGATCCGCGGAACGATGACTCCGAAGTCGATCGAACCGACGAGATACGCGATCGTGAGGGGGATAAGAACGTCCACTGAGGGAAGTTTATGCGACCGATGGGGCGAAGAACCTTCCGGATTGCCACACAACGCGCAACAATGGAGGAGATCCCTCTCCGCGGATAACCGAACGCAGGCCCCCCACCATTCCCCCTGCTTGCGTAAGGCGACCGCGGGGAGGGGTCACTCATCGAACCCCTTCCCTCGGTTGGCGAGACTCGATACATTCGATTGGTGTTCTGGCTGACCCGGCCCCCCTACGTGCGATGGGCAGCCGCCGCCGCGGTGGTTGTCGCCGCGTTCCTCTGGGATCTGCGAGGCAGCAGCGACATCCTCTATCCCTTCGCGTCGAGCCCAATCGCAGCGGGCGCCCCCATCACCGAAGCCGACGTCGAATGGCGTCGCATACCCGATGGGACGATGGCGCTCCCGGATCTCAGCGACCCAGTCGCCGCCCGAGACGTCCCCGCCGGAGAGCCGATCGTGCCGTCCGCGGTGTCCGGTGCCACGACAATCCCGGAAGGGTGGTGGTCGGTGCCCGCGCCCCTTCCGGCAACCGCGGTGCCGGGGACTCGGATTCACCTCGTCGACACCGTCTCCGGGTTCGAGACCGACGGCATCGTGGTAGCGGCCGGAAGCGACGATCTGATGTCGTACGGAGAATCGGGGATGGTTGCCGTGCCACCCGAATCGGCGACGCCGATCGCCATCGCCGCCAACGAGGGGACGTTGGTCATACTTCTTGAACCGTAGGACCCTCCTAACCTGCTCCCAATGCTGAATGCCATCCTGTGGGGAGCGATCCAAGGACTCACCGAGTTCCTTCCAATCTCATCGAGCGGACACCTCGTCCTCATTCCCGCCCTGCTGGGACGGGACGGCCCCGACCTCGCAACGTCGGCAATGCTTCACCTCGGCACGCTGGTCGCCGTGCTCGTGTACTTCCGAAAGGACCTCGTTGAGATGGCCCGGTTCGATCGAGCCGGTCGGCGGATGATCACGATCATCGTGATCGGCACGATTCCAGCGGTCATTCTCGGCTTGGCCTTCGAGAGCAGGCTCGACGAACTCACCGAACGGCCGTCTGCCGTGGCGGTCATGCTTGTCGTCACCGGGCTCATCCTCCTCGGGACGATGCTCCTTCGACCCGGTGACCGCACCACCGAGGAGCTCACACCCACCGACGCAGGGCTCATCGGCCTCGCTCAGTCGTTCGCGCTCATCCCCGGCGTTTCCCGGTCGGGTATGACGATCTCGGCGGGACTCGCCCGCGGAATGCAGAGAGTAGAGGCGGCTCGTTTCGCGTTCCTCCTCGGCATCCCAGTGATCGCAGGCGCCGGCCTCCTGTCAGTCGGCCGGGCAGTGTCCGATGGATCGGGGATCACCGTGGCAACCGTCGTGGGCATGGTGGTGGCAGCAATCACCGGGTACTGGGCGATTGCGTTCCTTCTTCGCGTGATTGCCAAAGCCGGTCTCGCCCCCTTCGGGATCTACTGTGTTGCGTTCGGCGCAATCGCCCTCGTGGCGCTCTGAGACGCCGGTTCGAGCCGACAGTCGGGCACGGAAGGCGCACCCCCCCCTGCCGAACTCAGAAGCGAGAAGAAAGCCTCGAGCCTCGAACCGTGTCTCGTGTCTCGGCTGCTGGCTGTAGCCCGAAGCTCAGCCACCGTATGCGTTGCTGATCCTCAACTGCTCTGCGATGTGCACGTTCACGAGGGCTGGGACACCGCTGTCCTGCGCACGTTCGAGCGCCGGCCGGAGTTCGTCGGCGTCCTCGACAAACTCGCCGTAACCGCCGAGCCCTTCCACCATGAGGTCATAGCGTCGCACCCCGAGGTCGGCGGCAACCATTCGATCGGGATACAGCATTCGGTGGATGGCCTTGATGTTGTTCCACGCACCATCGTTCCCGACGACGCCGACCACCGGCATCCCATGACGCACAAGAGAGTCGAACTCCATTCCGTTGAATCCAAACGACCCGTCGCCATAGATGATGCCGGCCCGGGTCTCGGGCTCGACCGCCTTGGCTGCGAGGGCGAACGGCGCACCAACCCCGAGGCATCCGAACGGTCCCGGGTCGAGGAGGCCACCTGGTCTGCTCGTCCGAAGCCACTTGGCCGTGGTGGAAACAATGTCCCCGCCATCCGCGGCAACGATGGCGTCGTCGCCGAAGAAGTCGGCGACCTCTCGGGCGAAGCGCTCGGGGTGGACCGGACCGCCGCCGGGAGCGGCGAGTTCGTCCGCCGCGGCCTGCTTCATCCGTTCGATCCCTGCAATCTGTTCGAGCCAAGCGGCTCGACCGCCACCCTCAACACGGTCGGCGAGTTGCGCGGCCACCGCACCCGGATCAGCGACCACCCCGATCTCGGCAGACCGATTCCATCCCACTCTCGATGGTTCGGCATCGATCTGAATCACGGAGGCGTCCGGTGCGACCTTGGCACCGTACCCGGTGCGGAAATCCCAATCCACGCCGAGGGCGAGCACGATGTCTGCCGACCGCAGTGCATCGGACCGCGTCCGGTTGCCGAGCAGAGGGTGGTCCCAGCGGAGCGAACCGCGAGCGAGGCTGTTCAAGTAGACAGGCGCCTGCATGGCGTCGACGAGCCCATTGAGCGCGCCAATTGGATCGCGGTAGCGGCTCCAGCGGTAGCCGGTGCCGGCAAAGACGACCGGGCGTTCGGCCCCACTGACGAGATCAACAACCTCGAGGAGCGCATCGTCGTCGAGCCCTGCCGGTCGGTTGGAGCGATAGCCGGACGGCCATCCGATCGCATCCTCCTCGACCATTCCTGCCTGCACGTCCCATGGGATGTCGAGGAACACCGGTCCGCCGCGCCCGGAGAACGCATGGCGGGAGGCTGTTGCGATGTACTCCGGCAGTCGCGCCGTCTCATGGGCGGTACCCGCCCACTTCGTGATCGAGTGGAACATGCGGGGATGGTCCATCTCCTGGAGTCCGCCGCGTAGATCCTCAGTTGTGAGGTGCCGCCCCCCGATGAGGAGCACAGGACTGTTGGCGAACCACGCGTTTGCGATACCCGTAACGGTGTCGGTGACACCCG
>Ga0316197_10002044_pt1 | contig 14420 bp, 11 predicted proteins | sample OudBiesiAoxic_MG_FD_204939 | JGI IMG/M metagenome (GOLD analysis project Ga0316197, IMG submission 204939) | Coastal sediment microbial communities from Oude Bieten Haven, Netherlands - site A oxic | ecosystem: Environmental > Aquatic > Marine > Coastal > Sediment | place: Netherlands...
GCATCTTCACCGAGATCGTTACGCCGACCGCCTATCTGGGGCACAAAGGCGGGCCATCACTGTTCAACATCTCTCTCGGCGAGGCGCTGAGCGAGTCCCCGCTGGTCGCGCATGCCCTGCTCGCGCTCGACCTGCTGCGCGGCGACCAGCCGCTGCATGCGATCGGGCAGTTGCTGCGCAGCCCGTTCATCGGCGGCCACTCGACGGAATGGGACGCGCGCGCGCTGCTCGATGCGGCATTGCGCAGGGACGGACTGCCGCGGATCGACCTGCGCCGGCTGCACTATCGCGTCAGCCACTTCGACCCGGACGACCCGTGCCACTGCCCCGACCTCGCCGCACGCTTGGAGGATTTCCTGAACCGGCGACAGGGACTGCCGGCCAGCGACAGCCCGAGCCATTGGGCCGGCCACCTCCAGGCGCTGCTTGCCAGCCTTGGCTGGCCGGGCGACCGTGCACTCGACAGCCGCGAATATCAACAGCGCGAACGCATGCAGCGACTGTTCAGCGAACTCGCCGCGCTCGGCAAGATCCGCCCGCGCATGCACCTCGGCGAGACGATCGAGCAACTGCGAACGCTGGCCAAGGACACCGTCTTCCAGGCCGAATCCGAGCCCGCGCCGATCCAGATACTCGGCCCGCTCGAGGCCGCCGGCATGGCGTTCGATGCCCTGTGGCTGCTCGGCATGCACGATCAGGCCTGGCCGCCGGCACCGCAACCTGACCCGCTGCTGCCCACGCAACTGCAGCGCGAACTGGGCATGCCGCATGCGTCGGCGGCACGCGAGCTGGAATTCGCCGGCGCACTGGTGGAACGGCTGGCGGGAAGCGCACATCAGGTGATCGCCAGTCATGCCCGTGCCGCAGGCGAGCGCGAGCAGCAGGCCAGCCCATTGGTACACGATTGGCCGGCGCTCGACGCGGCGCAGCTTGCGTCACCCACTGAGGGTGGCAGCCTGCGGACGGCCTGTGCGACGGCCAATCGCCGCGAACCCCTGCCGACTGCGCGGGCGGGCAGCGCCCCGATCGGGGCACGCGGCGGCGCGGCTCTGCTCGGGGCCCAGGCCAACTGTCCGTTTCAGGCAGTCGCACGCTTTCGCCTCGAAGCCCGGCCGCTCGAAGAGGCCGGCTTCTCCGTCGACCCCGCGCTGGCAGGCAATCTGGTCCACCAGCTATTGCAGCGCGTCTGGCAGTCACTGGGAGATTCGACCACCCTCGCGGGGCTCGACGAACCGGCCGTGCACGCCCTGGTGAAGCCGCTGGCCGCGCAGACACTCGCTGATCTGGGCCGGCGCCGGCCGGACCTGTTCACGGCCCGCTTTCGTGCCATCGAGACCACGCGTCTGACCCGTCTGGTCGGGGATTGGCTAGCGTTGGAGCGATCGCGCACGGTGCCGTTCGCGGTGGCGGCACTGGAGCAGGACCAGCCCATAGAGTTGGAGGGCCTGCGCCTGACCACCCGTACCGACCGGGTCGACCGTCTGGCCGATGGCAGCCTGGCGATTATCGACTATAAGACCGGGCGAACCGTCAGCAACGACGGCTGGTTCGACGAGCGCCTGAGCGAGCCCCAACTGCCGCTCTATTGTCTGCGCGGCGGAGACGATGTCAGTGCCGCCCTGCTGGCGCGGGTGAGACGCGATGACAAGGGCTGCCGGTTCGTCGGCGTGAGTCGCGACACCGGCTTCGCACCCGGAGTCGGCCCGCCGCGCGAGGGCGAACGGGAGATCGACTGGCACGACCTGCTGGGACACTGGCGACGCGCCCTCAACCGGCTCGCGCAGGAGATCGGCAGCGGTCGCGCGGATCCCACACCGTCGCCGCAGGCCTGTGAATATTGCCCGTTCGGCGCCTTGTGCCGGGTCCAGGAGATGCTCGCGGGGTACGCTGGTGACTGAGCGACACATAGCCGATGCCGAACAACGCGCAGACGCACTCGACGTCGAACGGTCCTTCATCGTGCAGGCCCCGGCGGGCTCGGGCAAGACCGAGCTGTTGACTCAGCGTTATCTGCGCCTGCTGGCCGAGGTCGACAACCCGGAAGAGATCTACGCGATCACTTTCACGCGCAAGGCGGCGGCCGAGATGCGCAACCGCATACTCGCCGCGTTGGACGACGCGGCTGGGGCGCAACCCGATGAGCCGCACCGCCGACTGACCTGGCAGCTCGCGTGCGCAGCGCTGGCCAGGGACGCACGCAAGGACTGGCAGATCCGCCGCAACCCGAACCGCCTGCGCATTCAGACCTTCGACAGCCTGAGTCATGCACTGGCGCGCCAGTTGCCGCTGCTGAGCGAACTCGGTGCACCGCCGTCGACCACCGAAAAGGCCGGGCCCTACTACCGCGATGCCGCGCGTGCGACGCTCCGTCTGCTGGAAGACAAGGCTCTAGGCCCCCACCTGGAGCGACTGCTGGTCCATCTCGACAACCGTCTGGGGCAGCTCGAGGAGCTGCTTTGCAGCATGCTTGCGAAGCGTGACCAGTGGCTCGGCCACACGCTTGCCCCGCCGACGGCGAGCGACCTCGAGGCCGCGCTGGACGACGCCATCAGCGCCCATCTGGATCGGCTGCACGGGGCCTGCGCGCCTGGCTGGCTGCATCGGCTCGCGACGATCGCTCAGCAGGCCGCGGCAAACCTGGATACGGGCCGAACACCCACCCCCGATTCGCTGGCTGCCTGGTGCGACCGGCAGGACATCCCGGGCACCGGCTGGCAAGACCTACCCGCCTGGCTTGGTCTCGCGCAGCTGCTGATCACCGCACAGGGCGGCGTGCGCAAGAAGTGGGATACGAAACTGGGCTTCGCGGCGCCGAGTCAGGCCGGTATAGGCCCAGACGCCAGGGCGCAGCGCCGACAGATCAAGCAGGACATCGCCGCACTGGCCGGCGAACTCGCCGATCGCGCAGAGCTGCTCAAATCCTGGGCCGGGCTGCGCCTGCTGCCGCAACGCGGCCTCGACGCCGAGCAGCGGGAGCTGATGACCAGCCTGTTCGCCGTGCTGCTGCATGCGGCCACGGAACTGCGGCTGGTTTTCCAGGACCGCGGCGAGGTCGATTTCGCGGAGATGCAGATGCGCGCGCGGCACGCCCTCGGCAGTCCGGAGGAACCCACGGACCTCGCGCTGGTGCTGGACTACTGCCTGCAGCACCTGCTGGTCGACGAGTTCCAGGATACCTCGAGCAGCCAGTACGGACTGCTCGAGGTATTGACCGCCGGCTGGCAGGACGGCGATGGCCGTACCCTGTTCGCGGTTGGCGATCCGATGCAGTCGATCTACCGCTTTCGCGAGGCGGAGGTCGGCCTTTATCTGCAGGCACGCGAGCGGGGCATCGGCGAGCTGCGGCTGACACCGCTGACCCTCCAGGTGAACTTCCGCTCCACCGGCGGCATCGTCGACTGGCTCAACACCGGCTTCCCCGGGATTCTGCCGTCGACGATCGACGCCGGGCGCGGCGCGGTACCCTACTCGCCGGCCGTCGCGTACGACGAACAGAGGGACGCGGACGCCGTGCAGATACACCCCATCGCCGGCAACAACCCACAGATCGAGGCGGGGCGCATCGTGCAACTGGTGCGCGAGGCACTTGCCGAGATCGACGATGGCACGGTCGCGATACTGGCGCGCGCCAGAAGCCATCTGCACACGATCGCGCTGGAACTGAAAGCGGCAGGCCTGGCCTTTCAGGCGGTGGAGGTCGACCCGCTGGGACAGCAGCCGGTTGTGCAGGACCTGCACAACCTCAGTCGCGCCCTGCTACACCCGGCCGACCGGCTCGCCTGGATGGTGGTACTGCGCGCGCCCTGGCTCGGACTGGACCTGACCGATTTGCTGACGATCGCCGAACGATCACCGCGCTGCGTACTGGCTCGGCTGCGCGCTCCTGCCCTGCGCGAGGAGCTGAGCGCAGACGGCCGGGCTCGGGTCGAGCGTCTGCTGCAGCTTGTCGAGCGCGAACTGCCGGCACGTGGCAGGCGCCCGCTGCGCCAATGGGTCGAGGGTATCTGGCTTGGGCTCGGGGGCCTGGCGGCAGCAACTCCCGCCGCGATGGAGGATGCGCAGGCCTATCTGGCGCTGCTCGACGCGCATGAACATGCCGCCGGCCTGCTCGACTTCGCGCAGCTCGAGGAGGCCCTGACCGGGCTGTATGCCGCACCAAACAGCCGCGCCGACGGGCGCATCCAGTTGATGACCATGCACAAGTCCAAGGGCCTGGAGTTCGATACCGTGATCCTGCCCGGGCTAGGCCGCAAACCAAGGGGTAAAACCAGCGAACTCTTGTACTGGCTCGAGCGCACCGGTAGCAACGGCCGAACGCAGCTGCTGATGGCACCGATCCGACCGGCCGGGCAAGCCACCGAACCGATCTCCGACTACCTGCGCGAACTCGATCGTGAAAAGAACCGGCTGGAGACGGCCCGCCTGTTGTACGTCGCAACGACCCGCGCCCGGCGGCGCCTGCACTTGTTGGGGCATATCCCGTTCAACCAGAAGGGCGAGGCGGGAAAGGCCGCGGCCGATTCCCTGTTGGAGAAACTCTGGCCGGTCGTCGAACCGGCATTCGGTGCGCTGACCGCGCCGACCGAGGATGCGGCAGGCGGGTCCGCAGCGCGTCTCACCGGACTGCAGCGCCTGCCGGCCGACTGGCGACCCGCCTGGCATGCCGCACTAGCGGAACCGGCGACACAGGCCGACGAAGAAGAGAACGCCGCCATCATCGAATTCGAATGGGCAGGCGACACGGCGCGGCACGTCGGTACACTGGTTCACCGCTATCTGGAGCGCATCGCCGGTGATGGCGTGGAGCAATGGCCGGAGGCCCGTGCGGCCAGGCTGGCACCCACCCTGAGGCGCGGTCTGCAGAACCTTGGCGTGCCGGATGACGAACTCGACCCGGCACGCGACAAGGCGCTCCGGGCGCTGCGCCAGACCCTGACCGATGACACCGGACGCTGGATTCTGACCACGCACCGTGAGGCACGCAGCGAATGGGCACTCACGCTGCACGAGGAGTCGACGCGCCACTACGTAATCGACCGCACCTTCGTCGATGATCAGGGGGTACGCTGGATCATCGACTACAAGACCGGCGAACACCTTGCAGGCGACCGCGCTGCCTTCCTCGACCGCGAGCAACTGCGCTATCGTAAGCAACTCGAGACCTACGGCCGCATCGTACGCCTGCTCGAGGACCGGCCGATCCGACTCGCGCTGTACTTCCCGCTGTTCACGGACTGGCGGGTCTGGGACTACGAGGGCTGAAGACATGCCGACCGCAGTATCGATCAACTCACACTATCTGACCATCGGCCGCGAGTTGGCGACGCGGCTGGGGCAAGCGGCGGTCAGTGGGCTGCACCTGCCCGCTGCGGTGCCGGACGAGACCTTCCGCGACGAGTTCGGTTTCGTGTTTCTGGCAGACGGCAGCGTCGGTCCGTTCTACGTCAGCATGGGCGAGCTGCTGCGGGATCTGTGGTGCCGCTGCCCGGAGCCGCCGGCGTACCGCGCGGATGCCTTGAGCCTGCTACAGGGCTTCACCTCGACAGAACCGGCCAGCCGCGCGCTGGCGCTGGGCACCTACAATGCGCTGAGCGCCGCGTTGTTTCGCGCCGCCGACTTCGAACCGCCCGACCGCAGCCGCGGGTCCGGTCTCGAAGGCCTGGCAACAGGCGCCGTTATCGGCATGGTCGGTTACTTCGGCCCGCTGGTCGACCGGCTGACCGCGCAGGGCAACCGGGTGCTGATTTTGGAACAGGCACCCGAACGCGTGCCGGACAGAACCGGCGTGGCCGCAACGGACGACCCGGCAGAGTTGCGCAGCTGCGCGCGCGTGCTGTGCACTGCATCCACACTGATCAACGACACCCTGTCCGAACTGCTGGCGGCCCTCGGACCTCAGACACCGATCGAACTGGTCGGGCCGAGCGGCAGCGGCGTCCCGGACCCGCTGTTCGCCCGCGGTGTGGCAGCAGTCGGCGGGATCAGCTTCGGCGGGCGGGGGGCGCTGCTGGAACAACTCGGTCACGGAGCGACCTGGGGCAAGGCCGGACGTAAGTATCAACTGGATCAGGATAATTATCCGGGCATCTCGGCCCTGCTCGAACGCGTGCAAAGGGATTGACGCTGACTTGATGGGACAGCGGGGATGCAACAGCGCCTCGGCGCACGCTAACCAACGGTCGCCCGCACCCCCGACAGACGCAGGGCGATCAACACAGTATCCGCCTGGCGCAGGGTGAGGGCGACACGGCGGGCCCCGTTGAACAGGCCATGCGAATCGAGATGTAACTGCTCGAACACCGGCGTGCAATGCAGGCCGGCGAGCGCGGCACGGATAGTGCGCGCCACCCGATCGTCCGCACCGGTAACGAAATACAGGTAACCGGCGGCGCGGTCGACATACACCCGCCGGCCATCGAGATGGAAGAAGATCTCATTGGCATTGCTGACCTGGGCGATGACGCGGTCATGCCCACTGCAGGCCGAAAGGGTCTTTTCGTCGACAGGACCGATACCACCAGGCATGAAAATCGAACACCTCCCGCATAAGGGCTTCAGACACCAATACAGTGGCCATCGGATAATGCGCGCACCAGCCCCGTGCCGGCAACTCGTTGCCGACGACAGGCCGGCAGCACTCACCCACGAGCCAGCGCATCGACCGGCTGCACCACGCTACCGTCCGCCAGTGCCTTGTGCATGTCGCGGTAATCGCTGAGATCGATACAACGGGCACCGACCGGCGGCATGATGATCGGGTAATCGGGATACGCCGAGAGCGGTACCCTTCCGAGCATGTGCCGACGGTCCGAGCGGAAATGGCCGAGGTAGCTCGCCGCCGGGATACTCCTGACCCAGGTCCGCATGCGCGCGGGCAGTTCCGCCTGGGCCGGAAATGTCTGCCGCAGATAGTTGGCGAGCGGCTCGGGGAAGTCGAGGCGGGTATCGGGATCGAACATGTACTCGATGTGGTCCAGCCGGGCCTGGAGCACGACGTGATAGTCCCAGATCACCAGCCGCCCCTGTGCCGCCGCACGCTGGTTGGCCAGCAGTATGCTCTGCCAGGCATTGGACAGGTACAGGACCCTCAGGCCGGCAGGATCAAACCCCTCATCGAGCATCGATCGAGCCAGCCACCAGATGTTCTCCTCACAGAACAGCGGCGTGTAGCGAATTCTGTCGCGCTGCGGGAACTGCATGGGCGAGAGCTTATCGGCCGCCGCGTCTCTGCAACAGTCTTGTCTTCACGGCTTCCATGGTGCGGCATCCACCCGCCGACAGCCCCTCCCGGGTCGAGGTGGCTCGTAGGCCAAGCAGACACCCGGCCCCAACGCCACTGCGTTGCAGTGGTAGCATGTCAGCATGCCGCATGTGATTATCGATCCCGAATCCACCTCGCTGCAGGAACGTTTCGCACTGATCAGGACGCCGCGTAAGTCACGCAAGCGTTACCCGGAGGGCTGCGTTGAGATCGTGGCGTCGGAGGCGGCGGCGATCCGGGGCGCGAACGCGGCCGGCAAACTGCACCCGGCAGTCGTGTATGGGCCGTCCCTGTCATCCGAGAGTCAACGCATCTACTATTTGATCAGGTGGTTATGAACTGCGCTGCAGCAACCGCAGACTGGCGCGCAGCACCGACCGTCCCATGGAAGAACAGCAAATCATCGAAGATCGTTGCCCGCTTTGGCACGCGATGCCGCTGCCCGAGGTCTTCCGCGACCTCGACAGCAACGAAACCGGCCTGAGCTCGACGGCCGCGGCACAGCGGCTCGCCGAAGTCGGACCCAACCGCCTCCCGGAGGCCCGGCCACGCAGCGCGTGGATGCGGTTTCTGACCCAGTTCCACAACGTACTGATCTATGTACTGCTGGCCGCGGCGCTGGTCACGGCGTTGCTGCAGCACTGGGTCGACACCGCGGTAATCGTAGGCGTCGTGGTGGTGAACGCGCTGATCGGTTTCGTGCAGGAGGGCAAGGCCGAGGACGCCCTGGCCGCGATCCGTCAAATGCTCTCGCCACATGCGATGGTCATCCGCGATGGCCGGCGCCGCACGATTGCCGCCGACGACCTGGTGCCAGGCGACGTGTTACCTCTGCAGGCCGGCGACAAGATCGCCGCCGATCTGCGCTTGGTGCAGGCAAAGAATCTGCGGATCGACGAAGCGGCACTCACCGGCGAATCGGCGCCAGTGGAAAAGACCCACCAGGTCTGCAGCGAATCCGCGGTACTTGCCGACCGGCGCAGCATGGCCTATTCGGGCACCCTGATCACCGCCGGCCAGGGGCTCGGGGTGGTGACGGCGACCGGGGCCGCTACCGAGCTCGGACAGATCAGCACGCTGGTCGCGCGGGTCGAGCAGCTGACCACGCCGCTGCTGCGCCAGATGGCGGTATTCAGTCGCTGGCTGACCACAGCGATCGTGGCAATCGCCGGAGCAGCCTTCATGTTCGGCGTCCTGGTGCGCGACTATACCGCGGCCGACATGTTTCTGGCCGCCGTCGGGCTGGCGGTCGCGGCGATCCCGGAAGGCCTGCCGGCAATCATGACGATCACGCTCGCGATCGGGGTGCAGCGCATGGCCGCCAGCAATGCCATCATCCGGCGCCTGCCGGCGGTCGAGACCCTCGGCACCCTGTCGGTAATCTGCTCCGACAAGACGGGCACCTTGACCCGGAACGAAATGACGCTGCGTACCCTGATGCTCCCCGGTTATAGCCTCGAAGTGAGCGGCACCGGCTACGACCCGCACGGGGGCTTCCGCGTCGACGGACGTGATTTCGATGTCGCTGAGGACCGGGGCGCACTGCTGGCGCTGCGCGCGATGCTCCTGTGCAACGATGCCAGTGTCAACAACGAGCAGGGTCAATGGTCGATCCAGGGCGATCCGATGGAGGCTGCCCTGTGCGTGGCCGGGATCAAGGCCGGCCTCGACCCGGATCAGGAAGCGCGGCGCTATCCGCGGACCGATCTGATCCCGTTCGACAGCGCGCACAAGTTCATGGCGACCCTGCACCACAGCCACGAAGGTGAATCCTTTGTGTTCGTGAAGGGGGCCCCCGAGCAGATATTGCGGCGCTGCGCGACCGAGTGGACGGCGAGTAACGGTGCTGCGCTGGACATCGCGCGCTGGGAGGACTGCGTGGATTCGCTCGGGGCACAGGGCTACCGCGTCATTGCGCTCGCAATGAAGGTACTGCCGGGCCAGCCACCCGAGCTCGGCTTCGACGACATCGATGAAGACCTGGTACTGCTCGGCCTGTGCGGACTGATCGACCCGCCGCGGCCGGAGGCGATCGAGGCCGTGGCAACCTGCCAGCGTGCCGGCATCCGCGCCAAGATGATCACCGGCGATCACCGCGTGACGGCACTGGCGATCGCCCGGCAGGTCGGGCTTTGCGACAACGGACGGGTACTGAGCGGGCAGGAACTGCTCGCCATGGACGACCGGGAACTCGGGGCGCTGGTCGAGGATGTCGACGTCTACGCCCGCGTCACGCCAGAGGACAAGCTGCGCCTCGTACAGTTGCTGCAAGGCCGCGGCCATGTGGTATCGATGACCGGCGACGGCGTCAACGACGCCCCGGCATTGCGCCGCGCCGATGTCGGCGTGGCGATGGGGCGCAACGGCACCGAGGTCGCCAAGGAGTCGGCCGAGATGGTGCTCACCGACGACAATTTCGCCACCATCGTGAATGCGGTGAAAGAGGGACGCACGGTCTACGACAACCTGCGCAAGGCGATCCTGTTCATACTGCCGACCAACGGTGGCGAGGCCATGATCATCCTGCTGGCCATCGTGCTTGGTGCTACACAGTTCCCGCTGACGCCGGTGCAGATCCTCTGGGTCAACATGATCACCGCCGCCACACTGGCGCTGGCGCTGGCCTTCGAGCCACCCGAGCAGGGGATCATGCGCCGTCCGCCACGCGAAGCGCGTGAACCGCTGCTGACACGGCTGTTCCTGTGGCGCATCCTTTTCGTATCGCTGATCCTGGTTGTCGGAACCTTCGGCCTGTTCGCCTGGGATCTCTCACGCGACCTGGGGATCGCGCATGCCCGTACCGTGGCCGTGAACACGCTGGTCATGTTCGAAATCTTTTATCTGTTCAATTCGCGCTTCATCGTCGAGCCGGTACTGAGCCGCGAGGGAATGCTCGGCAATCGCTATGTTCTCTACGCGGTGGCGATACTGCTGGTCTTTCAAATGGCCTTTACCTACCTGCCGCTGATGCAGTCCCTGTTCGGCACCGCATCGCTCGACCCGGTCACCTGGCTTGTCATCATACTGGTCTCATCCAGCGTGCTCTGGCTGGTCGAGATCGAAAAGGCGGCGATCAGGCGCCATCGCCACCTCACCTCTTGAAAAGCAACGGGACGACCCTATCTCTGGTCCACGGGCGCCAAACGGGCCCCTGACGATCGGTGGTTCTGCATGAACACCAACCTTAGCTTGTTGCTTGATACAGAGGACAAAACCATGAACGCATTTGATTTCACCCCCTTGTTCCGCACCGCGATCGGGTTCGATCGCCTGGCCAACGCGCTCGAATCAGCGAACCGTGCCGATGCCGGCGGCTATCCACCCTACAACATCGAACTGACCGGTGACGACCAGTATCGGATCAGCATGGCCGTGGCTGGCTTTCGTCCCGACGAGGTCGAGATCGAGGCAAAGGAAAACCTTTTGACCGTGACCGGCAGGAAGGGCGCCGAGGTCGCGGACCGCAAGTACCTGCATCGCGGCATCGCGAACCGCAACTTCGAGCGCGCCTATCAGCTCGCAGACTATGTGCGCGTGGATGGCGCGGAACTCAAGGACGGCCTGCTGCATATCGACCTGGTGCGCGAAATCCCCGAGTCGATGAAGCCGCGTCGGATAGCGATCCGCGGTAACGACGAGAAGCTGATCGAGAAACAGCAAGCGGAACAGGTCGCCTGACGAGCCCTGTCCGTTGAGTCGGCCCCGGCAGCACCGCTGCCGGGGCCGCCCTGACAAGAGTTGTATCGCAGATGCGCTACCTTCGTGGGCCGGTGTTGCTGGCTTTCCTATTGGTCGCGGGCGCCTTGCCGGCCACGGCCGCGCTACCGGCACAGCTCGATGGCGCTCCGCTGCCCAGTTTGGCGCCGATGCTCGAACGCGTCACCCCGGCGGTGGTCAACATCTCGACCGTCAGCGTCGTTCGGACCGAAGACCATCCGCTGCTCCGCGACCCAGTCTTTCGCTGGTTCTTCGAACTGCCGCGCGGCACGCGCGAGAAGCACAACCAGAGCCTCGGCTCCGGTGTGATCATCGATGCCGATCAGGGTCATGTGCTGACCAACCACCATGTGATCGAGCAGGCCGACGAGATCTACGTCACCCTGCACGACGGCCGTGAACTCAAGGCTGAGCTGCTGGGTACGGATCCGGCAACCGATGTCGCCCTGCTGCAGATTCCCGCACGCGACCTGACCGCGATCGCATTGACCGATTCCAGCAAGCTGCGTGTCGGTGATTTCGTCGTCGCAATCGGCAATCCTTTCGGTCTCAGTCAGACGGTTACCTCGGGTATCGTCAGCGCACTGGGCCGCAGTGGCTTGGGAATCGAAGGCTATGAAAACTTCATTCAGACCGATGCCTCGATCAACCCTGGCAACTCCGGTGGTCCGCTGGTCAACCTGCGCGGAGAGCTGGTCGGCATCAACACCGCCATCCTCGCCCCGAGCGGGGGCAATGTGGGTATTGGTTTTGCAATACCGGTCAACATGGCCAAGGCGATCAAACGCCAGATCGTCGAGTATGGCGGCGTACATCGCGGCACCTTCGGCGTCACGGTACAGAATCTGACACCCGACCTCGCGCGCGCGCTGAAGGCGCCGCCCGGCAGCAGGGGCGCGGTGGTCAGCGATGTGCAATCCGGCTCGGCCGCAGAGCTGGCGGGCCTGCGCGCAGGTGACCTTATCGTGCGCCTGAATGATCAGCCGATACGCAGTGCCACCGAGCTGAACACGCAGTTCGCATTGATGCGCGTGGGGGAGCGCGTCGCGCTGGAGGTGATCCGCAATGGCCGGCAAAAACGCCTTGCCGCGAGCATCGCCGACCCGTTCGAAGACTTCGTGGACGGGGGACGAATCAATCGCCGCTTCCGCGGTGCCAGGCTCGGGGAGGTTGTCGACGAGTCCAGTCTCGGTACCAATGCCGGCGTCGCCGTCGGCCCGGTGAAGGAAGACAGCGACGCCTGGAAAAGCGGCCTGCGTGAGGGAGATGTGTTGTTCCACGTCAACCGCCTGCGGGTCATGACGCTCGAACAGCTGCGCGAGGCCGCCAAGGACGGGATCAGCCGGATCCGGCTGCGCCGCGGCGACCGGCTGGTGACCCTGGTCTCGCGCTGATGCTGGCGCCACCTCCGGACCGGCGAGACTGAAACCGAGAGCCACACAGCAGAGCCGGACGGGCAAGCCGTGCATGGCCCACTAGCTGTGATTAGCTCAGACTGCGAACCCTGTCCGAGCGGCAGTCGCGTCGGGGTGCCTTTCAGCGGACATCGTCACCAGTGAATCCATTATGATGGTGTATTACTGGCAGTCAGACGCATGAACCTGCAGATCACCACCGCCCTTCTCGACAGCCGCTACTGGATCAGCCTGGTCGCGGTTGTCTTCTCTTCCGCCTCCGGCGTGCTCAAGGCGGGGGTCAAGGAGTTTGATCTTTTCGGCGTCACCATCATTGCGATCGCGACCGGCCTGGGTGGTATCTTCCTGGCACGCCTGCCGGCCATACGCTTCGACATCAGCCTGCCGCGCTCCCGTTTCAAATCCTGAGCCTTCGAACGAGGAACCTTCCGTGACCCAACGCCTCCGCCACATCAAGAATCTCTTGGTCCTCCCTGTCCCGCGCCGCCTGATACCGGCGGTCTTCACGCTGCTGCTCGCTGGATGCATGGGTTATCCTAAGACCGTCACGCCGGTGCAGCCATTCGAACTCGATCGCTACCTCGGTAAGTGGTACGAGATCGCCCGGCTGGACCATTCCTTCGAACGCGGCCTGCAGCAGGTGACGGCCGAGTACAGTGTGCGTGACGATGGTGGCGTGCGCGTCATCAACCGGGGCTTTTCTACGGCGGATGGCGAATGGAGAGAGGCCGAGGGCAAGGCCTATTTCGTCCGCGGGCCGGACGAGGGCTATCTCAAAGTGTCGTTCTTCGGGCCGTTTTACGGCTCTTATGCGATCTTCGAACTCGACCGGAAGGACTACCAGTACGCCTTCGTCTCCGGACCCGACGAGTCGTACCTGTGGCTGCTTTCGCGCAGCCCGACGGTCAGTGCGGGGCTCAGGGCGCGCTTCGTCGAGCAGGCGCAAGCGCTGGGTTTCGACACCGAGCGCCTGATATTCGTCGATCATCAGCCCCAGCCGGCCGGTTGAGCATTCCCGCGGCGCCTGTTGGCCCGTCAGGCAGAACCGTCCAGGGCTTTACAGGTCCTTGCTGTTGCCATCCTCAGTACCGAGGATGGTCGTAATGTGCTTTTCGCCCTTGATCAGCCGATAGCTGTCGTCCTGCTCCTCATAGACCAGGAAGCACACCGGTTTGATCTTGCCCTTCCAGAGGATGCACAGCCGATCCTGATCATCGACGAACCAGACGCCGTCGCGACGGGCGCCATCGTCGTGCATGACGCGCTTGATGACACCGTCTTCGGTGAACCAGTTCGAGCAGAGGCTCTGGTCTTTCTCCTTGCGGCACTCCACGGTCTTATCGCTGACCAGCTCGATGATGTCGAAGCTGTCGAGCGGATCGATGTCGGTCGCGAGGGCCAGCGGGGCTCCAAGCAGCAGCGCCGAGGCGGCGCAGAATCGGGCGAATCGCATGTACTGTGTTCCTTGTTTGCTCTTCATTCTCCTTAGGTTAAGCGAAAGCCACAGGCAATAACAAAGCGTCTGCGACCGGGGCATCCCAACCGCTCGGGGGTCCTGTTATCGGAACAAGCAAGCCCGTGTGCTCACGGAAGCCGCATGTTGTGGCTGCTGCGGACAGGGCTACGAGGCTCAACCACTGATTGCAGGGTCAGAACCTGCCCGCCTCGAAATCGGCATAGGCCTGGCGGATCTCCGCCTGGTTGTTCATCACGAAGGGACCGCCACGCGCGACTGGTTCGTTGAGCGGCCGTCCGGCCACCAGCAGGAACCGGGCATCCGAATCATCTGCCTGCACGGTCACCTGCCCGCCATGTGACAACACGGCCAGATCATCCCGCACCAATCGGATCGCATGGCCCTCCGCATCCTCCACCAGCACGCTGCCGAAGACGATGTACAGGAAGCCGTTGTGCCGTGCCGGCAGTGCCTCGCTGAACCCGACGCCGGCGGGCAGATCGACGTCCAGGTAAAGCGGCTCGGTCAGCGGCTGAACGACCGGACCGCGCGTACCCTCGGAACTGCGGCC
>Ga0316197_10002045_pt1 | contig 14419 bp, 11 predicted proteins | sample OudBiesiAoxic_MG_FD_204939 | JGI IMG/M metagenome (GOLD analysis project Ga0316197, IMG submission 204939) | Coastal sediment microbial communities from Oude Bieten Haven, Netherlands - site A oxic | ecosystem: Environmental > Aquatic > Marine > Coastal > Sediment | place: Netherlands...
GCGCTGATGGCGCTCGACGTCTGCGGCCTTGTGTGATCGCTGGTCCGATCGAGCCGACAGCACCGTCACTTCGCCGGCGGGGCGTCGGTACCCTGCGCGGATGGGAGTCGCCGCCGACTTGTTCGACCTCGAGCACACCTTCGTCGACGAGCTCGATGGGCTGTACGAGCACTGGCAACCGTCACCGGTACCCGAACCGCGCCTCCTCGCGCTGAACGCGTCGCTCGCCGAGACGCTCGGTCTCGACGTCGAGGCGCTGCGGTCGGAGTTGGGGCTGTCGTTCCTCGCCGGCAACGCCGTGCCCGACAGCGCGCGGCCGGTCGCGCAGGCATACGCCGGGCATCAGTTCGGTGGATACTCGCCGCGCCTCGGCGATGGCCGGGCCCTCCTGCTGGGCGAGATCGTGGCGCCCGACGACACGCGCTACGACGTACACCTCAAGGGGTCGGGTCGCACCCCCTTCGCACGCGGGGGAGACGGCAAGGCCGCTGTCGGCCCGATGCTGCGCGAGTACGTGATCGGAGAGGCGATGAACGCCCTCGGGGTGCCGACCACCCGCATGCTCGCGGTGGTCGCCACCGGCGAACAGGTCGCGCGTGAGGAGATGCTGCCGGGTGCCGTGCTCACGCGGATCGCGTCGAGCCACCTGCGGGTCGGCACGTTCCAGTTCGCCGCCGCGACCGGCGGGCCGGAGTCGGTGCAGCGGCTCGTCGACCACGCCGTCGGCCGGCACCACCCTGATCTGGCCGCCATCGACGACGCTGCCGCTCGGTCACTCGCCCTGTTCGACCGTGTGGTCGCAGCGCAGGCGTCGCTCGTCGCTCAGTGGATGCTCGTCGGATTCATCCATGGTGTGATCAACACCGACAACACCACGATCTCCGGCGAGACGATCGACTACGGGCCGTGTGCGTTCATGGATGCCTACGAACCGTCCACGGTGTTCAGCTCGATCGACCACGGCGGCCGGTACGCCTACGGCAACCAGCCCTCGATGACGGGCTGGAACCTGGCGCGGCTCGCGGAGGCGATGCTGCCGCTGTTCGACGACGACACCGACTCGGCGGTCGAGCAGGCGACCGACGTGTTGCAGCGCTTCCCCGACCGATTCGGCACCGCCTGGCTCTCCGGCATGCGGCGCAAGCTCGGCCTGTCGAGCGAGCAGGACGGCGATGCCCAACTGGTCGACGACTATCTGGCGCTGCTGCGCGACCGGCACACCGACTTCACTTCGAGCTTCCGAACACTCGCCGCTTCGCTGCGCGCCGACGCCGCGAGCGAGCCGGTCGACGACGTGTCGTGGACGTCCCGCTGGCGCGATCGGCTGGCCGCCGAGGACGGGGAGAACGGTGCCGTGGCCGACCGGATGGATGCGGTCAATCCGATCTACGTTCCGCGCAACCACCTGGTCGATGCGGCCCTCGTCGCTGCGACCGCCGGCGACCTCGCCCCGTTCGAACAACTCGTCGACGTGCTGGCCGACCCCTACACCAAACGTCCTGGACTCGACCGATTCGAACAGCCCGCGCCCGACGAGTTCGGGTCCGGATTCCAGACGTTCTGCGGCACGTGAGCTCCGCGCCGCGCGAGACTTGCGTCATGCAGCCGCTCGGGGTTCATCACGTGTCGATCAACGTCAACGACGCCGACGAGGCGATTGCGTTCTACACCCGTGTGCTGGGCCTGACGGTCCGCGACGACCGTCCGGACTTCCCGTTCGGGGGCGCCTGGCTCGACCTCGGCGCCGAACAGGTCCATCTGCTCGAGATCGACGTCCCCGACGACAAGGGACAGCACTTCGCGATCCGGGTGGGCGACCTCGATGCAGCGGTGGCCGAACTTCGCGACCGCGGGGTGACCGTGACCGACCCGTCGCCGGTCGGCACGAGCCGGCAGTCGTTCCTGCACGATCCGTCCGGCAACCGGATCGAGCTGCACCAGCCCGCGTGACGCCACCACGGCTTGCCGCGACTCACTGCGGCTCACCCCCGCTCCCCCCGCTCCCCGGCTCACCTCCGCTCCCCCCGCTCACCTCCGTTCCCCCCGCTGTGAGCGGTGAGCGGCTCAGCGGCGTGCATCGCTCACAGCTCCGCTTCCCTCATGTTGAGATGTGAGCGGTGAGCGGCTCTCACCCGCTCACCGCTCACATCGGGCGGGGGAGAGGGACGGCAGACATACGGGGAGAGCAGCCGCCGCAGCAGGGATCGAGACGTCGGGTGGCCGGGCCCGAGGGCGACGGGGCGGGTGTGCTACGAACAGCCGGATGGCGATGACCTTCCACGAGGCCTGCGCGGCCGTCTGCGCACCCGGCACCCCGTTCGAGATCCAGGAAATCGACGTTCGAGGCCTCCCGACGAAGGTGTTCGCCGGTACGCCGCCGAGCCTGCGCGACCTCTATGCGCTCGCGTCCGCCCGCACCGACGACTTCATCGTGTTCGAGGACGAACGGTGGCCGATGCCGAGAGTCCTCGACCTGATCGGGCAGATCGGTCACTCGCTGGTCAACGAACTCGGGGTACAGCACGGTGACCGCGTCGCCATCGCGATGCGCAACTACCCCGAGTGGATCGCCGCGTTCGCCGCCATCACGTCGGTCGGTGCCGTCGCGGTGCCGATGAATGCCTGGTGGCAGACCGACGAGATGGTGTTCGCACTCGACGATTCGGGAGCGAACGTGGTCTTCGTCGACGACGAACGCCTGACGCGGCTCCGCGCGGCCGAGCCAGGGTCGGTCACCGCTCGATGCGTGCTCGTCAGAGCTGATCCTCCGGCCCCCACCGCCGACGGTCTCGATGTCGTGACGCTCAGCGACGTGCTCACGCCCGGCAGCTCGCTCCCGGACATCGCGATCGACCCCGACGACGACGCCACCATCCTCTACACCTCGGGGACGACCGGCCGACCCAAGGGAGCGGTCTCCACCCACCGTGCCGTGCTCAGCGCCCTGATGGCGTTCGCGGCACGCGCCGCAGTGGGCGCGTTGCGCGAGCCTGACGAACCCGATGCCGACGCACCCCAGACGGCGTTCATGCTGTGCGTCCCGCTGTTCCACGTGACAGGGCTCGTGCCGGTCATGCTCGGTTCGTTCGTGAGCGGCGCCAAGCTGGTGATGACCTACAAGTGGGAGCCCGACCGTGCGCTCGAGCTGATCGAGCAGGAGCGTGTGACCAACTTCGTCGGTGTTCCGACGATGAGCTGGGATCTCCTCGAGGCGCCGACGTTCAGCGAACGCGACACGTCCAGCCTCAGATCGGTCGGAGGCGGCGGCGCGCCGATGCCGCCCGAACTGGTGAAGCGCATCGACGACAACTTCTCCAAGGGTCGGCCCGGCCTCGGCTACGGCATGACCGAGACCAATGCCTACGGACCGCAGAACGCCGGCGACGACTTCCTCGCCAACCCCACGTCCACGGGGCGGCCTGTGCCGATCATGGACATCAAGGTCACCGACCCGCTGGGCAACGACCTCCCCCAGGGCGAGACCGGCGAGATCTGGTTTCGGAGCCCGAGCCTGATCCGGGGTTACTGGAACCGCCCCGACGCGACCGCCGAGACGATCGTCGACGGCTGGTTGCGCTCGGGCGACATCGGCCGCGTCGACGACGAGGGCTTCGTCTACGTCAGCGACCGAGCCAAGGACATGATCCTGCGCGGCGGCGAGAACATCTACTGCGCCGAGGTCGAGGCTGCGATCTACGAACACCCGGCGGTGTACGAAGCAGCCGTGTACGGCATCCCCGACGAACGCCTCGGGGAGGAACTCGCCTGCCACGTGATGGTCAAGGAGGGCGCTGTCCTGGACTCCGGCGAGCTGCAACGCTTCGTCGGCGAACGTCTCGCCAAGTTCAAGGTGCCCACGACCGTCACGATCGTCACCGAGCAACTGCCGCGCAACGCGTCCGGCAAGATCCTCAAGCGGAACCTTCGAGACGCCATCGTCGCTACTCGCTGAGATGTGGGGGCTCACCGCCGCGTACGGTCGGCGGGATGGAACTGCAGGATCGAGTCGTCGTCGTCACGGGTGCCGGATCAGGCATCGGTGAAGCCATCGCCCGCGCGGCACATGCCGCCGAGGCGCGACATGTCGTGGTCGCCGACCTCGACGGCGCGCAAGCCGAGCGGGTCGCCGCCGACATCGGGGGCACACCGGTGGCGATCGACGTCCGCGACGAAGCTGCAATCATCGCCATGGTCGAAGCCACACTCGAGACGCACGGGCCGATCGACCTCTTCGTCTCGAATGCCGGCTACGTCACGAGCGCTGGATTGGAGGAGTCGAACGACTCGATCCAGCGGATGTGGGAGGTGCACTGCATGGCCCACATCTACGCGGCCCGCGCCGTGCTGCCGTCGATGATCGCGCGGGGCGAGGGATATCTGCTCAACACCGCATCCGCCGCCGGCCTCCTCACGCAGATCGGCTCGATGACCTACTCGATCACGAAGGCGGCGGCAGTGTCGCTGGGCGAGTGGCTGTCGATCACGCATCATCACCAGGGCATCCGCGTGTCGGTGCTGTGCCCTCAGGCCGTGCGTACCAACATCGTTCGCAACAGCCCGGACTTCCAGGAGTCGCTCGCGTCCGGCGACGACAGCTGGGAGGGCGGTGTCGCCAGCGGCGACGGTGTGCTCGATCCGGCCGACGTCGCGGCTCTCTGCCTGGACGCGATCCGCGACGAGCGGTTCCTCGTGCTCCCCCACCCCGAGGTGGCCACCTACGTCGAGCGCAAGGCCACCGACCGCGACCGCTGGCTCGCCGGGATGCGTCGCTTCCAGACGGCACTTCACCCCGACGGCGTACTCCCCGGCGACGCGATCGCTCCCTGACCCTCCCCCAGCTCGCACGCCATCCTCAACTCCCACCCATCCTCAACTCCCACCCCACTCTCGTTGTGAGCGGTGAGCGGCCCTGACGCGCTCACCGCTCACAACGGAGGTCGTGTCGTCCGGCGCGGTGAGCGATGAACGGTCTGAGGCCGCTCACCGCTCACAACACCGCGGCGGGGCCGGAGGGTGACGTCGGAATCGGGGGGACGGGGGGCGGGCTGCTTGACTTGCCACATGACTCAGGTGAGTGAATCCGTCCGGCTCGAGACCGTCACCAACGACCAGGAGGGGGGCGGCGGCAGCGTGGCGCTCGTCATCGTCGACAATCCCCCCGTCAACGCCCTGAGCTGGCACGTCCGTCAGGGCCTCTACGACGGCATCACCCAGGCGGTCGACGAGGGAGCGTCGGCGATCGTGGTGATCTGCGATGGCCGCACGTTCATCGCCGGTGCCGACATCAGCGAATTCGGCGGCGGGGCGCCACAGGCGGTTGGCCTCCAGGACGTGCAGGCCAAGATGGAGGACGCGCCGATCCCGGTGATCGCCGCAATCCACGGCACCGCGCTCGGCGGCGGCCTCGAGGTGGCGCTGTGCGCGCACTACCGGGTCGCGCTGTCGTCGTCGAAGTTCGGCCTGCCCGAAGTGAACCTCGGCCTGCTCCCCGGCGCCGGCGGCACGCAACGCCTCCCGCGGCTCACGGGTGTGCCCAAAGCACTGGAGATGATGACCTCGGGCCGCCACATCGGCACCGCCGAGGCCGTCGAGTGTGGTCTCGTCGACGAGCTCGTCGAGGGCGACCACGACGCGTTGCGCGGCGCAGCGATCGCATTCGCAGAGCGAGCGGTCGCGGAGAACCTGCCGTTGCTTCGCGTGCGCGACCGCGACGACAAGGTCGCCGAGGCGCGCGGCAACGAAGCGCTCTTCGCCGACTTCCGCGCCTCGATCGCCCGCAAGACCCGTGGCTTCCTCGCCCCGGAATACAACGTCCGGTGCGTCGAAGCGGCGGCCAACCTCCCGTTCGAGGAAGGCCTGAAGGTGGAAGGCAAGCTCTTCATGGAGCTGATGACCGGTCCGCAGTCGGGCGCCCAGCGCTACGCCTTCTTCGCGGAGCGTGCGGCGAACAAGATCCCCGACATCGCCAAGGACACGCCGGTGATCGACATCCAGACCTGCGGCGTCCTCGGGGCCGGCACCATGGGCGGCGGCATCGCCATGAACTTCGCGAACGTCGGCATTCCGGTCACCATCGTCGAGCGCAGTCAGGAGGCGCTCGACAAGGGCCTCGCCGTCGTCCGCAAGAACTACGAGCGCTCCGCGTCTCGCGGTTCGATCCCCGCCGAAGCCGTCGATCAACGCATGGCGCTGATCACCGGCTCCACCGACAAGGCCGACTTCGCCGACTGCGACATCGTGATCGAAGCCGTGTTCGAGGACATGGAGCTCAAGCAGTCGATCTTCCGCGAGCTCGACGGGATCTGCAAGCCGGGAGCGCTGCTCGCCTCCAACACCTCGGCGCTCGACGTCAACGAGATCGCTGCCGTCACATCGCGCCCCGAGAGCGTGATCGGCATGCACTTCTTCTCCCCCGCCAACGTGATGAAGCTGCTCGAGAACGTTCGCGGTGAGAAGTCGTCCGACACCGTCGTCGCCACCACGATGGCCATCGGCAAGCGCATCGGCAAGGTGCCGGTGATGGTCGGCGTGTGCCCGGGCTTCGTCGGCAACCGCATGCTGTTCATGCGCGGCGCGGAAGCCGAACGAATGATCCTCGAGGGCGCCACGCCGGCGCAGGTCGACCGCGTGCTGTACGACTTCGGGTTCCCCATGGGCCCGTTCGCGATGAGCGACCTCGCCGGTCTCGACATCGGCTGGAAGGAAGAGACGTCCTCGAGCTCCACCGTGCGCGAAGTGCTGTGCGAGAACGGTCGTCGCGGCCAGAAGAACGGCCGGGGTTACTACACCTACGACCCCGACACCCGTGCGTCGACGCCCGACCCCGAGGTGGAGCAGTTGATCAAGGAGTTCGCCGTCGGCAAGGGGATCGAGCAGCGCGAGGTCACCGATCAGGAGGTGCTCGAACGCCTGCTGTACCCGATGGTCAACGAGGGCGCGAAGATCCTCGAGGAAGGCATCGCCATCCGCGGCAGCGACATCGATGTGGTGTGGGTGAACGGGTACGGCTGGCCCGTGTACCGCGGTGGTCCGATGTACTGGGCCGACCAGGTCGGACTCGCCGAGATCGCCGACAAGATCAGGGGCTACGCCGAAGCACTGGGCGGCCGCCACTGGGAGTTGTCGCCGTTGTTGGAGCGCCTCGCCTCCGAGGGCGGTGCCCTCCACCAGTTCTCGAACTGAACGACGAGGCACCGGCATCATGACCACCGCAGACTCTCCATCCACCGACGGGGCCACCGACGGGGCCGCCGCTCGCGCGGTCACCGCGAGTGGGGTCACACCCGAACGCCTCGCCGGTTTGCGACGGTGGAATCTCGGGCTCACCGTGCTCCATGCGCTCCAGGCCGTGGCGATCCTCGTCCTCGCCGGCGACTTCGCCATCACCGTCACCTCCACGTTCCCCGACGGGCCGCCCGGCACGCGCCGCCCACCGGCCGAGGCGCTGTTCGACGTCCGCATCGGAGTGGCGGTCGCGGTGTTCCTCGCCCTCGCTGCCATCGACCATTTCGTCACAGCGACCGTCGGGCGCGCCACGTACGAGTCCGACCTGCGCGCCGGCATCAACCGGTTCCGATGGGTCGAGTACTCGTTCAGCGCGACGCTGATGGTCGTCCTGATCGGGTTCTACAGCGGCATCACCGACATCACTGCGGTCGTGGCGATCATCGGCGCCAACGTCGCCATGATCCTGTTCGGTTGGCTCCAGGAGCGGATGAACCCGCCGGGTCGCACCAGCACGACGATGATCGCGTTCTGGTTCGGAGCGCTCGTCGGCCTCGCGCCATGGGTGGCGCTGCTGATCAACGTGCTCGGCTCCGACGACGTCCCCGGTTTCGTGTACGGGATCCTCGTGGCCCAGTTCACCTTCTTCTTCAGCTTCGGAGCGAACCAGTGGTTGCAGTACCGAGGGGTCGGCCGCTGGACCGACTACGCATACGGCGAGAAGGCGTACCTCGTGCTCAGCCTCGGCGCGAAGTCAGTTCTCGCTTGGCAGATCTTCGGCGGATCGCTCAACTGACGGGTCGCGGCGCACAGCGACCTGGCGAATCGAGTGCCGCGCCACTTCGCGGATCTCGACCAGCCATCCGTCGACAGCGATCACTTCGCCGACGGCCGGAAATCGCCCCTCGTGGTCGAGCACCAGGCCGGCGACGGTGGCGTAGTCGCCCTCGGGCAGATCGATGTCGAAGTCGACGAGGTCGTGTACCGGGAACCGGCCGGGCAACACGATCGTGCCGTCGTCGTCATAGCTGACGGCTCCCAGGTCTGGATCGGTCTCGTCGTAGATCTCGCCGACGAGTTCCTCGACCAGGTCTTCGACGGTGACGATGCCCGCCGATCCACCGTGTTCGTTGATCACCAGCGCCATCTGCGTGCGACGCGCCTGCAGCTCGCGCAGCACCGTGAGCACACGCGCGGAGATCGGGAACACGGGGAGCTCGCGTACGGCATCGCCGATCGGTGTGTCGGAGCGCCGCACGAGATCCTGGAGGTGGATGACCCCGGTCACCTGGTCGAGGTTGCGGTCGGGGGCGACCGGCGCCCGTGAGTGGCCGGTGGAGACCAATGCGTCGATGGCGTCGGACGTCGATGCGGCAACATCGATCACGACGACGTCGTAGCGGGGGACGAGGATCTCGTCGAGTCGTCGCTCGGCCGCCTCGAAGGCGCTGTCGATGATGCGGCGCTGCTCGGGTGTCACGGTCTCGTGCAGCGCCACCATGTCGCGGAGCTCCTCCTCGGTGACCTCCTCGCGCTGCACGTCGGGATCGCCACCGAACACCTTGACGGCGATGTCGGTCGACTTGGCAAGCAGCCACACGACGGGCCGGGTGATCGTGGTGAGCGCGGCGAGCGGTCGGGCCATGACCATTCCCCACCGCTCGGCTCGCTGCATGGCCAGGCGCTTGGGGGTCAGTTCGCCGAACACGAGCGTGAAGTACGACAGGATCAGCGTGACGACGATCACCGACACCGGTCCGGCGGCGCCGCCGAGGAAACTCAGCGGTTCCTCGAGCGGTTCAGCCAGCGACACGGCCGCGGCCGCCGACGCGAGGAAGCCGGCCAACGTGATTCCGATCTGGATCGTGGCGAAGAAGTTGTTGGGCTCGCGGGCCAACCGGGCGAGCAGTGCGCCGGTGGCCGAGCGTTGCTCGAGCCGTTGCAGTTGGCCCTCGCGGAGCGACACCAGCGCGAGTTCGGTACCGGCGAAGGCGGCGTTGACGGCCACGAGCACTACCACCAGCAGGAGCTGTGGCCAGACGTCACTCATCAGGCAGGCTGGCTCACGTCGGCCACGGGGGTGATGCTACCGACGGGTGACGAGGTCGGCCCGACTCGTTCTCCGCGATCCTGACGGTCAACTGTTCGGGTCCTCGACGCTGACCCGAGGTGACCCGCTCGGGGACCTCAGTCGTCGAACAGCGACGGCGGGAAGCCACCTCGGCTGATCGGGCTCCATCGAGTGGGGGTCACCAGGATGAGGCACTTGCCCTGATCTGCCATCGCCTGGCGGTACTCGTCCCAGTCGGGGTGCTCGCCCGAGATCGACCGGTAGTACTCGACGAAGCCGTCACCGGCCTCGGGCAGGTCGAGCACCCTCCCCTCGCCGTCGATCTGCACCCACGCGTCGTTGAACTCGGCACCCATCACCGCCACCGACACCAGCGGGTTGCGGCGCACGTTGCGCGCCTTGATCCGCTCGGGATACGTCGAGATGGCGAGTTCACCGGTGGCGATCATCCCACCGGTGACGAGGCTCATCTGCGGGCGGCCGTCGGCGCGCGTGGTGGCGAGTACCCAGCGGTGTTTGTCGGCGAGGAACTCGGCGAGTCCGGCATGATCGACGTCGACATCGCTCGCCCGGTATCTGGCTCGCGGATCATCGGCCGGGATCTTCTTCATCCGCCCGACCGTACGCGATGTAACGGTGGTGTCTGACACCACCGTTACATCATTCGGACCAGGCCTTGATCTTCTCGATCGTTTCGAGCGGGTCGGGTCCGTGCGGGCTGACATTGAGGTAGGAGACCCCGACATCCTTGAACACCTGGAGGCGCTCGCGCACGAAGCCTTCGTCGCCGATCAGCGACGACAGGTCGATGTACTCATCGGGTACTGCGGCAATGGCTTCCGCGCGCTTGCCGGAGAGGAACAGGTCCTGGATCTCCTCGGCCTCCTGCTCCCAGCCGTACCGCTTGAAGAGGTCGTTGTAGAAGTTCTTCGACTTGGCGCCCATCCCACCGACGTAGAAGCCGATCAGGCCGCGGGCTGCTTCGCGTGCCTCGTCGACGTGGGGGCCGGAGCCGAGCGCGACCGTGCCGCCGGCGATGATCTCGAGCGGCGCTTTCGCGGGGTCGCGCTTGGCGGTACCCGCCGCGAGCGACTCGCCCCACACCTGCTGGAAACGATCGGGCACGAAGTGGATCGTCTGCCAGATGTCGGCCACCTCGGCGGTGAGCTCGACGTTCTTCGGGCCGATGGTGGCGAGCGCGATCGGGATGTCGTGTGCCGGCGGGCGGTTCATGAACTTGAGCGGCTTGCCCAGGCCGGTGCCGCCGTCGGCGAGCGGCAGGCTGTAGACGCGGCCATCGTGGCTGACCTTGTCGCCGCTCCACACCTTGCGGCAGATGTCGATGGTGTCCCGCGTCCGCGCCAGTGGCTTCTCGAACGGGACACCGTGCCATCCCTCGATCACCTGTGGACCCGACGAACCGAGTCCGAGCACGAACCGCCCGTCGGACAGCGCGTCGAGGGTCGCTGCGGTCTGGGCGATCAGTGCCGGGCTTCGCGAATAGAGCGGGATGATGCCGGTCATCAGCTGCACGGTGGAGGTCTGCCCGGCGAGGTAACCCAGCGTCGACACGAGGTCGTAGCCGTAGATCTCGGCCCCCCAGAGCAGGTCGACGCCTGCCGATTCGAGGTCGCGAGCTTGCTTGGCCAACTGCTGCGGGTCGCCGTTGAACCCGATCGTGGTGGAGATCTTCATGGCGCAGACCGTAGCCCTCCACCCGTTTGCGTGACGTTGTGGGAGCGCATCTGCTCCCGAACTGCAACGCAAACGTGTGTGGCAACGCAAACGTGTGTGAGATCAGCTTCAGATGAGGGCGACGTCGGCGAGGACGTGGACGAGCGACGGGCCATCGTGGGCGAGCGCTGCCGACAGCGCAGCATCGAGATCCGATGCGGTCGACGCGGTGACCGAGAACGCACCACAGATCCGGGCGAACTCGGCGAAGTCGGGGCTGACCATCGAGGTCTGCCAGACGTCGAACTCGCCGGCCCGCTGTTCCTTGGAGATCTTGCCGAGCTCGCTGTTGTCGAGCAGGACGACCGTGATGTTCATCTCGTGGCGCACCGCGGTGAGGAGCTCCATCGCGTACTGGCCGAAGCCACCGTCACCGGCGATCGCCACGACCTGACGTTCCTCGCCGACAGCAGCCCACGCACCCAGCGCGGCAGGCAGTGCGAAGCCGATCGATCCGAGGTAGCCGGACATCAGCACCGACTGGTCCGCGACCTCGAAGTACCGACCGAACGAGTATGCGTTGTTGCCGACGTCCGCACACAGCACCGCATCCGGAGCGACGTGCCGCCCCAGCGCGTCGAACACCGCTGCGGAGCCGACACCCTCCCCGCGATCGTCGGCCACCCGCGATCGCTTCTCCTCACGCCAGATCCGCCACCGCTCGGCCACGTCATCACGCTGGTCGGTTGCGGCGAGGTCCGTCGGCAACGCATCCGCGAGCGCGGTCGCCGTGACACCGACATCGCCGAGCACGGGCACCGCGACGGGGTGGAACCGGCCGAGCGCCATCGCGTCGTCGTCGACCTGGATGATCGGCTTGTACGGCGCGATGCCGGTGTGGTTGGAGAACGATGCACCCCACACGACGAGTTGGTCCGACTCGTTCATCAGGTAACTCGCGACGGGTGTTCCGCTCCGCCCCAGCACGCCGGCGCCGAGCGGATGGTGGTCGGAGATCTGGCCCTTGGCCTTGAACGTGGTGAGTATCGGTGCGCCGAGACGCTCCGCGAGCGACGTGATCGCCACCATGTCCTGTCGGGCGCCGTGCCCGACCACGAACACCGGTCGCGTGGCGGCTGCCAGCGCCGTGACGGCAGCGGCGAGGGCATCCGCGGGAGGCGACACCCGCCGATCGCCGACGCGCCCGGCCGGGCCACCCGCCGCTGCGTCCGACGGCAGCACCTGCACCTCGTCGGGGAGCACGAGGTGCGACACCTCACGGCCGACGATCGCATGCTTGCAGGCGAGTGACATCAGCTCGGCGTGATCCGAGCCGGCCTGCACCGTCTGGCCGTAGTCGGCGACGTCGGCGAACGCACGGTCGAGATCGAGGTCCTGGAACGCTCCGCGACCCTTCACGCTCGACGGCACCTGCCCCGAGATCGCCAGTGCCGGCGCACGATCGATGCGCGCGTCGTACAGCCCCGTGAGCATGTTGGTCGAGCCGGGGCCGGCGATCGCGAAGCATGCAGCGAGTTCGCCGGTCAGTTTTCCGTAGGCGCTCACCGCGAACGCCGCTGCGCCCTCGTGACGGATGGCGATGAACCTCAGGTCACCTCGCTGCTCGGCGACACGCATCGCATCGGCGAATCCGAGGTTGGAGTGTCCCACCATGCCGAACACGGCGCGCACCCCCCAGTTGGTCATCGTCTCGACGAGCACGTCGGACACGTTTCGCTCGCGTTCGGGTTCAGGCGGCAACGCCGCGTACACACCGTCCTCGCGCACCTCGACCGCGAAGGCCTCCGGGGCGTCACCGAACGGCGGTGGTGGTGTGCCGTTGCACGGCGAGTAGTCGTAGCCGTGCCACGGACAGCGCAGCCAGCCGTTCTCGATCGAGCCCTCGCCCAGCGGGCCACCCTGGTGCGGGCAGGCGTTGTCGAGCACTCCGAACGTGTCTCCCACCCGCGTCACACACAGTGTCCTGCGCCCGACGCTCACCGTCGTGACGCGCTCGTCGCCGAGCTCGTCGGTGCCGAGCACTCGATGCCAGGCGTGGTCGCCCTCCGGGGCTCCCACCGCTTCGGTCGACGGGGTGGGTCGAGGTTCGTCCATGCCCGTCATCCTGTCAGCCGCCCGGAGGCGGGGCGGCACGGGCGGTGAGCACCTTGTCGAGGCTGCGCAACGCCAGCTTGAAACCGATGCTCCCGAACCACGCCGCGACGGGGGCGAGAAAGCCGGGCAGGTAGGGCACCGTGACGTCCTCGTGCCACTCGATCACACTGCCGGACCCGTCGGCGCGGACGGTGAAGCCGGCGCGGCCGCCCAGTACGGGACCCAGCTTGTCGACCCAGCACTCGCCCGTCGACTCCGCCTCGTTCCATGTGCATTCGGTGACACGCATGCGATCCTCGAGCGCAACGGGGCGCCAGCCGGTCCAGCCGGTGAACGTGTAGCCCACCGCGGTCGGGTCGCCGTCGCCGGACTCGATCGTGGTGGCGGGAATCCACGCGCCATGGGCCGGCCAATCGACCAGCTCGTCCCAGAGCGGTCGAGGGGCCACATCGAAGTGGCGTGTCACGTCGAACTGCACGGGCGTCATGACCTCGATGGTGCCAGCTCCCGAGGGAGTTTGCTCGTCGGACAGCGACGATGGCCGGACCGATGGCGTGCGATCGCCGCGCTTCTGGGACTTTGTGCACTGGTTCACAAGCGCTGGGACGGTGAAGCTGGGATCCATATGGAAACACCCACCGCACTGCGCAACGAGACCCTCCGGACCTGGGTGGCCGAGATGGTCGACCTCTGCACACCCGACGACGTGTACTGGTGCGACGGCACCCAGGAGGAGTACGACCGCCTGACCGGCGAGCTGGTCGATGCCGGCACGTTCATCCGACTCAACGACGAGTATCGACCGAACAGCTTCCTGGCGCGATCGGATCCCAGCGACGTCGCCCGTGTGGAGGACCGCACCTTCATCTGCAGCCGTACGCGCTCCGATGCCGGCCCCACCAACAACTGGACCGACCCCGACGAGATGAAGGAGACCCTTCAGGGGCTGTTCAGCGGCAGCATGCGCGGCCGTCGTATGTACGTGATCCCGTTCAGCATGGGCCCGATCGGCTCACCGATTGCGCAGATCGGCATCGAGATCACCGACTCGGCCTACGTCGCGGTGAACATGCAGATCATGACCCGCATGGGCACCGCCGTCCTCGAGGCCCTGGGCACCGACGGCGAGTTCATCCCGTGCATGCACACGGTGGGAGCCCCACTCGACGACGGCGACACCGACGTGCCGTGGCCGTGCAACCCCGATGTGAAGTACATCGTCCACTTCCCCGAGGAGCGGGCCATCTGGTCGTACGGAAGCGGCTACGGCGGCAACGCGTTGCTCGGCAAGAAGTGCCTCGCCCTGCGTATCGCGTCCACGATGGGGCGAGACGA
>Ga0316197_10002046_pt1 | contig 14416 bp, 13 predicted proteins | sample OudBiesiAoxic_MG_FD_204939 | JGI IMG/M metagenome (GOLD analysis project Ga0316197, IMG submission 204939) | Coastal sediment microbial communities from Oude Bieten Haven, Netherlands - site A oxic | ecosystem: Environmental > Aquatic > Marine > Coastal > Sediment | place: Netherlands...
GTGGCCCACGGAACACACGATGAACTCCTCGCAACGCAACCCGGCTACGAGCGGCTCCTCCGCGCGTACGAAGAAGATGCTGCTCGCAGGGCAGAGGACGGTGCGTCGTGAACGGCTCGACGGGCAGCGTCCTGCGGCGAGCGTTCCGTATCGCGCCCGCTCTCTCGAAGGGGCTCGGATTGACGCTTGCGCTCGCCGTCGTCGGGACGGCGCTTCAACTCGTCGTTCCGATCACCATTCAACGGATCATCGACTCAGTGCTCTTGTCCAGCGGGGTCGACTCGTCCGATGTGATCGTCGCAGGCGTGGCCGCTCTGGCCGCGATAGCCCTTGCGATGTGGGCGCGACGCACGTCGCTGGCCCGTCTCGCCCGCTCGTCGGTCAGGGGACTGACCGACCTTCGCGTGACGACATTCGAGTATCTCCACAGACTCTCAATGCTCCACCTACAGTCGGAGCGGCGCGGCGCGCTGGTCGGCCGAGTCACGTCGGACATCGAAACGATGCAGCAGTTCATGGAGTGGGGCGGTGTCGGCATGATCCTCGGCGCTGCGCAAATCACGCTCGCCGTGACGGTGATGCTCGTGTACGAGTGGCGTCTCGCCCTGATGATCGTCATCGGCGTCTTCATCTACTCCCTCATGCTGCTCTGGTTCCAACGCATTCTCCGCCGAGCCCACGACCGCGTTCGCGAGCGAGTTGCCGACTCGCTCTCGGTCATTGGCGAGGCCACGGCAGGGCTGCCGACGGTTCGGGCCTTCGGGATGGAGTCTGCGGTCATGGGAAAGGTCAGCACGGCGCTCGACCGCCAATATCGGGCCGAATACGGCGCGGGGGCTCTGGCGGCTGGGTTGTTTTCGTCTGCCGAACTCTTTGCCGGGGTCATCACGGCTGCGGTCGTGGCTGTCGGCGTGGTGTTCGGTGTTTCGTGGGGGCTGAGCGCTGGAACGCTCGTTGCGTTCCTCTTCCTCGTGACGCTGCTGGTGGAACCTGTGCAGATGCTCGTGGAGACCATCAACCAAGCGCAGTCCGCCGGCGCCGGCCTCCGAAAGGTACTGAACGTGCTGGACACGCCGATCGATGTCGAAGACCCGGTCGATGGGGGCAGTCTCCCCGACCGGCCACTCGAGGTTCAGTTCGACAAGGTGCGGTTCCGATATCCGACCGGCGGCGACGTGCTCGTAGACGTCAGTGTCGGGATTGCCGCAGGCGAACGCGCGGCAGTGGTGGGGGAGACGGGATCGGGAAAGACCACGTTTGCGAAGCTTGCCACGCGCCTGCTCGATCCGGCCGACGGAGCCGTCACGATTGCGGGCACGCCGATCGACCGGATCAGGTTTGATTCGCTGCGCTCCCGTGTCGCCTACGTGCCGCAGGAGGGATTCCTATTCAACGGCACGGTTGCCGACAACATTCGATACGGCAAGCCCGGTGTCGATGACGACGGTATCCGCTCAGCGATCGCAGATCTCGGGCTGCTCGAGTGGGTCGACTCGCTTCCGGGCGGGATCCGAGCGCACGTCGGAGAGCGCGGGAGCAGTCTCTCGGCGGGTGAGCGTCAGCTGGTGGCGATCATCCGTGCCTGGATTGCAGACCCAGAACTGCTGGTCCTCGACGAGGCGACGTCGGCCGTGGATCCGGCGCTCGAAGTGCAGATCCGGCGCGCCATTGAGCGCCTGACGGCCGAGCGAACGTCGATCACCGTGGCGCACCGCCTGTCGACTGCTGAAGCTGCAGACACTGTTCTCGTCTTCGATGGCGGTCGGCTCGTCGAACGCGGCCGGCACGGGGAACTCGTTGCAGCCGGCGGCGTGTATGCGGATCTGCACCGCGATTGGGAAGGGTCAGTGGCCGAGTAGCCCGCTTGTCAGCAACTCGAATCCGGCAAAGACCGCGCCGCCCTCAATCGTCGTCATCCTCGTCGTGGCCGCTTTCTTCGATCTTGGGAACGAAACGGCCATCTTCGAATTGACCGGAGAAGTGAGACTCGTGGTCGTCGCTCTTGAACTCGACTTCCACCTTGTCCGGTCCGTTGTCCTCCACATCCATGCTGAACCCCGCCTTCGGAGAGGCGCCCGCGAGGTGCACGTCTGTGCTGCCGATCTCGACGGTGACGGAACCGCCGACGAGATCGTAGGAACGAATCTCGCTGGAGGGCGGCGGCGCGGCGATCGTGGTCGGCGGCGGGTTCGGTGGGCTCGTAGTGGTGACCGTCGGTGCGGTGGTCGTGGTGGTGGTCGGCGGCGGGTTCGGCGGTCTTGTCGTGGTGACCGTCGGTGCGGTGGTCGTGGTGGTGGTCGGCGTCGAGGTGTCGGCCACCGGCAGTCCCGTGGTGGTCGTCGCCGCCACGGTGGTCGTCGTGGTTGGCGGGGCCATGGCCGTCGGCGTATCGGTGACCTGGTCGCGCACGCTTCCGACGGCGGCCGCGGCCACGAACACCGCGGTAGCGGTTGCCGCGAGCCAAATCAGGACGTAGGTCATGCGTCGCACGGCTCCATGATGGCGTAACGACTCCGCTCCACGGTTAATGGTCGGCTAACGCTGCATCAAATCGAAGATGTAGGCCGGGTCGAGCGAGACGCGTCGGTATCGTGGCGATGTGCCAGCAATCTTGATCGTCGAGGACGACCAGCGAATCCGACAGTCCCTATCGAGCCGCCTCGCGGAGCGGGGCCACCAGGTCGATGCCGTGGGAACCGCTATGTCTGGTGTGGAAGCTGCAGTGTCGGGAGACTTCGACGTGGTAGTGCTCGATCTCGGCCTCCCCGATCTCGACGGGGCGGAGGTGCTTCGCATGATCCGCTCGGTCACCGACGTGCCGGTAGTCATCGCTACGGCTCGAGATGACGAGACCGAGATCGTCCGACTCCTCGACGCAGGCGCGGACGACTACGTCGTGAAACCGTACTCTGCAGAACACCTCGAGGCGCGCGTACGGGCTGTGCTTCGACGTTCCGGCTCGGACCCGCCGCAGCGAGAGCTCGTCGTTGGCGACCTCACAATCGACCTCGACGCGCAAGAGGCTCGCTTCGAAGGCCGGCCGCTAGAACTCACTGCTCGCGAATTCGAGCTGCTGGCGTACCTCGCCGAACGGCCCGGCAGCATGGTGAGCAAGCGTCAGCTGCTCGCCGAAGTGTGGCATCAGCCTTATGGCGGAGCAGACAAGACCGTCGACGTGCATCTCTCGTGGCTGCGCAAGAAGCTCGGCGAGACGGCTGCAGAGCCCCAATACATCCACACCCGCCGAGGCGTTGGGGTGCGACTGGTCGATCCCGGCTCGTGAGGCGGAGCCTGATCCTCGTGACCGCCGGTGTGACTTCGATGGTGGTCATCGCGTTTCTCGTGCCGCTTGGGATCATGGTGAGCGCTCTTGCCTTCGATCGTGCCGTCACCCGGGCCGAGCGAGACGCCGAATCCATTGCCCGACTCGTTGCCGTCATCGGGTCGGCGACAGCGAGCGATGCCGTGGTCGGGGCGATTGGGGAGCCGAGCCTTGTCGAGCTCGGCGCTTCGTTGGTCTTCGACGACGGAACGGTCGCGGGGTCCGGGGTGCCGGCTGAAGAGGACCTCGATGCCGCACGCTCCGGCGTGGCGTTCCGCGCTGCGGTGCCCGAAGGTGAGGCTGTCTATGTCCCCGTTGCCGGAGCGGACGGCACGATCACGGTCGTTCGCGTGGTCGCGCCGGTCGACGAGTTGACCCGTGGTGTCCGGCGGTCTTGGCTCATCCTGGCGTTGCTCGGCGTCGTGCTCGTTGGGTTGTCCACGCTTGCAGCCGACCGCTTCGGTCGCTCGATCGTGCGGCCCGTGCGGGAGCTGTCCGACGCGGCCGCCCGGCTGAAGGCGGGTGACTTCACCGCCCGGGTCACCCCTGCGGGACCACCCGAGATCGAGGAAGTCGGCGCCGAGTTCAACCTCCTCGCCGAACAGGTCGAGCACCTGTTGCGAGAAGAGCGAGAGACGGCGGCGGACCTTGCGCATCGACTCAGAACGCCGCTCACCGCGGCGAAACTCGATGCCGAGGCACTCCCGGAGGGACGCGCCAGCGACCGGATCATCGACGACCTCGACGATCTTGAGCGGACTGCGAACTTCATCATCGGTGAGGGCCGGAGGCCGGTACGAACGGAGGTCGATCCCGGGTGCGATCTGGCCGAGGTCGTCGAAGAACGGGCTCGCTACTGGTCGGCGCTGAGTGATGAACAGGGGCGGTCGTTCTCGGTCGCGGTCGGCGTCGATGTTGGTCGGGTAGAGGTTCCACGGGTCGATGCGGAAGCGATGATCGACGCACTGCTGGAGAACGTATTCGCCCATACCGATGAGGAGGCTCCGCTTGCGATCCGGCTCGTTCCGACCGACGACGGAGGACTCATCCTCGAGGTCGAAGACGGCGGCTTGGGCATCGATCAGCCCGATGCCGTGGAACGCGGAGCGTCAACCGTCGATTCCACTGGGCTCGGACTCGACATTGTGCGGCGCATCGCCGAGGCGTCGGGCGGGTCGCTCGATTTGGCCGACCCGGGTGAACTCGGTGGGGCGAGAGTTGTGGTGCGCCTGCCGCGATCCAGCCGGGTGCAGTAGCTGGGTATCCAGGGAGGTGGCTCCAGCCACCGGTTGCCAGCTTCCAGCATGCGTCTGTCCACGGATCTTGCTCCTTGCTACCTGCTCCTCGTCCCCGCACAAGCGGAGTCCCCACGAAGCAGGGACTCCATGAACCTTGTGAGGTGGATCGATGCGGTCTTGGTTGGATCATCCCGCATGGGTATTACTCACCCCGCCGGGCCGTCCCACCGGTTCACTATTTGCATCGGCGAATCGGTCCCGCATTCTCGAGGACTTCCCTCAGCCGCCGTGATTTGGGCCGAGCGACCCTTGCCACCACAATGGCACGCTGAAGGCACCGGCCAATGCTCCAACTCATTGATCTCAAGAAGCGATTCGGCGACGTCGTCGCCCTCGACGGAGCCGGATTCACGGTGGACCGCGGCCGGATTCTCGGGTTTCTGGGGCCGAACGGCGCCGGCAAGACGACCGCAATGCGGGTGGTCTTTGGACTGGTGCGGCCCGATTCCGGTACGGTCTCGTGGAACGGTGGCACCGTCGGACTCCAACAGCGCCTCCGTTTCGGATACATGCCCGAGGAACGGGGTCTCTATCCGAAGATGAAGATCCGGGATCAGCTGATCCACCTCTCCCGCCTGTCTGGGATGACCAAGAAGGAGGCAGGAGCAGCGGTCGACCACTGGCTTGGCGTCCTTGGCCTCTCGGACCGGGGATCGGCCAAACTCGAGGATTTGTCACACGGGAATCAGCAACGGGTTCAGCTCGCCGCCGCACTCGCCCCGAATCCCGAACTCTTGATCCTCGATGAACCGTTCGCCGGGCTTGATCCGATCGGTGTCGCTGCGTTGTCGAGAACCCTGCGGGAACTGGCGTTGGGCGGTGTGACGGTCGTCTTCTCGAGCCATCAACTCGATCTCGTCGAGGATGTGTGCGAGGACGTTGCGATCATCAACGAAGGTCGCGTTGTTCTCTCCGGGTCGCTCGAGGAGATCAGAAACCGCTCGTCGAAACGGAGATTGACCATCGACGTGGATGGCCAACCGTGGATTCCGATGGGTGCCGCCGACACCGTCGTTGATGCACAGGGTCGGTCGCACTGCATCGTCGAGGGAGACGCCCCGATCGCGAACCTCCTTGCGCAGGCAAGCGCGGCCGGCACCGTCAACACGTTCATGTTCGAGCCGCCGCGGCTCACTGATCTGTTCCGCGAGGCGGTGGAGTCATGAACGCATGGCGCCAGGTTGCATTGCTCGCCAAACGCGAATTCACGGAACGCGTGAAGAGCAAACCGTTCCTCATCACGATGTCGATCTTGGTGGTGGGGATCCTCGCGGTGGGGCCGATCGTGAACTTGCTTTCCGGCGACGAAGACGAGGCCACGATGATTGGACTCGCTGGGCCCGAACCGCCGGGGATCGAACAGGCGTTGCAGGAGCAAGCCGGCGCGTTCGAGATGACGATCGAGATCGAGCGGCTTGGAGATGCTGCTTCGGCGGAGCAAGCACTGACCGACGGCGTTGTCGCTGTTGCCCTGGTAGATGGGACTGAGATCGTCTTCCACACCGACGTGTCGTCGCGTTTGTCGACACTCGTGCGCGGGGCGCTCACGACCGCCGTGAAGTCCGCAACACTCACGGAGCTCGGTCTCTCCGAGGCGGAAGTAGGAGCGATATTCCAGCCGGTGCCGGTCGAGGTGGTCACGCTCGAGGTGGACGATCCGGAGGAAGAGGCCAAACGCGTTGCCGCGTTCGCTGGGACCATCGTCCTCTACATCTCGATCCTGATGTTCGGGCAGTTCGTCGCCATGGGGACCGTCGAAGAGAAGCAGAATCGCGTGGTTGAGGTCATCCTTGCCCGCGTGCGGCCGTGGCAGATCCTGGTCGGCAAGGTCATCGGGATCGGGCTGCTCGGGCTTCTGCAGCTCCTGGTCCTCGCCGGGGCGGCCTACCTGTCGGCTCAGCTCGCCGGTCTCGGTGCAGACATTGATCTTGCATCGATTGGGCTACCGATCATCGCTGGTGTTGTCTTCTGGTTCATCCTCGGGTACGCGTTCTATGCCTTCCTCTACGCAGCCGTTGGCTCGACGGTGTCGCGCCAGGAGGATCTCCAAGGCGCGATGATGCTCCCCATTGCCCTGATCCTTCCCGGCTACTTCATCGCCCTGTTCGCCGCTGAGAACCCAGACGGCGTGGTACCGGTGATCGCCTCGATGATGCCGCCGTGGGCTCCGTTCGTCATGCCGGTGCGAATCGCGGACGGCGCCGCCCTGCCCTGGGAGATAGCGGTTGCAGTGATTGGGACCGCTGCGGCGGTCGTGGCGCTCGTGTGGATCGGCTCCCGGGTCTATGCAGGAGCGCTGCTGCGCACGGGTGGCAGGATCAAGATTCGCGAAGCGTGGCGCGCCGCCGTCGATTGACGCAACGCTCCGCGGTGCCGATAGCCCGGCTCTTTCGCCGAACAACCCGGTGCTACTCGATCAACCACTGGATTGAGCGAGTGACGAGTCCCGGCTTCTCCAGCGTCGGCGTGTGGACGAGCAGAGCCGGGCAATCCACCGACTCCGCGATGCGGTCGGCGAGATCCGCTACGACGTGGAATCGGTGGGTGGGCGCGCCCAAGATGACGAGGTTTGCGCCGCGTGATAGGCCGGTGAGCGTCTCGACGAGATGATCGGTCGGCTGGACCCGGTCGTCCCATGCCACGGTGAGCGTGTTGCCGAGCTCCTCGTGGTATCGATGGATCGACTCGGTCTGGCCCAGCGGTGCATCGATCGGTGTCAGGTGGACGAACCGTATCTCGGCATGCTCGTGGCGGGCGACATGGTCCGCCATCTCGATCTTGACGGGATCGTAGGGACCGCCCGTCCCGAGGATCGCGATCTGATCGATCCGGTCGACCTCGCGGTTGCGGAGGAACACGGAGTCGCAGGTGAGGTGCTCGCGAAGCCATCGGAGATCGCGGTTGACGTGTCGCGTGGCCCGCAGCTCTTGCGGCAGATCGGCGATGAAGAGATCGACTCCCTCGCGCTCGACGAAGGCGTGGACCATTCCCCGACGATCCTCGTCGGTGTACTGCTCGGCGGTGACCTCGATCCCAAGCGATCGGGCCCGCAAACGATCCTCGTCGGTCGGGATCATCCGCCGTGTGCGGGCATCGAAGTTGATGACGTGGATGTGCCCGCCGGGAGACATGGCGAGCCGCAGAGCGAGGCGGAAGAGCGTGTGTTGCCGGCTGGGACGGGTCGGTCGTCGAACCAGCACCACAATGTGCCTTCGGCCGCCGGTTGCGACGGCCGCGGCTGTCGTCTCGACCAGGCGAGCGTTCTCCCGAATGCGGAGCGCATCGCGAGTCGCCGAGTCCTTCGGTGCCCGAGATCCGCCAAACACGCGGTACCAGATGACGCCCACGACGACGAAGGCTGTGGCTCCGACGAGCGGCAGTGTTCCCATCTGCGTGAGGAGGAGGAGCGACGCGACGATGCCGAAGATCTGCGGGGCCGGGTACAGCGGCGACTTGAACTCGGGCCGGTACCAGTCGGCGTGACTCTCTCGGAAGGCGATTACGGCGAGGTTCACGAGGGCGAACACGAGCAGCTGGAACGCCGATGCAAGCTTGGCGAGTTCGAGCAGTGGAACGAACAGGACGAGCAGGATCAGCACGACGCCGGTGACGGCGATGCCGGCGACGGGTGCTCCCGAGCGGCGTCCGATGCGGGTGAGGAACGCAGGAGCGAGCGCGTTTCGGGCCATCGCGAACGGGTAGCGAGCGGAGGCAATCATGCCGGCATTCGCCATGGATAGGAGGGCCAGGACCGCTGCACCGGCCACGACGTACGTTCCCGCGGTATCAAGGAACTGCTCGGCCGCCGTCAGCACCGGTGTCTCGGTGTTCGCCAATTCGGAGGCCGGTGTAACACCCACCATCACAGCGACGACGGCCGGATACAGGAGCATGGCTATACCGACCGATGTGAGGATGCTTCGCGGTATGTTGCGGCCCGGACGCTTCACCTCCTCTGCGACGCTCGCGACCTTGGTCACACCGATATAGGAGACGAACACCACTGCCGTCGCCGAGAGCAGACCCTTGACTCCTTCGGAGAAGAACGGCGTGAACCGCTCGGGTTCGGTGTTGGGCGTCCCCAAGAGGACGAAGCCGGCAAGGAGGAGGAGGACAATCGAGACCAAGAGCGCCTGGAATCCTGCGGTCTGCCTCACGCCGACGAGGTTGACGATGATCAGCAGGATGGCCAGACCGGCAGCAACCGGGCGTTCGGGATGGTCGAAGAAGAACTCGAGATACGCCGACAAACCGACGAGTGCGAACGCCGCCTTGAATACGAGGGAGAACCAGACGCCGAACCCGGCAATCGTCCCCATGAGCGGACCCATTGCCCGGTCGATGTAGATGTAGGTGCCCCCGGCTTCGGGCATCGCCGTGGCCATCTCGGACTGAGACAGCGCGGCGGGGAGCACGACGAGGCCGGCGAGAAAGAACGCCAGGATCACCGACGGTCCTGCAATACCAAAGGCGAGGCCCGGCAGCACGAAGATGCCGGAGCCGATCATGGCGCCGACCGAGATGGTCAGCACGGCGTAGAGCCCCAGCGATCGGTGCAGGGTGCCGGTTGACTCCGGCGACGGGGGGGCGGTGGACTCGCTCACAAGTTCAGAACCTAGTTGCGCGCCGGGGGATTGGGTATCGGGCCGCGATGCTCGCGAGGTCAATCAGTCCAATACCCAGCGGCTACGCGAGGCACGCGCTGCGTCGACGTCGACGGCCGTGAGAAGCAGTCCGCCGATCACGAAGAACGCAGCGAGGAAGAGAATCGCCGACCTCGTCGATCCGGTCGCGATATCGACAGCGGCGAAGATCAGCGGGCCGAAGATGGCGCTGAACCTCGAGAACACCGAATAGAAGCCGAAGAACTCGGCGGAGGCCTCCTCGGGGACCATCGATCCGTAGAGCGAGCGAGACAGCGCCTGGACACCGCCGAGGACGAGGCCGGCGAGCACACCGAGCACGAGAAACGGCGCCGGTTGACCAGACGGGATGAAGTAGCCGAACACGGTTACGAGCGCCCACCCCCCGATTGATACGAGAATGGCCCGCTTCGCTCCAACCCGTCCGGCCAGCCATCCGAACCCGAGCGCTCCGAAGAAGGCCACCAGCTGGATGATGACGAACACGGCGGCAATCGTCGTCGTCGAAAGATCGAGGGTCTCTGAAGCAAAGACCGGCGTGATCTTGATGACCGTCGATACCCCGTCGTTGTAGAAGAGGAACGCCACGATGAATAGCAGCAGCTGGGGAAAGCCCACGAGTTGACGCGTGGTGCTCCAGGTCCGGTCGACTCCAAGCCGTGCGTATGCGACGACGCGCAGACCGGATTCCTGATCGCCGGGGATCGTCCGTGCCGTTCCCGGGTCGCGCAGTCGTGTGAACGCGAACGTCGCGAACCCCGCCCACCACACTCCCGCCGAGACGATCACGATCCGTTGCGCGGTGGTCTCCAGCAGTCCGAGCGGTTCGGCGAAGAAAAGGAGCACTAGAGAGAGGACCAGGTGGATTCCTCCGCCTGCGTAACCGAACGCGAAGCCCTTCGCTGAGACCTGATCGATCGTGTCCTCGGTCGTCAATTCCGGGAGGAATCCTTCGTACATGACGTTGGCCGACACGAACCCGACCTGAGCGATGAGGGCGACGACCACTGCAAGGCCGAGATCGCCGACACCCGGAAACGCGGTGAGTACGGCAAAGGTCGCTCCGGTGTAGGCGAAGGTCTGGAGCAGGCGTTTCTTCGAGTTCGAGTAGTCGGCGATGGCGCCGAGGACCGGCATGGCGAGGAACAGGACCAACGCACCGAGACCCACGAGGATGCCGAAGAAGGCTTCGGCCCCGATCGTGGTTCCGAAGAGGGAGAGACCGTCCTCTGGAAAGATCGTGTCTCCAAAGTAGATGGCGAAGACCAGGCTGCCCGCGGTGATGTACGCGGAATTCGCCCAGTCGTACATCGCCCATCCGAAAATCGTACGGTGGTCGTTGCGGATGGGCGATTCGGTCGGCACCAAACGGACGCTAGCGGCGGATCTGCGATCGAGTTTGGGGATGGTGCAGGACCGTCTCTCGGCAGGCGCAGCGGGCCGCCGAAATCAACGGATCGCCGAGTTGACGCGATGGCCGCTATTGTTGTCGTGCACAGAGGGATGTCCGCTGCCGCCGTGGCACTTGTTGGTTCGAGGCAGGTCGACAGAACCCGCCCGTGTGCGGACCACAGTGGTCCGTGAGCCGATGCCCATTGGAGGCAGTAGAAATGAACATCTTCGTAGGGAACCTTTCGTTCCGCGCGACCAACGGTGACCTCGAGACACTCTTTGGTCAGTACGGTGCCGTCGATTCCGCCGCGATCATCAACGATCGCGACACCGGCCGCTCACGCGGCTTTGGCTTCGTCGAAATGCCGGATGCCGCAGAGGGCACGAAGGCAATCGAAGAACTCAACGGATTCGAGCACGAGGGCCGGGCCCTTACCGTGAACGAGGCCCGTCCCCGTCGGTAGCAGGACCGTATGGCACGAGGCGACGACACATTCCGCACGCAGGGCCTAGTCGTCGAGACGCTCCGGAACGCTGAGTTCAAGGTGCGACTCGACTCGGGTCTTGAGATTGTTGCGCGAGCATCTGGAAAGATGCGGCGCGGTCGCGGGATCCGAATCATCGCCGGCGACAAGGTCGAGGTCGAGGTTTCCGCCTACGATCCGACAAAGGGTCGCATCGTGTGGAGACACCGATAGAGAAGACGTGATACCCCGGCATCCGCCGGGGAGATTGATGGGCAGCCGGGATCTCAGATCCCGGCTGTCTTGCGTGCTGATCGACCGGCTAGCGCTGGGACACCCAGAACAGGGCGGCCGATGCGGTCACCATGAGGCCGATCAACAGCCACGCAATGATGATTCCTAGTGTTTCCACGGTGGGCAGACGATAGATCACACGCGTGTAATTCCCATGGATTTCCGTGACCGGGGCCTGATACGATGATCTCTGCTTTCCCGACGGAGACCCCATGACGGACGAACAACCCCAGAACATCCACCCGTCGAACGACCGAATTGGGATCGGCATCATCGTCACGGTCGTGATTGTCGTGATCCTGGGCATCTTCATCTTCCAGAATTCCGACCAGGTTGAGATCCAGTTCCTGTTTCTCGGGGTGTCGCTGCCATTGTGGGTCGTGGTCGGGATCTTCATCGGCCTTGGAGCCGTCCTTGGATGGGTCTGGCGCTGGGTTATGCGCCGCCGTGCCAAGAAGTGAGCACAGATCGAGTGTCGCCCTCGTTCGCTAGGATATGGGCGCACCACACCGCTAGGGAGGCGCAATGCGCAGACTGTTCTCGCTCAAGACCCTGATCCTGATCATGATCGCCGCCGGCATCGGCGCGCTCGTGGCCCTCGTCGTCAATCAGAAGCAGAAGTTCTCAGGCATGTCGGAGGAGGAGATTCGCGAATACCTCGATCTCAAGCTGGCGGGACGGATGTCCGATGAGCAGGTCGCTCAGATCCAGGACGCCGTCATCTCCGCCGTGAAAGGGTCTCCCGAGGTTGCCGACATGGTCGAAGAAGCCATCGACGAGGCGATCGAGGAAGCCGAAGAAGAAGCGGCGATCGAAGAGGCCGAAGAAGAAGCGGCGATCGAAGAGGCCGAAGAAGAAGCGGCGATCGAAGAGGCCGAAGAAGAACTAATCGAGGAGATCGAAGAGTCCTGACCGCTCATACCCGGGGTTGGTGACGTCCTATTCGACGTCCCGATCTCATAGAACGACACAACGCCGCGAACCGTGAAGCTCGCGGCGTTCTGTTGTTCGTCGATGGGCTCAGTAGGCGGTCGTGCGATAGACCGGCTGGAACAGGTCGACCTCCCGAGCACACACGGGTGCGAGCGGGCATTCGCGGCACTTGGGCGGATCCATCTCCAGGCAGATGCTCCGGCCGAGGCTGAACAGGAACCCATCGACACTGCCGACATCGAGACCGGACCGGTCGCACAGGCCGTAGATGGCGTCTCGCGCGGCGAGGCGGATCCCTGTTTCAGGTTCCGCGTCGACCCATGAGCGGTCGGTAAGTCGGGAACGTAGGTCGCCGTCGACGATGCGGACGCAGCCCATCCTCAGCGTCGTTCGCATGATGTGGTAGTCCACGATCGGAGCGATCGCCGTTGGGCCGCGTAGTCTGATGAAGCGTTCCGGCCGATTGGCGAGAATCAGAGCCAGGAGGTTGGCCTTCTTCGCAAGAGGGTCTTCGCCGAAGCCGGGAATCATGGCCAGCGATTCGAGGAGGGCCGGCAGCGGGTCTGCCGCCGTGTTTGCCTGCTCGACGATCGATCGTATGCCTCCGCGTTGGCCGATGAACGCGCCGTACGCCTGCTGGAGGGTCCGGTGGGATCCGACGTCCGGGATCGGGCAATCCCCGTCGTCGTCCCTGCAGATAGCGTCGAACAGCAACGGCTCGGTGGCGAGGCGGCCGACCTCGAGAATGCTGGGATCGGTGGTCGCTGCTCTCGTGAACGCGTGCCAAATGAAGTCGGATCCCTTCCGGCGGATCCCATCGATCGTTGCCCACATCGGCCCGCCGTAGCCGTGGTCGGTGCCGTTCCAGAAGCCGTACTGGTGCAGCGTGCCGAGGGTCAGCGTCGCAATGGCGGCTGGATCCCCCTCCTCGGGGAACGGGAAGCCGCAGAAGTTGAGCGCTGCAGCCTCTGCAGCGCTTCGGAGCTTGGCGCCGATCTCATTGGTCTGCGCATCATCGACAGTTGCCACGCCGCCGCCTACGGGTACTCGATCCGGAACGACTACTGCGTGCTGCGGCAGTTGCTCGATCAGTGGGGCCGCCCCCGGACCCTTGATGACCTTTGCAGCCGTTCGGAGTCCGTTTCCCATCGGGTCAGGGTCGGCGGCGAGCATGGCGCCCAGATAGCCGCCGACGAACGCGTCGCCTGCGCCCGTCGGATCAAACGCAGTTGCCGGCGTCGTCGGGTGGTTGGTCCAATCCGATCCATCCCAGCGGCGGGCCCCGGAGCTTCCGTCGGTTACGCACACAACGCGGCCGCCGGGCATCGCGTCCGAGTAGATACGGGTCGCCTCGTCGCGGTTGAGAAATGCGACGTCGACCTGGTCGAAGAGATCGCGGACCAGCGCCGGTTCGCTGTCCGCAGCGCGCCCGAATGTGCCGGCAGAGACCCCGCCGCTGTAGCTGCGAGCACGGAGCTCCTTGAGGAGTCGAATCTGGATCGCGGTGGTTGCTGCGAGGGGGCCAATGTGGATCCAGGCGGCAGTGAGCCAGCGGCGCGGTAGGTCGGCTCCGCGCAGGTCGGCCTCCCGGCCGGACGCGATCTCCAAGTAGGTCGCTCGCTCGGCTTCGTCATAGGAGATGTGGAAGCCGGGCAGTGGCCCGTCGACCACGGTCAGTCCCCCGGGGTCGACGCCTCCCGGATGGAACGCCGCGGCGATGTCGGGCGGGAGTCGCTGGGGTACCCGAGCGACAAGTCCGACGGAGACTCCGGCGAGGCGTGCGGCGACGGCGGTGATGAACCCGGAACCGCCGACCGTTGGCAATGACTGGCCGCTGATCTCGATGCGATCTATCGACGGCGTTCCGAGCACGACGAGCTGTGGAGCGTCCATCGCGGGACCGTAGCACGGGGCGACATCACGGAAGGATGCACGCGCGAGCGTCCAGTGGGCTCTGAGGAGAACGCTGCAAAACCCGGTACGCCGGATCAGGCGTGGATTTCGAGGATGTCGCCGTCTTCCACGACGTGTTCCTTGCCGACTTGCTGCCCGTCGTAGGACGCGCGGCCC
>Ga0316197_10002047_pt1 | contig 14414 bp, 12 predicted proteins | sample OudBiesiAoxic_MG_FD_204939 | JGI IMG/M metagenome (GOLD analysis project Ga0316197, IMG submission 204939) | Coastal sediment microbial communities from Oude Bieten Haven, Netherlands - site A oxic | ecosystem: Environmental > Aquatic > Marine > Coastal > Sediment | place: Netherlands...
TTGGATAGCCGAACCCATCCGTGACCGCGAGCGTCTACAGTTACGTCACAACAGCATTGAGGTATTGCTGGAGACCAGGCTGTATGAATCCCTGCGTTCGCTGTTCCGTTCGGTTGGCGATATCGAGCGGATTCTCGCCCGGACTGCCCTGGGTTCAGCACGGCCACGTGACCTGACAACACTGCGGCAGACACTGGATGTTTTACCGGAGATCAAATCCAGTCTGATGGGTGTCAACCGGGCTCCCCTGCAACAGTGTGGCGAAGAAATTGAATGCTTGCCGGACCTATTCGAGTTGTTGAGCGCTGCCCTGGTTGATGAGCCACCGGTTCTGATTCGCAACGGCGGGGTAATCGCCACCGGTTACGATGCGGAACTGGATGAATTACGCGGCCTGTCGGAGAATGCCGATGAGTTCCTGCGGGAATATGAAGACCGGCAGAGAGAGGAATCGGGAATTCCCGGCCTCAAGGTGGGTTACAACCGTGTACATGGCTATTTTATTGAAATCACCCATGCCCACCAGGACAAAGTACCCCTGCATTACAAACGCCGTCAGACACTCAAGGCTGCCGAGCGCTATATCACCGAGGAACTGAAGGTATTCGAGGACAAGGTCCTGTCCAGTCGTGAGCGTGCTCAGGCTCGCGAGCTGTACTGTTATGAGGAACTGGTAGCCAGTCTTCAAGCCGAGTTGGTTCCCTTGCAAACAATGGCCAATGCCATTTCCCGACTGGATGTTTTATGCGCATTTACAGAGCGTGCCATGACACTGGATTTCTGCTGCCCGGAACTCAGTGAACAGACGGGAATCGATATCCGTGATGGCCGCCATCCAGTCATCGAGCAGGTTCAGCCAACGGCATTCACAGCCAACCATACCAGCATGAACCCGATGCGTAGGATGCTTGTCATTACCGGCCCCAATATGGGTGGTAAGTCGACCTATATGCGTCAGACAGCGCTGATTTGCCTGCTGGCCTATACCGGTAGCTGGGTACCCGCATCCAGTGCTGTCATTGGCCCCCTGGACAGAATTTTTACACGCATAGGCGCCGGTGATGATTTGAGCCGGGGACGCTCGACCTTCATGGTGGAGATGACTGAAACCGCCAATATTCTGCATAGCGCCAGTCAGCAGTCGCTGGTATTGATGGACGAAATCGGACGGGGAACCAGCACCTACGACGGCCTGGCTCTGGCGTGGGCCGTGGCTGAATACCTCGCACGCCAGGTCAAGGCGTATACCTTGTTTGCAACACACTATTTTGAATTAACAAACCTGCCCCAGCAGCTTGAAGGTGTCCACAATGTGCATCTCAAAGCGGTCGAGCATGGTGACCAAATTGTATTCCTGCATTCTGTCGATGACGGACCTGCCAGCCAGAGTTACGGTCTGCAGGTTGCAGCGCTTGCGGGTATTCCAAAAAACGTACTGCGGCGCGCCCGTTTCCAGCTATCAAAACTTGAAAGCGCTGATAACGAGAGTCCGCAAATGGGTTTATTCACGACCTACGAGGAGCCGGAACCGGAGCTTGAGCCGGATAATCCGGTATTGGACAAGCTGGATGATATTGAACCCGATGAATTGACGCCAAGGGCGGCTTTGGACCTCATCTATAAGCTCAAGGGGTTGCGGGATCGTTGATGTTCCTCGCCCTTGGGGGCGGGTTTGAGGCTAGTCGAACTTGTTTTTGAAACGCACTATTTTCCGACGCTCCCGTTTATCCGGTCTGCGGACACGTGCAGCTGATTTTTGATGCTCCAGTTTTCGTTCTTCCGCAAGCTGTTCACGCCGCGTGCGGTTTTCTTCTGATTCTTCATAAAGTGTGCGCGCAATGGCTGCGGGACCACGACGGATGGTGAGTTCTATAATCGTGATGGTGTATTCATCTTCACCGCGCTGGATGCGCAACTCATCACCGGTGTTGAGGGTTCGACCGGGTTTGGCGCGCTTGCCATTGAGATGTACTTTGCCACCGGAAACCGCTTCCCGTGCGACGGATCGGGTTTTGAAAAACCGTGCTGCCCAGAGCCACTTATCCAGTCTGACCGAAGAATCCATGTATCCAGTGTAACCTGCGCGAGGCACACCCCATAGGGGGATGCGCCTCTCACATTTATGGTTAGCCGGCCTTTAGCATCAGGCGGTTCACACGCTGTACAAAGCCTGAGGGGTCTTCCAGCTGTCCGCCTTCAGCCAACACAGCCTGTTCGAACAGCAGTTCTGCCCAATCCTTGAACTCTTCGTCAGATTCAACAGCAGAAACCTGCTTGAGTAACTGGTGATCCAGGTTGACTTCCAGAACCGGCTTGCTGTCAGGCATGGCCTGCCCGGCCTGCTCGAGCATGCGGCGCATGTGCATGGCAAGTTCCTGTTCACTCAATACCAGGCAGGAAGCGGACTCGGTCAGACGCTTGCTTGCGCGGACTTCGGTCACCTCCTCTGCCAGTACGTCCGATAAACGTGTCAGCAACGGATCCTTTTCAGCATCCTCCTGCTCCTTGTCTTCCTTCTTCTCTTCTTCAGTTCCGAGATCAACATCACCCTTGGCGATGGAACGCAATTTTTTGCCGTCGAACTCGTTGAAGTAACCCATCACCCATTCGTCGATACGATCGGACATCAACAGCACTTCAATACCCTTCTTGCGGAATATCTCAAGGTGCGGGGAGTTCTCTGCCGCCTTACGGTTTTCCGCGGTGACGTACCAGATCACATCCTGGTCTTCCTTCATACGGGAAACATAATCTGCCAGGCTCACACGCTGCTCTTTTGCGGCATCCTGGGTTGATGAAAACCTCAGCAATTTGGCAATCTTTTCACTATTGGCCATATCTTCGGCCAGGCCTTCTTTCAGAACGTTACCAAACTCGTCCCAGAAGCTGTTGTACTTCTCGAGCTCCTTGTCCGCCATACGTTGCAGCAAATCCAGGCTGCGACGGATCACCGCTGAACGGATTTTTCCTACCAGCTGGTTTTCCTGCAGCAATTCGCGGGAAACGTTCAGGGGCAAATCGTCAGAATCCACCACGCCACGAATAAAACGCAGGTAGTGGGGTAACAACTGTTCTGCCGCATCCATGATGAATACGCGCTTGACGTATAAACGTAAACCACGACGTTCATCCCGCTGCATCATCATGTCCATCGGCGCTTTGGATGGAACGTAAAGCAGCGAGGTGTAATTCTGGGCGCCTTCAACCTGGTTGTGAGTCCAGCTCAATGCATCCTCAAAATCGTGACTGACATGCTTGTAAAAGGCCTGGTAATCGTCACTACTGATTTCTGATTTCTGCAATGTCCACAGGGCAGAAGACTGGTTGACGGCTTCCCACTCGGCCTGTGGTTCAGCTTCCGCTGCCTCATCGTCTTTCGGCAGGGGTTGCGGCTTCATATAGATTGGGAAACCTATATGGTCAGAGTACTGCTGAATGAGTGAACGAATTTTCCAGGATGACGCGAACTCCCTGGCATCTTCACGCAAATGCAGGGTGACCTCGGTGCCCTGTTTGGGTAGCTCGACCTCGGAAATGGAGTACTCACCAGTGCCGTCCGATTCCCAGCGCACGCCTTCTGACGTATCAGTGCCCGCCGCACGGGTTAACAAGGTAACCTTGTCTGCCACGATGAACGATGAATAGAAACCGACACCGAACTGACCAATCAGGTTTGCATCGAATTCTTTGTTGTCAGAGACGTTCTCGAGAAACTTCTTGGTTCCGGAGCGTGCAATCGTTCCGATATTCTCAATGACATCCTGCCGGGCCATCCCGATACCATTGTCGCGGATTGTTACGAGGCCAGCCCCTTCGTCGACTTCAATTTCAACTTTTAACTCGGTATCACCGCCGAGCAAGTCCTGATTCTGCAGAACTTGAAAACGCAGCTTGTCACAGGCATCCGATGCATTTGATATTAACTCGCGTAAGAATATTTCGCGGTTGGAATAAAGCGAGTGAATCATCAGGTTCAGTACTTCGCGAACCTCGGCCTGGAACTCATGTTTTTCGGTCTTTTCGACTTTTTCTTCTTGGCTTTCGGGTTTAGTAGTTTCGGTCATAGTTTTTTCCGTAAATGAAATGCTACTGCCCATAGTTGGGTCAGTCGCCGGTCTTTCAAGGACGGCGGGCGATTCAGCAGGCAAAAAAAAGCCCGCGACGCGGGCTTTTTCGTAAATGTGCAGGTAAATCAGCCCAGCTTTTCTTTGATGCGGGCAGCCTTGCCTTCAAGATCACGCAAATAGTACAACTTGGCGCGCCGGACAGAACCACGACGTTTAACTTTAACTGAATCAATCTGCTTACTGTGAGTCTGGAAGACACGCTCTACACCAGTACCATGTGAAATTTTACGTACGGTGAAAGCGGAGTTCAGACCCCGGTTCTTGATGGCAATAACCACCCCTTCAAAAGCCTGCAGGCGTTCACGGTCACCTTCTCTTACTTTGACGCTAACGATGACGGTATCACCGGGACTGAAAACCGGTAACTCACGGGTCGCTTGCTCTGCGTTGATTTGCTCAATGATATTCATCGTTCTGTCCTTTCAATGTAAGCCGCTTTTCGGCCTTTTAACTATCAATTTCCAATTCATGACGAAATTCTTTTAACAGTAACTTCGCCTCATCATCCAGTTGCCTGTTTTCCAACAGTTCGGGTCGCAGTTGCCAGGTTCGACCCAGTGACTGCTTCCTGCGCCATCGACGAATTGCCTCGTGATCGCCTGACAGCAGCACTTCCGGTACCGCTTTACCACCCGCCACTTCAGGCCGGGTATAATGTGGGTGATCCAGCAGACCATCCACAAATGAATCCTGAACCGCCGATTGTTCGTGTCCCAGTACTCCCGGCAAAAACCGGGTTACCGCATCGATTATGACGGCAGCAGCCAGTTCCCCGCCGCTGATAACATAATCACCAATCGACCATTCCTCATCGATTTCGGACTCAATCAGCCTTTCATCGATGCCTTCATAACGTCCGCAAACAAGTATTAAACCCTGTCTGCCCGCCAACTCATTTACACCCGCCTGGTCCAGCTTACGACCTTGCGGGCTCATCAAACTGACCCGTGTTCCGGTGGCCTGTTCCTTTCTCGCCGCGGCTATGGTTGTACTCAATGGCTCTACAGCCATCACCATACCGGGACCACCACCATATGACCGGTCATCTACCGTCCTGTGCCTGTCGGTCGCAAAATCCCGCGGATTCCAGGTTTTTAACACCACCTGGCCTTTACGGATTGCACGCCCGGTAACACCCAGGTCTGCCAAGCCTTCCAGCGACTCGGGAAACAGAGTAATCACGTCAATACGCATGATACCTGGCTGTCTCCTCCTAAAACTCAGGATCCCAGTCGACTTCTATCATTCCATCTTCAAGGTCAACACGGGTTACGTATTGCCCCTGGATAAACGGTACAAGATGCTCCCGGTTTCCACGGATGACCAGTACATCATTAGCACCGGTTTCAATCAGTCTATCTACCCGGCCCAACAGCTCGCCCTTGGTGGTCTTTACTTCCAGACCTTCAAGATCAGACCAGTAATACTCATCTTTCTCTGTTGCCGGCAGTTGTTCCCGCCTGACAAAAATCTGTGTTCCTACCAGGGTGGCTGCCTGCTCCCGGTTTTCAAAACCCGGCAATACAGCGGCAATTCCCTTACCCTGTTTACGCCCGTCGACGATCTTGACCGGCTTTTTATCTTCTCCCAGCAACCATGGCTGGTATTGAAGAATCGCTTCCATGGGTCGGGTCCAGGAATTAACCTTGACCCAGCCCTTGATGCCGTGAACCGCTGAAATATAACCCAGCGCGATTATGTCATCCGCGCTACTCACGCGAGCCCCGCGACATCAGCCACAAGCCATTCAGGCAGCAGCACTGCTCCTGGCTTGTTTCACCAGGTGATCAACACGTTCGCTGAGTTGTGCACCGACACCGGTCCAGTAATCAACACGCTCAAGGTTGAGACGCAGACGTTCTTCCTGACCGCGGGCCAGCGGGTTAAAAAACCCGATTCTTTCAATGCGACGTCCGTCACGCTTGTTGCGGGCGTCAGCTACCACGATGTGATAGAAAGGCCGCTTTTTAGCGCCACCGCGCGCCAATCGAATCTTTACCATTCTTTATAACCTTTTGCTAAAGCCAAATATTTGGCCGGGTTTTTTCTGGCGACCCCTGGCCACACAAACAAAACCAACTACTGATACCGGCCGCACGAATACATTCCGCGCACCCGGCTCCACTAAACAGAGTATTTTAACTGTGTTTGTCGCAAAAGAAAACAACAGCTTGTGTTTTTTTTAAGCAGGCAGTTCCTGCCGTGCTCTTGCGGTCGCAAGCATCATACCGGGGGCGTCACACCTGACCATGAGCCCCATTCAACAGTCTATTGCTCAGGAAAACCTGCCCGGTGGCATCTGACCTTTCATACTGGCCAGCTTTCGCATCATGCCCTTCATGCCGCCCTTGCCAAATTTCTTCATCATTCTCTGCATTTGGGAAAACTGTTTGAGCATCCGGTTGATATCCTGGATCTGGGTACCTGAACCCATGGCGATTCTCTTCTTACGCGAACCCCGGATAACATCCGGAAAGCTTCTTTCCTGCGGTGTCATGGAGTTAATGATGGCTATCATACTGACCGTCTGTTTGTCATTGACCCGGTTCTTGACCTGATCCGGAATATCGCTCATACCCGGCATTTTCTCCACCAGGTTGCCTAAACCACCCATGTTTTGCATCTGTTCCAGTTGGCTGCGGAAATCTTCCAGGTCAAAACCCCTGCCCTTTTTGATCTTTCTCGCCAGTTTTTCTGCTTTATCCTGGTCAACATGCCGTTGGACATCCTCAACCAGTGACAGCACATCACCCATACCCAGGATACGTGAAGCAATTCTTTCGGGGTGAAATGGTTGGAGCGCATCCGTTTTTTCACCGGTACCGACAAACTTGATCGGTTTTCCAGTGATCTGCCTGACCGACAAAGCCGCTCCACCACGGGCATCACCGTCCGTCTTGGTCAGGATGACACCGGTAAGCGGTAACGCTTCGTTAAATGCCTGGGCTGTGTTGGCTGCATCCTGTCCGGTCATGCTATCAACCACGAAAAGGGTTTCGTGCGGACTGACAGCAGAATGCAACTGACGAATCTCATCCATCATGTCTGCGTCTATATGCAAACGACCGGCGGTATCGACCAGCAACACATCGACGAACTGCTTACTCGCGTCATCCACTGCCTGCCGCGCGATCGCGACAGGATTATCAGTCACCGATGAAGGATGAAACAGCACACCCACCTGCTCGGCAAGCGTTTTCAACTGATCAATCGCCGCGGGACGATAAACGTCACAACTCACTACCATGACCTTCTTTTTAAGGTCCTCACTAAGATGCTTTGCAAGCTTTGCGGTGGTGGTGGTTTTACCAGAGCCCTGCAAACCGGCCAATAGCACAACTACGGGCGGGCTGGACTTGAGGTCGAGGGCTTCGTTCTCCTCACCCATAACCTGGACCAGTTCATCATGGACAATTTTAACGAACGCCTGTCCGGGTTGGAGACTGCTGACAACTTCCTGCCCAAGGGCTCGCTCTTTTACCTGGCCAATGAAGGATTGGACAACCGGCAGCGCCACATCAGCTTCCAGTAACGCAATCCGGACTTCACGTAAGGTCTCGCTGATACTGTCTTCGGTCAATCTTCCTTTACCACGCAGTTTTTGCATGGTTTGGGTGAGTCTTTGGGTCAGGTTATCAAACATTATTCACTCCGGGATTCAGCAGTCAGGTATTATAACGGCTGACTACTTCTAAACGGCACAGAATTTGCCATGCATGACAAGATTTTATTGATAACCGCCGCTTGCTACCTGGTAGCTGTGATCCTTCTTTATGTAGCAATCGCGGAACACTCCAGAACTAAACGCATACTGGCAGCGGGCATCACCCTCGTCGGGTTGTCACTGCACATTTGGGCGCAAAGCCATCACTGGGTGATTCCAACCTCTCCAAATGTCAGCGTGTTGAATGTTTTGTCTTTATGCGCGCTGGTCACGGTGGCCATACCACTTTCCACGTTTCCGTTTCGTAATAGCCTTTTTGATGCCAGCCTGGTGGCCCTACCGCTCTCTGTACTGATTTTGGTCGCGGAAGGCACGATCACCGCACCGGCCATTGAGATCAGTCACACCACGGCACATACAACAGCGCATATCTTTACCTCCGTCATCGCCTTCGGTGTTTTGAGTGTCGCAGGTGTTTACGCGGTTTTTATTGCACTCATCGACCACCTGTTACGCCGACACAGCTTCAACAGGCTGGTACAAACCCTGCCAGCCCTTGATACGCTGGAAGCCTTATTGTTCCACCTGATCCGAATCGGTTTCGCAGTCTTAACTGTGGCCCTGGCGACGGGGCTCGTTTATGTCGATGACCTGTTTGGTCAACACCTGGCCCACAAGACAATATTGTCAATTTTTGCCTGGCTGGTATTCGCCCTTTTATTATGGGGACGCTGGTCAAGAGGATGGCGCGGGCGGGTTGCTGTTCGTATGACACTCGCAGGCATTGCACTGTTACTGCTATCCTATTTCGGTAGCAAACTGGTATTGGAAATACTGCTGGACCGCAGCTGGCACATCCAGGGTTAGTGCAGTGCGTCGTAGTTGAACAGGAATAATAAACGAATTTGAACGATATCCCGCTAGGCAGTCTTTATACTGCGCTATTCATACTGATCATACTTTCCGGCTTTTTTTCGAGCTCGGAAACCAGCTTGATGGCTATCAACCGTTATCGCCTGAAGCATTTATCCAACAGTGGACATCGTGGCGCGCGCCTTGCTCAAAGGCTGCTGAACAGACCCGATCGACTGATCGGCCTGATTCTGCTGGGCAACAACATGGTCAATATCCTGGCGGCTTCCATCGCAACCGTGATTGCAATTCGCCAATTTGGCGATAATGGCATATGGATATCGACCCTGGTGATGACCGTGGTTGTACTGATCTTTGCCGAGGTCGCACCCAAGACACTGGCCGCCCTGCACCCGGAGAGAGTCGCGTTCCCGGCGTCTTATGTACTGACCGTGCTGCTCAAAGTGCTCAACCCCGTTGTCTGGCTGGTAAACTCTTTTGCCAATTTTCTGTTAAAGCCATTTGGTGTCAAAACCGATGTCGTGGCACTTGAACGACTGGACCGTGACGAGTTACGGACCCTGTTTACCGAGGGTGGACATATCGACAATGACCATCAACGAATGCTGATCAATATACTGGATCTCGAACAGGCTTCGGTTGATGACGTCATGGTTCCACGGGGAGAAATCATTGGTATTGACCTGGACGATGAATGGGCCGACATACTGAGTCAATTAACGCAGACAATTTACACCCGCCTGCCGGTTTACCGGGAAAGTATTGATAACGTCGTGGGTCTGCTTCACATTCGAACCATTATCTCCAAGCTTTCAGCCGGAGGCCTCAGTTTTGAAGACCTGCAGCGCTCTGTACGCCGACCATACTTCGTCCCGGAAGGTACACCACTGACCCGGCAGTTGCTTGAATTCCAGGGTAAAGAACGACGTATGGCTCTGGTAGTTGATGAATATGGGGATATCCAGGGGCTGGTCACCCTGGACGATATTCTCGAAGAGATTGTCGGTGAGTTTACCCCGGAAGGTCGCGGTCGCTTACGTACCATGCGCCGTCTCGATGATGGAAGTTACCTGGTAGATGGTTCAACCAGCTTACGTACCATTAACCGGCGTCTCGACTGGAACCTGCCCTTTGACGAAGCGCATACGTTGGCCGGGTTGATGATCGAAGAACTGGAAGAGATTCCGGACGGAAAATGCAGCATTAGAATCGGCCCGCATATTATGTCCATTGTTGATATCAGGGATAACTATATCAACAAGGTACTGATCAAACCGAACCAGGTGCGGAACACCTGATAAATGCTCTATAACATCCAGTTTCTTCGCTTTGTAGCGGCCATGCTGGTTGTGCTCTACCACAGTGCCGCACAATTACCGGTGAACGATTCTGTTTTCCAGGCTGTCTTCAGCGCGGGTGAGTCACTTGGCTTTGCCGGTGTTGACATCTTTTTTGTCATCAGCGGCTTTATCATGGCACATACCGCTTCGAGTCAGTCCGGCTCAGCTATGAGCTATGATTTTGCAAGACGCAGGTTGGCGAGAATATTTTCCGGGTACTGGCCGTTTTTTGTATTGGCAGTTGTGATTTTTGGCTACTATCGGGCCGAACACTTTGCCGACTCCAACCTGCTGAAATCCTTTTTTCTTTGGCCGCAATCACTGAATCACATCCTGCTGGAAATCACCTGGACCTTGTCATACGAGCTTTATTTCTACCTGCTTTTCAGCCTTCTCATCCTGCTCACTACCCCCCGTAACAGAAATGGTTTTGTGTTGCTGGCTTTTGTACTACTGCTAGTCTTGAATATATACCGCCATTTTATTGCCCACAGCTATAGTCCGGAAAATATCTATTACCTGGGGTTCTGGTCACAATTTTTAACCGCACCCTTCCTGCTCGAGTTTTTCGGTGGGGCCCTGGTAGCTGGATGGCTTCAGAAAAGACCGACCGGCCCTGCACTAAGCTGGTTTCTTACGGGTACGTTCCTGTTTCTGGCGGGTGGATGGATCAACGAATCGGTATATTCAGGGTTAATTGAACAGGGCTTTCACGTCGTACCAAGGGTTTTTGTTTACGGTCTGCCGGCCTGCATGTTATTGATGGGACTGGTGCGTCTGGAAAGAAATGCAGATGAGGTAAAACCCACCAATGGAGCCCTGCCAGTCAGTAAAGCGGACGAAACCAGCACTGGCCACAGGGTCGCACTTCGGGCACCGGTCCGTTTCAGTGCACTTGCCGGCGGTTCTTCTTATGCCATTTACCTGAGTCATATCCTGATCCTGACCGTGGCCTGGAACAACGGCTTTAACCAGCTTATCGCTTCCTGGTCGGGCATTATGATCATCGCGGCCTACCTGGTTCTGATGTTATCCATACTGGGATACAGCATGCTTCACTATGTTTTACTGGAGAAACCGCTTCATCAATTATTCAAAAAATGGATTGGGCTACACCAGGCGCAACCACAGGGGCGCAACCACGGAACAGGTATTAAAGCTGATTAAAACGCAGCAGCAATTGCCTCTTCGAGATTGCTTACAAGGTTAATACTCATGCCCTCAATCGCCTGTCTCGGTTTATTGGCCCTGGGAATGATTGCGCGCTTGAACCCGAGACTGGCGGCTTCTTTCAAACGCTCCTCCCCGTTATACACGGGACGGACTTCACCGGACAAACCGATCTCACCAAAGACCACGGTTTTAACCGGTAAAACACGGTCACGGAAACTTGAAAGAATAGCCAGGATCAACGGCAAATCCGAACCCGTTTCTGTTACCTTCATACCCCCCACCACATTGGCGAACACATCCTGATCACCAAGGCTGATACCACCGTGGCGATGCAGAACCGCCAGTAACATTGCCAGACGGCTGTGATCCAACCCGATGGTAACCCGCCTTGGGTTTGCCAGGTGACTCTCATCCACCAGTGCCTGGATTTCCAGGAGTAGCGGTCGGGTCCCTTCCCGGATGACGGTTATGACACTGCCTGCGGCTGTTTCCGAATGACCGGAAAGAAAAATGGCCGACGGATTACTGACTTCCTTCAGGCCAAGACCGGTCATCGCAAATACACCCAGTTCATTGACTGCGCCGAAACGGTTTTTGAAAGCCCGGATAACACGATAGCGACTACCTTCGTCGCTTTGAAAGTACAGCACCGCATCCACCATGTGCTCGAGGATACGGGGGCCGGCCAGGGCGCCATCCTTGGTGACATGCCCGATCAGCACCATGGCGCAATTCATCTGCTTGGCAAATCTTACCAGCCCCGCAGCGGACTCCCTGACCTGGGACACTGATCCCGGCGCGGATTCAACCTGTTCGGAGTGCAGCGTCTGGATAGAGTCAACCACAACCAGTCCGGGTTTTTCTTTTTGCGCAACATTCAGAATTTGCTCAACATTGGTTTCGGTCAGGCAACGCAAGGGTCCAACATCCAGACCAAGGCGCCTGGCACGCATGTTAATCTGCTGGAGGGACTCCTCACCACTCACATACAGACACTTCAGTTGCCCCATCAGACCCGCCAGCACCTGCAGCAAAAGGGTAGATTTTCCTATTCCCGGATCGCCACCAATCAAAATCACTGAACCCGGTACAATTCCCCCACCCAGAACGCGGTCGAGTTCATCGATACCGATGCCGATCCTGGAGACTGCCTGTTCGGAAACTTCCGACAGTTCGGTCACTTGCTGGTTGGTAGTTCCGGTGTATCCACTCATGCGGGAAGAACCGGAGGTCGCTGCCTGGCGGAATTCCTTCACGGTATTCCAGGCCTTGCAGTCGGGACACTGCCCGGCCCACTTGGATAGCTCACTTCCACATTCACTACAGTAAAAAGATGTTTTTGTTTTTGCCACGCTGGATTCCTTTTATATACTGCCCTTGTAGCAGATCAGACCCATGACCTCCAGCCCAGAGACAAAAATAGAGAGATTATTTACAATGAGTACCGGTCAGCACTTACATCAGGAAGAGATTAAAAGATATGCGTAAACCGCAGGATCAACAATTAATCGGTGAGTCACCCGCATTCCTGGAAGTGCTTGAACATGTATCCCGTGTCGCGCCGCTAAATCGTCCGGTACTGGTAATTGGTGAACGTGGCACGGGTAAGGAGTTAATCGCAGCCCGGATTCATTACCTTTCCGGACGCTGGGATCACCCTTTTGTCAAAATGAATTGCGCGGCACTTGCAGAATCCCTTCTGGAAACCGAACTGTTCGGGCACGAGGCCGGCTCATTTACCGGTGCCGCCAAGCGCAGGCTGGGCCGTTTTGAATTGGCAAACGAGGGCAGCCTGTTCCTGGATGAACTTTCAAGCACCTCTTCCGGTGTGCAGGAGAAGATTCTGCGTGTGATTGAATATGGTGAGTTTGAGCGCGTCGGTGGCAGTGAAACCATCCGCACCAATGTGCGCATCATCGGTGCTACCAATGAGGACTTGCCCGGTCTTGCCAAGGAGGGAAAGTTTCGTGCCGACCTTTTGGACCGCTTGGCTTTCGACGTCATCACGCTTCCGCCTTTAAGGGAACGCCCGGGTGACATCATGACACTGGCGAATCACTTCGCCGTCAAAATGGCTGGAGAACTGGGACAGGACGTATTTAACGGCTTTGATGAGAATGCTAGAAAAGTACTTTCAACTTATCGCTGGCCTGGAAATGTCCGGGAACTCAAAAATGTCGTTGAGCGGGCTGTTTATACCTGTCAGGACAACGACAAAGCAATCACCGGCATTGTCTTTGATCCGTTTGAGTCGCCATGGCGACCAGGGACGCAGACTGTCATGGATGAGCCGGAACCCTCGAAATGCCCAAGTGAGCCTTATGACTTTAAACAGGACATGCAGGACGAAGAGAAGCGCCGTATAAAACATGCCATGGAGTTGTGCCGGTTTAACCAGAAGAAGACGGCTGAATTTCTTGGAATGACCTACCACCAGTTACGCGGCTATTTGCGTAAATATGAACTGACCGATGCCGAAGATTAAGCGGGCAACTACCAGTTAGCGTAATGGTTAGTGTTGATCGTATTGATAGGCACTTTCCGGCGCCAGGTTGACAAACCTGAGCCATGGCCCCTGAAAAGCCAGGTTAACCGTCCCGGTTGAACCATTACGATGTTTGCCAATAATAATTTCAGCCTTACCCTTCTCGGCCGTTTCCTCGTTGTAAACCTCATCCCTGTAAATAAACACGATGAGGTCGGCGTCCTGCTCAATCGCACCTGACTCCCTGAGGTCAGACATCAACGGCCGTTTATTGGGACGTTGTTCGAGCGCCCGGTTTAGCTGCGACAATGCGACCACCGGGACATTCAACTCTTTTGCAATGGTCTTGAGCGAGCGTGAAATCTCGGCAATTTCGGTTGCCCGGTTTTCCTTGCTATCGGGTACAGACATCAACTGAAGATAATCCACAACAATCATGTCTATGTCGTGTTCCCGCTTTAATCTGCGCGCCCTTGCGCGTAGCTCGGCCGGAGACAGTGCCGGGGTATCATCAATAAATATCTTACTTTTATGAAGCAGATTCATAGCCGATGTCAGTTTCGGCCAATCCATATCGTCAAGGGTACCGGTACGGATACGTGTTTGATCTATCTGGCCAACGGATGAAAACATACGCATGACCAATTGTAATGATGCCATTTCCATACTGAAAACCGCCACCGACTTGCCGTGCTTGATGGCTGCATTTTCTGCGATGTTCATCGCAAAAGTGGTTTTACCCATGGCCGGCC
>Ga0316197_10002048_pt1 | contig 14405 bp, 12 predicted proteins | sample OudBiesiAoxic_MG_FD_204939 | JGI IMG/M metagenome (GOLD analysis project Ga0316197, IMG submission 204939) | Coastal sediment microbial communities from Oude Bieten Haven, Netherlands - site A oxic | ecosystem: Environmental > Aquatic > Marine > Coastal > Sediment | place: Netherlands...
CGTTCGTGGAGCTGCATGGAAAGATCGTCACCAAAGGCACGATTCACCATGCGGCCGCGTGTGACGGCCGGACGGGCGTCAATCTTTTCAGCCCAGGCCAGAACGTTCTTGTAGGATGTGACGTCGAGGAATTCAGCGGCGCTGTACAAGCGGCCCAGCACAAGCTGGCCGTACCATGCCCAGATCGCCATATCCGCGATAGAGTATTCGCCCGCCATCCAGTCATTTTCGGCCAGATGCCGGTCAAGCACATCAAGCTGGCGCTTCGCCTCCATGGTGAACCGGTTGATGGCGTATTCGTCCTTGTGAGGTGCGTAGGCGTAGAAATGGCCAAAGCCGCCGCCAAGGTAGGGTGCGCTTCCCATCTGCCAGAACAGCCAGCTCAGCGCTTCGGTCCGCTGGCTTGGGTCTTTGGGGATGAACGCGTCAAACTTCTCGGCCAGATGCAGCATAATTGAGGCGGATTCGAAAACGCGCTGCGGTTTCTCCCCGGAATGATCCATCATCGCCGGGATTTTTGAGTTGGGATTCGCTGCAACGAAGCCGCTGGAAAACTGATCGCCTTCCATGATGTTGATGATCCAGGCGTCGTATTCCGCGCCCTTGTGGCCAGCGGCGAGCAATTCCTCAAACAGAACGGTGACCTTGACGCCGTTGGGCGTGGCCAGCGAATAAAGCTGGAACGGGTGCTTGCCGACGGGGAGTTCCTTGTCATGGGTGGGGCCTGCGATGGGGCGGTTGATGTTGGCAAACCTGCCACCTGACTCTGCGTCCCATGTCCAGACTTTCGGTGGCGTGTATTCGGGCGTGTCGGTCATGATGCTGTCCTTTTGATTTGTAGCGATGCCGCAGGCTTCGCTATTCCAGTTGGGAACAAGGTGGAACTTTGTGGCACTGACTTCCAGTGCAAAGGTTCGCAGGTCCGCAATCTGTGAAATTCATTTCAATTCAAGGCGACCGCCAGAAACGGGGACCACCGGATTTTTGGCACGGATATGTGGCATTGGGCCGCTTGGGTGCCTAGATCAAAGGCATCGACATGGTGGAATGCGGCAATGCAAAGAATACTGAGCTTTTGGACACTGCGATGGGTAATGACAATTGCAATTGGACTGATTTCCTTTGGCGCCGCTGCGCGGGAAGCCGAGCGTGTTCGGCCGGGGCTGATGTGGAACAAGACCGGTTTGCCTGCGGTCTTTCCCTTGCAGGTCAAGACAGCACTGGGGCTGGATTACTACCTCACTTTGACCGACGAGAAGACCGGCGCGCCAGCACTGGCGGCCTACATCGAGGGTGGCACTTTCTTCAAAGTGCTGGTGCCACCGGGCAAGTTCACTGTCCGTTTTGCAGCCGGGGAGGACTGGCAAGGTGAAGACGCATTGTTTGGCGCCGAAACGGAGCAGTTTGAGATGTCTCAACCGCTGTCTTTTGCAGTCACAGGCTTTAATACCAAATCAGGGCATGTTCTGGATTTGACGAAAACCATGGGGCGAGAAGCGTCCAATGTAGTGGTTTCGCCGCAGTCGATCTGCCAGACCTACAGCATGGTTTCGTGGCCGCTGGCGTTTGGATCAGATGCGATGCGCCATACCAGAAAATACATTGATGTGCTTGAACACGATGAGCGGCAGGCGTGGCAACCTAAATACAGACCACAGGACGAGGAGCCATTTGCGCAAAAGGTGGAGAGCCCGCTGAGACGCCCAAAGCCAACAGGCACTTTGTTAGAATCGCCTAGCGATGAATTTGCCTACAAGTGGGATGATCCATCTTTATGGCTACAGCCGCGGTTCGAAGTACGCACGCGACCCTGTCTTGATCCTGACCGCTGAAAACGAAAAAGCCGCCCCGAAAGGAGCGGCTTTTTATTGCTGATGCGTGCGAGGTTCAGCCCTGACGGGCTTTGAACCGACGCTGCGTTTTGTTGATCACGTAAACGCGGCCTTTGCGACGCACAACGCGGCAATCACGGTGCCGGTTCTTGAGCGAGCGGAGCGAATTGCGAACTTTCATGTTCTTATCCTTCCATCTGTGGCCCCGCCCTCTTGGTGAAAGAAGGACCAGCGCCGGGTTACGGTCGACCCCGAATGGGGCCAGTGAATTTCGTGGTGGGCGATACTGGGATCGAACCAGTGACCCCTTCGATGTCAACGAAGTGCTCTACCGCTGAGCTAATCACCCACTTTTCCAGCATATTTTATCAGGCCCCAAACAAAAATGGGGCGCGAAAAGACGCGCCGGTTGGGCTGCTATAAAAGGAGTCGGGAAAGGGATCAAGGGGCTTTTGGCATTACCCTAAACTGCGCTATATCTGATGCGAAGGGGAGGCACATGCCCAAATCAGCCTACGAAGTGATCAATTCACAAAACATGCGGTCTTGCGTTGTGTTTGCGTCGCCCCATTCGGGCCGGGACTACCCGTGGACATTCCTGCGCAGCACGGTTTTGGATGAACATGCGATCCGGTCGTCCGAGGATGCTTTCGTCGATCAGCTGTTCGATTGTGCGCCGCAATTCGGGGCATCCTTCATCAAGGCAGGCGCGCCGCGCGCCTTTGTCGATCTGAACCGCGCCTGCGATGAATTGGACCCAGCCCTGATTGAAGGGGTGCGGCGCAAGGGGCACAACCCGCGTATCGCATCCGGGCTTGGGGTGATCCCGCGGGTGGTCGCGAATGGCCGGGCGATTTATCAGGGTAAGCTGACGCGAGCCGAGGCGGATCGCCGGATCGATCTGTATTGGAAGCCCTATCATGACAAGCTTCAGGGGCTTCTGGACAACGCGCATCAGCGTCATGGGCAGGCCGTTCTGATTGACTGCCATTCGATGCCACACGAGGCGATGGATGGGGTATCGCGGTCGGGCATCAAGCGCCCGGATATTGTGCTGGGCGACCGCTTTGGCGCGGCCGCCAGCGGCGATGTCGTGGATCGGGTTGAGGCGGCTTTTGCCAGCGCGGGTTTCGTGGTCACGCGGAATACGCCCTTTGCCGGTGCCTATATCACTCAAGCCTACGGGCGTCCGTCGCGGGGACAGCATGCGGTCCAGGTTGAGATTGACCGTTCGCTTTACATGAACGAAACGCTGATCCGCCCCAACGGTGCTTTTGAGGATGTGCAACGTGCCCTGAGACAAGTTATCGCGGAAGTGGCACAGATCGGTCAGGGCCGGGTGCCACTCGCCGCTGAGTAGCTTCAGGCACGCTTCATTTTCAAGAACGCGAGTCCGATGCACAGAAAGGCAAGTCCTGTTGCGATGGTCCGCGTCTGATTCCAAAACTGCCAGTCCGTGGAATAGGCCATCCAGATTTGGCGCGCTTCCTCTATACCTGCGGGTACCTCAATCAGAGCCAATGCCTCGTTCATCGGCACGTTCACCGCCATGGTCAGGAACACGCCCAGCACTGCGACAAGCAGTGTTGCGATGCCGAACCAGACAGCTGCCGTGCGTTGTGCACTTAATGCAAGGGCAATGGTGGTGATCAGACACGCGATAGAGGTTCCAAAGAATGCAGGCGCAAAAACGGCGTTTCTGATGGAGGCGTTCATCGCTTGCATGGCGGTGATCGCGACACGCGGGTCTGCTGCATCCAGTCCCCACATCGTTGAGCAAACCCAAGCATAGAAAAAGCCGAAAAGGGCGCTGGCAAGCAGCAGGCTGATCAGGGCGAGAGGGCGGGTAAGGGCTGTCATGTCATTTCTCCAAATATCGTACACTTATGTACGCCTTTACATATCCGTATATGAGTGTACGGATATGTGTCAAGTGTGTCTGGAGGTCCAAGTTGCGAGAAGAGAAAAAGCAGGCCCGCATGGCCGAGATCGAAACCGTGGCCTATGCGCTCTTTGCGCAGAACGGGTTCGAAGGCACATCGATGCTGGCCGTTGCCAAACAGGCCAAGGCATCGAACGAGACGATGTATCGGTGGTACGGAGATAAAAACGGGCTGTTCGAGAGCATGGTCAAGCGCAACGCCGCGCACGTCCGGACAATGCTGGAGAAGGCGATAAAAGAACGTGTCGCCCCACTGCCGACCTTCAAAAAACTGGCGCCGGTTCTGTTGAGTATGTTGCTCAGCGATAAGGCGATTCTGCTTAACCGGGCGGCTGCATCTGATCCGACAGGAGGCCTTGGACAGCTTTTGGCAAAGAGCGGACGCGAGGATGTGCTGCCTTTGATAGAGGAGTTGCTGCAGGATGCGATCCAAAGTGATGCCCTAAAACCGCCGGATGACGGTGAAATCGGTGCGTTGTTTATGCATCTTCTGGTGGGGGATCAGCAGATTAGGCGGGTGATTGGCACGATGGCGGAACCGACGCAAAGCGATGTCACGGCACAGGCAACCCGTGCGATAAGGCAGTTCGTGGCGCTTTGCGGAAAATGAGTGACGGGCGCGATTGAACCTCGTCCAGTGCGCAGCATTCTCCGGGGCCGAAGTTTTGCATTGCAACGACCTACCGCAAGGCGCGCCCCTTGACGATGGCCTTGCTGCCGTACCGTGTGCGGATGCTGTCGGTGGCGCGTTCGGCACGGCTGCGCTGTTCAGCGTTGGGGTCCAGAAGATCCCCCTCAAGGTCGGCGCCTTCGGCATCGCTCAGATCAGAGATGCCGCAGCCGATCAGCCGAAAGGGGCCAGGATCCTCGAGTTGATCAAATAATGCACGGGCATGACGATAGATTCGATCAGCCAGTTGCGTTGGATCGTGCAGCGATACGCGGCGCGTGAGGGTCTTGAAATCACCACGCTTGATCTTGAGTGTTACGATTCGCCCCGCAAGTCCCTTCGCCTTGGCGCGATCAGAAACCTGTTCAGACAGCCGCCACAGGTGACCATCCAGAATATCCGGGTCTGCAGTATCTTCGCCAAAGGTGGTTTCCTTGGAAATGGATTTCACCGGCTCATGCGCCGAAACGCGCCGGCGATCCTGCCCACGGGCAAGATACCAAAGCCGTTCACCCATGCCGCCGAAGCGGGCAAAAAGGTCATCTTTTTCCCAGCGGTGCAGATCTGCAAATGTACGAATCCCAGCCTTTTCCAATGCCTCTTGGGCGACTGCGCCCACCCCCCAGATCAATTTGACGGGCTTGGGGCGCAGAAACTCGACTGTTTCTGCTTGGCCAATGATCGAAAAGCCATGCGGCTTGTCGAGGTCTGAGGCAACCTTGGCCAGAAATTTGTTGTGGCTCAGTCCGATGGAGCCCGTCAGCCCCAGTTCATCCTTCATGCGTTTGACCAGTCCGGCCAGCATAACCGCAGGCGCGTGACCGTGCAGGCGCGCGGTGCCTGTCATGTCGAGAAAGGCCTCATCCAGCGAGAGCGGCTCTATCGCCGGGGTCAGATCCTCCATCATGGCGCGGATTGCGCGGGAGGCTTCGACATAGGCATCCATGCGGGGTTTGACGATTACGGCATCGGGACAGAGCTTGAGCGCCTTGAACATCGGCATGGCTGACCGCACGCCCCTTATCCGGGCGACATAGCAGGCGGTTGACACGACGCCGCGCCGCCCACCGCCGATGATCACCGGTTTGCCTTCCAGCGCCGGATTGTCGCGCTTTTCAACCGAGGCATAGAAGGCGTCGCAATCCATATGCGCGATGGACAAGTCAAAAAGCTCGGGGTGAGACAGCACGCGTGGACTGCCGCAGGCGGGGCAGCGGCGACTTTCGTTAATTTCTTTCAGGCAGTCACGGCAGAGCGCGGCCATGGGTCCTCGGGTGCGGTGAAGATACGGGCATTAGACTACGCGAATTGGCGGGCGATGAACATGGGGTTGGAAACACAAACCTTTTGCCACGCTTTCTACAAGAAAGCCCCCCGCTGCCTTAAGCGGGGGGGAGGTGACGAACATCAGGAAGAACCAGTTCGTCGGGGAGTATCACCTAGGGTCAACGTACCATCGGAGTGTTATTTCACATAGTCATGAATACCTGACCACAGGGTCAAAATGCCTTTTGTTGTGAAATTGCTACAGTCACAGGTTGAAACCGCTTACATCGGTAGTTCGGCCAAAACGGCCTTTGCCGCCGCACGCGGATCGTCCGCTTGCCAGATCGGACGGCCAACCACGATGTGATCCGCGCCATCCGTGATCGCCTGAGCGGGCGTGGCCACCCGTTTCTGATCGCCAAGCGCCGCGCCCGCAGGACGCACGCCGGGGGTGACAATCAGGCGGCCCTCCGCTTCAGGCAGTGCCCGAATCGCGGCGGCCTCTTGCGGGGACGCAATAACGCCATGCGCACCTGCATCAAAAGCGCGCGCTGCGCGGGTCAGCACCAGATCGGCCACATCGCCCGCCTGAATCAGGCTGGCATCAAGGTCAGCACGATCAAGTGAGGTGAGAATCGTTACCGCAAGGATCTTGAGGTTGCTGCCAGAGGCGCCCTCCATCGCGGCGCGAACCACGTGCGGGTCGCCATGAACCGTCAGAAAATCGAGGTCGAATTCCGCAAGACCCCGCACAGCAGCTTCGACGGTCGCGCCGATGTCGAACAACTTCATATCAAGAAAGATGCGTTTGCCGTGTTCTTGCTTGAGTTCGTTGGCGAGAGCCAAACCGCCCCCCGTCAACATGCCAAGTCCAATCTTGTAGAATGATACCGCGTCGCCCAGTTTCTCCGCCAATTCCAACCCGGCGACGGCATGGGGAACATCAAGGGCAACGATAAGACGGTCATCTGACATGGGGAGGCTCCGCTTTTGAACATGCAAACGGCCATGACCTACGCGTCAGCTGGGGTCTTGTCCAGCATCGTGACGAATGCCCGCGCAGGCGAAAAAAGACCGGATCCGCCAAAGGCGTGATCCGGTCAAGTATCAGAGACGATGCAGGCAGGCAGCTGTCCCTGGAGGGACCCTCTGACCATTGCGGGACGGCAACGGGAGGGTCAAAGCACAGGCGAACCCGCGCGATCGGTTAGGCGGCCTTGCGTCCCGGCCGCGTGACGATGCTTTCGAGCCAGCTCAACGGGTCGAAACCGGGGCGTCCAGCGCGTTGTTTCGGCGCATGGCAGGCCGCGTCGGAAAACAGGCCACCTCGGTGCTGGTGACGACGGATGGCCTGACGCGCCAATCCTTTCGCCGCGTCCTCGAAAGTCATTGAAATAGGGGCATTGATGGCACAGGCGTAACGGCGCACGGTGCTGTTGTCATGGACGGTCACCAATGCCTCGAAAGAGCTGCTGGATGCGTTGTATCGCACGTCGCTTAATTGAATGGGGCAGGTATACATCTCGATTACCTCAGGATTCTTTGTTGTGCATCTTATGTGTGGATGCCGTATTGAAAATTGAACGTCTAAACAGGGGGGAAAGTTTCCCAAAAGTTAACATCTTGTGGAAAACTGCAAAAAATCAATGAATTACATGGGTTTGGCGCGGTATAACGTTGGCGTGAAGTCCTCGGGACACCAAGATTTTCGGACGTTTTGATGATGGCGACCGTGAGTGAAATGCTTTTTCGCCGAGCGACGGCGATTTTTGCCCGCTACTTCACTTGAACGTGAACGATCCATCCCCACATTGATTTTGAGGCCCAACACAACGCGTGCCGCCAAGCGGGCGCAACGACAACAGGGCGCTTTTAAAAAGGAGACAAACCATGGACTTGAGCAAGTTCACGGAGAGATCACGCGGATTTATTCAGGCCGCGCAGACCATCGCGACACGCGAAGATCACCAGAAGCTATCCCCCGAACATATTTTGCAGGCATTGCTTGATGACGATCAGGGCTTGGCTTCCAATCTGATTGCCGCAGGTGGTGGCGATGCAGATCGGGTCCGAGAGGCGCTGGCGCTGCAATTAGGCAAATTCCCCAAAGTGACAGGTGACGCCGCGCAGGTGTACCTGGATAACGCCACGACGAAAGTATTGGCCGAGGCCGAAGCCATCGCCAAAAAGGCGGGCGACAGCTTTGTCCCCGTTGAACGAATCCTGATGGCGTTGTGCATGATCAAATCCGGTGCCAAAGAGGCGCTGGATGCGGGCAAGGTGACCGCGCAGGGTCTGAACACCGCGATCAATGACATTCGCAAGGGGCGGACGGCAGACTCGGCAAGCGCCGAAGAAGGTTATGAAGCGTTGAAGAAATACAGTACGGACCTGACCGAGCGTGCGCGCGAAGGCAAGATTGACCCGATCATTGGCCGGGACGAGGAAATCCGCCGTGCCATGCAGGTGCTGTCACGCCGGACAAAGAATAACCCAGTCCTTATTGGTGAGCCGGGTGTCGGTAAAACAGCAATTGCCGAAGGCTTGGCCCTGCGGATCGTGAACGGCGACGTGCCTGAAGGTCTGCGCAACAAGCGTTTGTTGGCGCTTGATATGGGCGCATTGATTGCCGGTGCAAAATATCGCGGCGAATTCGAAGAGCGGCTGAAAGCCGTTCTGACCGAAGTGACCGAGGCTGCGGGTGAGATCATCCTGTTCATCGACGAGATGCACACGCTGGTTGGTGCCGGCAAGGCGGACGGGGCCATGGATGCCTCCAACCTGCTCAAGCCTGCGCTGGCACGGGGCGAGTTGCACTGTGTGGGTGCGACGACGCTGGATGAATTCCGCAAGCACGTGGAAAAGGATGCAGCCCTTGCCCGCCGGTTCCAGCCGGTGATGGTGCAGGAGCCCACGGTCGAAGATACGATCTCCATCCTGCGGGGTATTAAAGAGAAATACGAACTGCACCACGGTGTGCGCATCAGCGACTCGGCTCTTGTTGCGGCGGCGACGCTTTCGCACCGTTACATCACGGACCGGTTCCTGCCGGACAAGGCCATCGACCTGATGGACGAGGCAGCATCGCGTCTACGGATGGAAGTAGACAGCAAGCCAGAAGAACTGGACGCGCTTGACCGCCAGATCCTGCAAATGCAGATTGAGGAAGAAGCGCTTAAGCTGGAAGATGATCAGGCATCTAAGGACCGCCTTAAGACCCTTCAGAAAGAGCTTGGTGATCTGAAAGACAAGTCCGCCCAGATGACAGCGACGTGGCAGGCAGAGCGTGACAAGCTCGCCTCGGCCCGCGACCTGAAAGAGAAGCTGGACCGTGCGCGTGCCGATCTGGACATCGCCAAGCGTGAAGGCAACCTCGCCAAGGCGGGTGAACTGTCTTACGGCGTGATCCCCGACTTGGAAAAGCAACTTGAAGCGGCCGAATCCCGTGACGACGACATGATGGTCGAAGAGGCAGTGCGCCCGGACCAGATTGCGTCTGTCGTGGAACGGTGGACCGGTATCCCGGCTGGGAAAATGCTGGAAGGCGAGCGCGACAAGCTGCTGCGCATGGAAGAGCAGTTGCATGGCCGCGTGATCGGCCAGAACCAGGCGGTCAAGGCGGTTGCCAATGCCGTGCGTCGTGCCCGGGCTGGTTTGAACGACGAGAACCGACCCTTGGGCAGCTTCCTGTTCCTTGGACCAACCGGCGTCGGTAAGACCGAGCTGACCAAGGCGGTGGCCGAGTTCCTGTTCGATGATGACAACGCGATGGTGCGTGTCGACATGTCGGAGTTCATGGAGAAACACAGCGTCGCCCGTCTGATCGGTGCCCCTCCGGGGTATGTCGGCTATGACGAGGGCGGTGTGCTGACCGAAGCGGTACGCAGGCGTCCGTATCAGGTTGTCCTGTTCGACGAGGTCGAAAAGGCGCATCCGGATGTGTTCAACGTTCTGCTGCAAGTGCTGGATGATGGTGTGCTGACCGATGGTCAGGGCCGGACGGTTGACTTCAAGCAAACGCTGATCGTACTGACCTCGAACCTCGGTGCGCAGGCGCTCAGCCAGTTGCCCGATGGCGGTGACATGGTACAGGCCAAGCGCGACGTGATGGACGCGGTGCGTGCACACTTCCGGCCCGAGTTCCTGAATCGTCTGGACGAGACGATCATCTTTGATCGTCTGGCGCGTGACGACATGACCGGGATTGTCGAGATTCAGCTGGCGCGGCTGCTCAAGCGGCTTGCCGGTCGCAAGATCGAACTGGAGCTGGATGACAGCGCCAAGGTCTGGCTGGCCGACGAAGGATACGACCCTGTGTTCGGTGCGCGACCTTTGAAGCGTGTCATCCAACGGGCCTTGCAGGATCCGCTGGCTGAAATGATCCTTGCCGGTGATGTCCGTGACGGTGATCTGATCAAAGTCACAGCCGGTGTCGACGGGCTGATCATCGGGGACCGGATCGCGGCCAGCAACAGGCCCAAGCCGGACGACGCGGTGGTCCACTAAGCACGCAGAAATATCTGAGAAAGGCCGGGGATTTCCCCGGCCTTTTTGTTCTGAGCCAGGTCATGCGCAGACGGCGTGTCGGTTTTGTTTGGGCCGCTCACATCAAAGACAGCGAGGTCGTGACGCGAGACCCTCTTGTTGCTGTATGGCTCCTTCCTATTGCGAGGAAGGCCGCTTGGTCATTGTGAGATGAGCGCAGGTATGTTGCTGTCAGTCCGGGATATCATGCCGCTCTGCCGTACGAATAACCTCACTATATATATGCAACGTTTTTTGCCGCACGTCCCTTGGCGTCGAAATCGGCGGTATCTGGCGCGCAAGTGCGTGTTCTGCGATGGCTGCGGGGCCACAAGAAATGCCCGCCAGCATACTGCTGACGGGCCAATAAGGCTTCGGTTTCAAATGCCGCTTCAGGAATCGGGCAGGATCACGGTGTCGATCACGTGGATCACGCCATTTGATGTCTCGATGTCCGCCTGCACAACGGTCGCTTCTTCGACCATTACGCCATTGTCGAGGTCGATGGTCACGGATGACCCTTGAACGGTCGGTGCTTCCATGTCGTCGGTCAGGTCTGTCGACATGACTTTGCCTGAGAGCACATGGTATGTCAGAATCGCGACCAGCTGGTCTTTGTTCTCCGGCTTTAGCAGCGTTTCAACGGTGCCTTCGGGCAGTGCGGCAAATGCTTCATCTGTGGGTGCAAACACGGTGAAGGGACCTTCGCCTTTCAGTGTTTCGACCAGACCGGCAGCCTCAGCGGCGGCCAGCAGAGTACCAAAGCTTCCTGCTTCGGATGCCGTATCTACGATGTCCTTGGCATGGCCACCGGCCAGAGCAGAGGTGGCCACGAGTGTCGCGGCAGTTGTCAGTGCAAGTGCTGTCTTACGAAGCATTTGTTTCTCCTCAGTTTGGTTAAAGTTTGCCGTGAGTGGCAATGAAGTAGATACGCACGGGAAATCCTTTGGTTCACGGGGGGATGTCCGCTCATGCGCTGATGGTGCGCGTTGACCGAAAGGCAGCTCGAACTAAGCCAGCGTCAAGAAATTGGGCCACTCAATAATATGTGAAGAGACCGGCGATTTTCCCGCCTGATCCGGCGGCGTCTCATCTGACATTTCGGTGTTTTGGCTGAAATGATCCGGCTTAAACGTTGGTACATCTGGACCTGCGCCTTACCTAAACCGGTAATCATGCAAGGAGACCTGATCATGGCCCACCGTTGGACGAATACCCTAAACCATCAAGATATCACCCCCGAGGCGGCATTTTTGAACCGGCGTCAGGTCATGGCGGGTCTGGGGGTCGGTTTGGGTCTGGCCGGATTGGGCGGCGTGGCACAGGCGCAGAATGGGCTTGAACCGAATTCATATGAAGACATCACTTCATACAATAACTACTACGAATTTGGCACCGGCAAGGATGACCCCGCGCGCAATGCGCATACGCTTACAACCTCACCCTGGTCGGTACAGATTGATGGGTTGGTGGATCAGCCCGGTGAATATGCTTTCGCAGACATCATGGACGCGATGACCATCGAAGAGCGCATTTACCGTTTCCGGTGTGTCGAAGCTTGGTCAATGGTCATTCCTTGGAACGGGTTCGAGCTTGCTGATCTGTTGAACATGGCGGGCGTACAGTCGGGTGCAAAGTATGTAGCTTTTGAAACAGCGCTGCGGCCGGATGAGATGCCGGGTGTCCGATTCCCGGTTCTCGATTGGCCCTATGTTGAGGGGCTGCGCCTTGATGAAGCGATGCATCCGCTGACGATCATGGCGACGGGTATATATGGTAAGGACATCCCAAATCAGAACGGCGCTCCTTTGCGTCTGGTGGTGCCGTGGAAGTATGGCTTCAAATCCATCAAATCGGTCGTTCGGATTACCCTCACCGAAGACGAGCCGCCGACCAGCTGGAACAAAGCCAACGCGCGTGAATACGGCTTCTACAGCAATGTGAACCCAGAGGTGAGCCATCCGCGCTGGTCGCAATCATCCGAGCGTGTCATTGGCAGCGGCCTTTTTGCCAAACGCCAGCCGACACTCATGTTCAACGGTTATGAGGATGAGGTTGCATCGCTTTATGAAGGGATGGATCTCAAGGCAAACTTCTGACGGTACCGATAGACCGGACCTGTTCATCTGGTTCGAACGTCTCTCGAAAAAGAAACGAGACCTCACTTGAGTATTGTAGAGCGTATAAACACAACCGCCCGCCGCATCCCGACCTGGGCTGTCTATATACTCTATATACTACCGGCGCCGTACTTCTTCTATCTGGCGCTGACCGGGGGGCTTGGCCCTGATCCGGTAAAGCCACTGGAACATGAATATGGAGAGATCGCGCTCCAGCTGCTGATCATTGGCCTGTGCGTTACGCCCCTGCGGCGCTTCTTTGGCATCAACCTGATCAAGTTCCGCCGAACCTTCGGTGTGCTGGCCTTTACCTATGTCACTCTGCATCTGCTGGTTTGGGCGTTCTTGGATGTACAGACCTTGGATCGCGTCATCGCAGACATAATCAAGCGGCCCTACATCACCATTGGCATGGCAGGCTTCTTGTTGTTGCTTCCTTTGGCGATAACCTCAAACAACTGGTCGGTACGCAAGCTGGGACCAAAATGGCGTCAGCTTCACAAGGTTACGTATGCCGCCGTGATTCTGGGTGGGGTACACTACATATGGCTCGTGAAAGGCATCCAGCTTGAGCCGCTCATCTATATGGCCGTGATTCTGGGATTGTTGGCACTGAGGCTGCGTAAAAGCCGGTCTAGGGTGCGCCTGCCAGGCTAATTGTGCTGGCCTCTATATATACAGAGAAGAAAAAGCCGCCGGATGAGGCGGCTTTTGCCGTTTATAGTGCCGGTGATCGGTGAATCACCAAAGCGAGTCGCAGAATCTGCACGGTGACTCGCCATGTATGGGCAGATTCTGAGCTGTTTGAGAAAAAAATATCGGCTGATTCCGATGAATCGCCGAGTCGGGACATTCGATTCACCCGATTCACCCGAAAAATGTTCGCGCAAACAGGCTGAGTCTTGGTCTGAGTAGGGGGTATGCCTGTGGATAACACAATATCTGGCATTCTGTTGTCATGGGCTGACCCATGGTAAGAGCAATAAAGCTGCTCAAAACGGGCCTTTTGCGAAATAAATCAGACGCAAACTGCTGTTTTTATGGAAAAAATAGGGGAACACACAAAAAATGCAGATTTCTTGAAAAAAGGGGTTGCGGGTATCGGCCACTAACCGTAGAACCCACTTCACCGGCGGCGCAGAGATGCACCAACGGGGCGCCAGACGGGCCACACGGAAGCGGAAACGCAGACAGAGGCAACGAGGCGGAACGATAGAATACCAGAGGTATTAGGGCGGGGCGCGCCAGTAAGTTACGGCGCATCTCAGTCTCTTTTGTCTCTACGCTCTTTGAAATTGATAATATCTGAAGAGATATGTGGGCGGTTTGGTTCATTCGATGGATCAACGTCTGTATATCGCGCTCTTAGCCTAACGGCGATGATAGAGTGTCAGCTTCACTGTTTGGACGGCCTTCGGTTACTTTGGTAACTGAAAGCACAACAAACAGAAAAGACGCCTGTAGTATTCAGTAAGTACTGCAGGTCGATGTGCAGAGGTTCGACGTCAAGGATATGTTCGCAAGAACATTTCAACTTGAGAGTTTGATCCTGGCTCAGAACGAACGCTGGCGGCAGGCCTAACACATGCAAGTCGAGCGCACCCTTCGGGGCGAGCGGCGGACGGGTTAGTAACGCGTGGGAACGTACCCTTGTCTACGGAATAGCCTTTGGAAACGAAGAGTAATACCGTATACGCCCTTCGGGGGAAAGATTTATCGGACAAGGATCGGCCCGCGTTAGATTAGATAGTTGGTGGGGTAATGGCCTACCAAGTCTACGATCTATAGCTGGTTTTAGAGGATGATCAGCAACACTGGGACTGAGACACGGCCCAGACTCCTACGGGAGGCAGCAGTGGGGAATCTTAGACAATGGGCGCAAGCCTGATCTAGCCATGCCGCGTGTGTGATGAAGGCCTTAGGGTCGTAAAGCACTTTCGCCAGGGATGATAATGACAGTACCTGGTAAAGAAACCCCGGCTAACTCCGTGCCAGCAGCCGCGGTAATACGGAGGGGGTTAGCGTTGTTCGGAATTACTGGGCGTAAAGCG
>Ga0316197_10002050_pt1 | contig 14392 bp, 13 predicted proteins | sample OudBiesiAoxic_MG_FD_204939 | JGI IMG/M metagenome (GOLD analysis project Ga0316197, IMG submission 204939) | Coastal sediment microbial communities from Oude Bieten Haven, Netherlands - site A oxic | ecosystem: Environmental > Aquatic > Marine > Coastal > Sediment | place: Netherlands...
TCGAAGGGCAAGGAGTTGCTGCTCTCGCGCTGGTACGACGAGAACGAAGCGCTGCGAGGGTGGACGACCCGGACCCGAGGGCTTCCTCACGCCAAAGGGAAACTTCTTCGTGAGCACTGGAGTCCCAACCGCGAGCGCGTCGGAGACGAATGGATCGAGCTGCCCGGCTACGTCCCGATGGAGCGGCCCTGGTTTGCAGGAGCCGAGCGGGCCTCCTCTGAGGACAGCGTCTATCGAAGCGAGCCGTACGAGTTCTTCGAGCAGAAGCGGCTCGGGGTCACCGAATCGATGCGCTGGTCGCCGGAGGACGGCAACACCCACGTGGTCGCGTTCGACCTGCTCCTGGGAGACCTCTTTGCGGTCGTCAGCGAGATTGAGGTCAGCGAAGGTGGCGAGACGTTCTTGTGCGACGGCGAAGGCCGAGTGTTCGTGCCGTACCGCGCGCTCGCAGAAGGCGAGACTCCGGTTGGGCCTCAGCACGCGTTCGTGGCGCCCGAAGAGACCGGCAGTGCTGTCATTCAGAGTGCGGTCGCAGCCTGGAAAAAGGGTGGGCAAACCCCGGAGGAACCGGTCTCGTTCCAAACCGGCGACGTGCCGGGATGGGCGGGGTTCCACCTGGTGGATCCAATGGCGGGCGTCTGGATGGGTGTCGCGGTGCCCAACCCCGAGATCTTCGGTTCGACGATCGACTGGACACCCCAGGTCATCGTCCTGCTCTCGTTGATCCTTCTGGGCGGCTTGCTCTTCGCCGTGACGCTGGTGCGCAAGTACGGTCATCAACTCAAGGACGTGCCGAAGCAGCTCGTCCGCCCGAGGACTTTCGAGCACGACGTGCAACGCCTCATCGCGCGCGGCGAAGGTCCGACCCTCGAATTCAAATCCACGGTGCGCATGAACCTCAAGAGCGGAAAGATCGGCAAGGAGATCGAGCTTGCTTGGTTGAAGGGCGCGACCGCATTCATGAACACCGACGGGGGCACCCTGCTGCTCGGCGTCAGTGACGGCGGCGAGGTCCTCGGCCTCGACCCCGATCAATTCGACAACGAGGACAAGTGCCGCCTCCACCTGAAGAACTTGGTCAACCAGCATATTGGCGCCGAGCTCTCTCCGTTCATTCGCTTCGAGGTTGGCGCCATCGACGGGAAGACCATCGCGGTCGTGCAGTGCGAGCGTTCCCCCGACCCCGTGTTCCTTCGCGCCAAGAGCCGGGAAGCGTTCTACATCCGAAGCGGCCCTTCGAGCGTCGAGCTCACTTCGAGAGAGGTCCTCGAATACGTCGCGCGCCGCAGCTAAAGAGCGCGAACCCCCACTGCCCGAGCTCAGGCCGCCTCTCTCCTGGACCGCGTGCACGAGGGCCTGTTCGCCGGGCGGCCGGATGCGCGGGCGCTATCCGATCTTGCGAAGGGTGTTCTCGTCGGTGTGCGCGAAGAGCTCTGTTTGGCCCTTGATCTTCAGCTGCGTGTTTTGGCTGTAGGACCACGAGCCGTCTTCATTGGCGCTGAGCTCGATGTCGTAGCGGACGGTTTGGAACTCCTCGTCGAGGAACGGGCCGGAGCAGATGCCGAAGATCTGGCTGCCGACCTCCGCGGAGAGCTTCATCGTTTTCGCGTCCGGCTCAACCGTGCCACCCGCGAGCACCGTCACGCCGCGCGGGACGATGAAGGTGAGCATTACCTGCTTGGCCCTGGCGTCCCAGAGCCAGTAGCCGACCTCTTCGTGGAAGGAGTCGTCCACGCTGATCCGCCAGGCGGTCTTAGCGTATCGCAGGCCGTAGAGGGACTGCTCGTGGTTCTCCACGAGCCCGATGGGCTCGAGCACGACCCGCTCACGAAACGCGTTGTGCTCGATGGTGACACGGTCGTCGTCGGGCGAGTCGTCCTCGCCCTTGTCGCCCTCCCAGACGCCAGCGAAGGGCGCGAGCGGACCGAGGTTCACGATGTTTGGATCAGTCATGGCAACTCAGGCTGTTTCAACTTTCCGCCGCAGTCCAGCGCCCCGAGGAACGCTACCAACGACGCCATCTCCGCGTCGCTCAAACCCCGATCCGTTAGAATCGCGGTCTTGTTCTTGTTGTCGATGCCGCCCGTAGCCATGATCTTCACGGCTTCTTCGAGGGTCGCCACCGAGCCATCGTGGAAGTACGGCGCGCTCTTCGCGACGTTCCGCAGTGACGGGATCTTGAACGCGGCCCAGTCGGCGTCGTTGCCGCTCACCTTGGCGCGACCAACATCCACTTCGGCTTCCGGCTTCCCCGCCGTGCCAATGCCAACGTTGTAGTAGAGGCCGCCCGGAACCGCCATCGCGCTCGAGAAGAGAGGCGGCGCGTGACAGACCGCGCACTGCCCCTTGCCCATGAAGACGCCCCACCCCGCCTTCTGCTCCTCGGCAAGGGCGCTTTCGTCACCTTTCGCAAAGCGGTCGTAGGCGGTGTCATTGCAGATCAAGGTTCGTTCGTATGCCGAGATCGCCTTCGCGATGGTGTCCGGCGTCGCCCCTTCTTTGGGAAAGACTTTCTTGAACTGCTTCTTGTAGCCCTTGATCTTCCCGATCTCTGCCGCCTTCTTTGCGAGGTTCTCCGCGCCGACACCCATGTTGCCGCCGCCCCAGGCGCCCTTGGCCTGGGCCTCGAGGCTGCCCGCACGGCCATCCCAGTAGAACGCCTCGAAGTACGCCGTGTTCCAGATGACTGGGCTATGACGCGTCAATGGTTTTTCTTGCGCGCCGACGGCGGTCGGCGTCTCGCCACCGTTGCCATGCTCGTTCTGATGGCAGCTGTAGCAAGCACGCGAGCCATCCACGCTCAAGCGCGCATCGAAGAACAGTTGGTGCCCGAGGGCTATCTTTTCGGGTGACTGCGGGTTGTCGGCCGGGACCTTCACGCCGGGAAACGCAGACGGTGCTGGAGGCAACTCGACCTTCTCTGTTGGGGCTTCCGCGGCGGGCGCGGCCCCTTTTTCCTCTGCAGGCTTGCCCTTGCAGGATGTCAGCGTGAATAGGAGGGCGGCGGTCGTTGCGGCAAGCCGCAAGCTGTTCGATGTGCTCGGCATGGTGGGAGTATCGTGATGCCCGCATAGAGTGGCAAGGCTAGACCGTCGTCATGGCGTGGATTCAACTCATCATCGCAGGGCTCTTCGAGTGGGGATGGCCCGTGGGCCTCAAGCTCGGCTTGGCAGAGGAAGGGCTCCGCTGGGGCTGGATTGTCTTTGCCGTCGCCTGCATGGCCCTCAGCGGCGGCTTCTTGCTCTACGCTCAGAAGACCATTCCGATGGGCACCGCCTACGCGGTTTGGACGGGCATCGGCGCGGTCGGCGCGTTTGTTCTCGGCATCTTGTTTTTTGGGGAGGCTGCGACCCTCGCGCGCTTCTTTTTCGTCGGCCTCATCGTCGCGGGCATCGTCGGCCTCAAGATCTCGACTTGAGGGCTTCGGCGAGCGCCCTGGCCTCTACGATGTTGTCTTCGATCGAGCAGTAGGTCCACGCTCCGTACCGGCCTATCGAATGCACGCCGTTGGCGGCAAGCAGGGACTTCTTCTCAGCGGCCAGCGCTTCCGACTCTGCCGTGACGTGGACGTACGCGGGGTCGAGCAGCACGTCGTGTGAAGCAAGGAGCGCCTGGCCGTCGAGGACGCCACAAGCTTGAAGGTCGGCCAACACGCGTGCTTTCATCGCGCCGCGATCGTCGGCGTCGAGCTCCACCTCGCGCGGCAAGCCGATCTCGACGTAGAGGCTCATGCGCGCAGAGCCGAAGATGTTGTCGTAGAAACCCACCCGGTAGAACGAGAGATCCCGCTGGGGATAGTAGATCCAATGGACGCCCCGAGGGCCTTTGCTGTCGAACCCCAGGTTGAACACCAGCACCTTGTTGTGGCTCAGCACCGAAGGGTCGTAGGCGAGGCCGCACATCTCGAGCAGCCGGGGCAACGGCGCACTGCTGACCAATCGCTCGTATTGGATCGTGCGCCGGTTCGTCGTCGCGACCTTGCGCTCGAGGTCCACGCGCTCCAGCCGCTCGCCCAAGCAAATACGCCCGCGATCCACGCCCTGGGCAAGCGCCTCGACGTACTGAATCGCCCCGCCAGCAGGGTACGTGAACGTGGCGTTGTAGCCCTCGTCTCGTACCGCGTCGTCTCTGTCGAGGATCTCCGCCAGGCTCGCGTGCGGGAAGAACCGCCCCACCGCGTCTGCGTCGAGTCTCCGGAGGTCCGTCGCGTAGAGCTTCTCGTTGTAGGGGAGCAAGAACTTGTCGGTGATGCCCCGCCCGTAGCGCGAATAGAGCATGTCCTTGAAGCTTTCGCCCCGAGCTTCGGTGCGTTCTTCGAGGCCACGGACGCACTCTTCGTACTCGGTCTCCGGTAGCTGGTGGATGTTCTTCTGGAACGGATAGTCGATGAACTGGTCGCCGTACCAAATGCGGCTGTCACGTTGCACGCGGAGGACCTGCCCGCTCATTCGATCGACGAGGTCCTTCTCGATCTCGGGATGGCGAAAATGAAAGAAGTGTCCCGAGTAGTCCCAAATGAATCCGTCACGCTCGACCGTGCGGCAGTAGCCGCCAATCTCGTCCTCAGCCTCGACGATGAGGTAGTCCTCTGGTCCCAGCGCGTCCGCAAACGCGAGGCCGCTCACCCCCGCACCGATGATCAAGTCGCGCGTGCGCTCCACGCTACTGGCTTACCACAGCGTCGCCGCCGGTCCTGAATCCGCGCACGACGCGAAGCCCCTCTCCGTCGCGCCGCCCGAGCGCCACTGGCTCTCCGTCGGGCCCAAAGAGCGCCAGGGGCTCGTCATCCGCCGCCCCGCGCCAAGCTTCTCCGAGGGCGTGCTGCGCACCAATCGGTCGCCCGTGGCGCGCGTGGACGACGCCTTCTTCGCTGAGCTCGACGCGTCGAAGGGCGCTGCACGCGTCCCTCAGGGGAATCAGCCTCTCGGCGATGGCCTCGGCCGTCAATCCGTCTCCATAGAGGGCGCGGTCGAGGTCAAAGGCGCCGCTCGCCGTTCGGCGCAGCGTCTTGACGTGCCCACAGGTGCCGAGCGCCCGTGCCACGTCCCGTGCGAGCGAGCGCACGTAGAAGCCCTTGCCGCAATGCAGGCTGAGAGTGAGCTCCGTCGGCCCCACCGCATCCACCGTAGCGCCGTGGAGCTCGACCTCGCGCACCGGGGCCTGCACGTCCTCGCCCTGTCGCGTTCGACGATGAAGCGGGCGACCGCCCACCTTGATGGCGCTGAGCTTGGGCGCTTCTTGGGGGTGCCGTCCGATGAACGCTTGCAGCGCTTGCTCCACCATCGCCACATCTAGGCGAGGCACTTCGCGCGTCTCGGTCACCTCGCCATCGGCGTCGAGCGAATCGGTTTCTGCGCCGAGCGCGATCGTCACCTCGTAGCGCTTGTCGTCTGCTTGGAGATGCGAAACGAGCTTCGTGCCCTCCCCGACCGCAACCACGAGCACCCCGGTCGCAAGGGGATCGAGGGTGCCGGCGTGCCCGACTGATTTCTGCTTCAGTGCACGGCGCACCCGCTGCACGACGTCGTGCGAGGTGCACCCCGTGGGCTTGTCCACGATCACGAGACCGTTCATGCGAAGTATTTAGCGAGCTCCGCACGGAGGCGCTGGTCGGCTTCATCGATGGTGATGGGGAGCTGCGTTGCGGCGGCCGCCCGGTGTCCTCCACCGTCGAGCGCGGCCGCGACGATCGAGACGTCGAAGTCGCCGCTCGATCGAAGGCTGATCTTCGTCTCGAGGTGCGTGCCGGACGCATCGCGGATCTCCCACTCCCAGAGCAACGCGCCGACCTCGACCCCCTCGACGCGTCGCGCGTAGTTGACCATGCCCTCGACCATGTCGTCGTCGGCGCCGCAAATCTCGAGCATCTCCCGCGTGACCCGCATGATGGCTACGCGGTTGTCGAACGCGGTATCGAGCGTCGCGATGATCGCCGAGAGCAGGCGAAGGCGTGCCGTCTCCCACCGCTCGAACAACTGATAGGCGACGTGCCAAGGGTCGACCCCTGCCTCGAGGAGCCGCGCGCCCAAGCGCAAAGTCTCCGGGCGCGTCGTTGCATAGCGGAACCCACCGGTGTCCGAGACGATCGCTGCGTAGATCGGCGTCGCTGCGCCTTCCGGAATCGCGTCCAAGCCGAGCTCTTCGATCAAGCGGACCACGACTTCACCGGTCGCCGCCGCACTGGTGTCGCGAACCACGACGTCCCCGATGTCGTCGTGTGCATGGTGGTGGTCCACCACCACGACGGGTCCGGTCACTTCCGGTGGCGGGAACTTCGGCGGGATCAACGCCTTGGCCGCGATGTCCATGATCCACGTGGCGTCAAAGCGCGTGCCTTCGGGCACCTCGGAGATGCCCTGCTCTCCCGCCATCAGGAACTGAAGCGAGTCGGGGATCGATTCGGGCATGAACAGAGTCGCCTCTTTGCCGATCGCGCGGAGCGCCTTGATCAAGCCCAAGGCGGAACCGAGCGAATCGGCGTCTGGCCGCCGGTGGCAGGCGACCAGGAATCGTTTCCCGTTTCGAGCAATTTCGATGGCCTGGTCGATCACTTCGATTCCTCACTGATCTCGTCGAGGATGGATTCGATGCGGAGCCCCGAATCGACCACGTCATCCCAGTAGAACTGCAGCGCCGGGACGTGCCGAAGCTGGAGCCGATGACCGAGCTCTCTTCGCAAGAAGCCGGAGGCCCGCCCGAGCGCCTCGACCACCGCCTCCTGGCGCTTGGTATCGATCTCCTCGAGCACACGCACATAGACTCGGGCAATGCTCAGGTCGTCCGGCATGCGCACCGCAGAGACGACGACGTCCTTGGCCGCGGGGTCCCGAACGCTCCCGCGCAGCAGAAGATCCATGATCTCGCTTCGGATGCGCTCGGCGACGCGGTCTGCTCTTCGAAAACCCTTCTGCGACATGACTCAGTCTGCCTAGCCTCCGAGCTCACCAATGGACACGAGCTCGGTCGAACGGTCCATCACGACCGCATCGGCTGCACCCTCCACGAACGACGCGATCGAGTCGAGCATCGCGTTGGCGTGCCGCCGGTCGCCAGACACCACGGCGAATCCGAGCACTGCCTGGCGGTGTACATCCTGATGCCCGACTTCGGCCGCGGACACGTTGAACTTGTTCGAAGTCCGATCGAGCACCCTACGGACGATCGAGCGTTTGGCCTTCAGCGAGGTCACACCCGGCAGTGAAAGCGAAATCTGGCAAACGCCAACGACCATGTTTCGACCTCTGAGCGGCTAGCTCATTCGAGGGTCGCCTCGACCTGCTTCTCTTCGTAGCACTCGATGACGTCCTTCTCTTTTACGTCGTTGAAGCCCTGGAGGCCGATGCCGCATTCCATGCCGGACTGCACCTCCTTGGCGTCCTCCTTGAAGCGGCGAAGCGAGCCGAGGGGGCCGTCCCATACGACTACACCGTCGCGCACGAGGCGTGCGCGGGCGCCACGATTGATCTTGCCCTCGAGGACCATGCAACCAGCGATGGTGCCGATCTTCGGGATGCCGAATGTCTGCCGAACCTCCGCCTTGCCGAGGTCCGCTTGAACGACCGTCGGCGCGAGGAGGCCCTTCATGGCCGCCTTCACATCATCGATGGCCTCGTAGATGACGTTATAGGTGCGAATTTCGACGCCTTCTTTCTTGGCGGTCGAAGAAGCCTTGCCCTGAGGGCGGACGTTGAAGCCGAGCACGATGGCTTGCGATGCGGTTGCGAGCATGACGTCGTTCTCGGTGATACCCCCGACGCCCGTGTGAATGACGTTGACCTTGACCTTCTCGGTCGCGAGATCGGTGAGAGAGCTTTGCAGGGCCTCGACAGAGCCTTGGACGTCGGCCTTGACGACGAGGCGCAGCTCCTGGACGTCTCCGGTCTGCATGAGTGCCTGAAGCTGGTCGAGCCCGCGGAGGCCGCCCACCGGGCCTGCGGCTTGCTGGCCGGGCTTCTTCCGTGCCCCAGCCACCTCCTGTGCCCTGCGCTGATCGGTGACCTCGTAGAAGAGGTCGCCCGCGGCCGGGAGCTCGGCAAGACCGAGAACCTCGACCGGCGTCGCCGGCCCCGCGGCGGCAAGCTGCTTGCCGCGGTCGTCGGTCATCGCGCGAACGCGACCCCATGCACCACCGGCAACGACGTAGTCGCCCGTGTCCAAAGAACCGTCGCGAATCAATACGTTAGCGACTGGACCTCGACCCCGATCGAGATACGCCTCGAGAACCACACCCTTTGCCGGGATATTCGGGTTCGCAGTGAGCTCGAGCATCTCGGCCTGGAGCACGACATGGTCGAGAAGATCGTCGATGCCGTCGCCGGTGATGGCCGAGCACGGAATGAAGATGGTCTCGCCGCCCCAATCCTCGGGCTGGAGGCCGAGCGCTGCGAGCTCGTTCTTCACCTTGTCGGGGTTGGCCTCAGGCCTGTCGATCTTGTTGACCGCGACGATGATCGGCACTTCGGCGGCCTGTGCGTGGTTCACGGCTTCTCGTGTCTGGGGCATCACGCCGTCGTCTGCGGCGACGACCAGGATCACGATGTCGGTCGCCTGAGCACCGCGGGCGCGCATTGCAGTGAACGCCTCATGACCCGGAGTGTCGAGGAAGACAACCGTGCCCTTTTTGGTATCTACACGGTACGCGCCGATGTGCTGAGTGATACCACCGGCCTCGCCAGCAACGACGTCCGCTTGGCGGATCTTGTCGAGGAGCGAGGTCTTGCCGTGGTCGACGTGCCCCATGACGGTGACGACTGGCGCCCGGTGCTGTCGCTGTTCGACGTTGTCCTCGAACTCACCTCGCGCATCGCCGACGATTTCGTCCTCGCTCCGCGCAACGTTCTCAACCTCGTAGTTGAACTCGCTGGCGAGCACCGCCGCGGTATCGGCATCGAGCGTGCTGTTGATGTGTACGCCCGATACACCGAGCTCCATCAGCTTCATCAGCACGTCGGTCGCCTTGAGGCTCATGCGTTGCGCGAGCGTCTGGAGCTGGACGTTGTCATCGATGCGGATCACGCGCTTCTGCGCGCCTGGCGTCGTGATCTCGGTCTGCTTCGGCTTTTTGCCCGGCTGCAAACGCTTCTTGCCGGGGCGGCCCTGCGGCCGGCCCGTGGGACCGATCGACGAGCGACCACGGATCTCGCGGCGCCGGGGTGCGTGCTGCTCACGCTGCGCTGCGTGCTCCGCGACGATGCGCCGGCGCGCGCCCTCGGAAAGCGGCGTGGCGCTCGGCGCCTTCGCCTTGCCACGACGCATGACGCCGGGAGGAAGCGCGTCGTGAGCAAAGCGGTCTTGCTCGCCCGGTGGTTTGGAAGGAGCTGGCGGTGCCGGCGGCGGCTCGGAGACGCGCGCTTCTTTGGGTGGCTCCGGCGCTGGCTCCGCAGCGACTGGGGTTTCGACCGATTGGGGCGGCTGCTCGACCAAGGGTTCGGGTTCGGGCGCCGGCACTGGCACTGGCATGACGGAGGGCGGCTCGGCGGCAATCGTCTCCCCCGACGTATCGGCCGGCGCGGCTTCTGCTTCCGCTGGCTGCGCCGCCTCGACGCTCTTCTTCTTTCTCTTGCGGCGAACCACCGTCGGGCGAATCCGCTCTTCGACCATCGCCTCGCTGCGATCCTTGCCGAGCGATCGCTTGATACGGTCCACTTCGACTGGATCGAGGACGCTCATGTGGTTGCGCACCTGGATCCCCAGCGTCGCGATTCGCTGGATCAGGTCGCGGTTCTCGACCCCCAACTCACGTGCGACCTCGTAGACTCGAACCTTACTCATCCGTCCTCCGATAGGGCCTCGACGTGCGACAGGCAATCCAAGACCGCACGGGCGATGCCCCGATCCAACACCAGGAAGACGCCGAGCTCCGCGCGGGTGAACGCGTCTCCCAAGCTCGCCTTTGTCCCCCAAGTGGCTGTCGCGCAACCAAGCGCCGTTGCGGCACGTGCGAGCTCATCCCCGCGGCCGCGCGAATCCTTTGCGCGGATCAACAGATCCCCGCTTTTTGCCTGCAAAGCGGCTCGAACTGCTTCTCCGCCGATCGCGAGGCTTCGCGTTCGGGCGGCCGCGCTCAGCAAGCCGAGCGTCCGCTGCTCGAACTGAGCCACAATCATCCGCTCCACGCTCTCGGGTTCCACCTGGGCCACCCCACGAAGGGCCTTGGCGAGACCGCCTCGGAGGGACGCCGATCGGATGCAGGCCTTGGTGGGGTGCACAGACACGCCCCGCCCGCCGAGCTTGCGCCCGAGATCCACTGCCACGAAGGGCGCGCTCGGGCCGACGACGAGACGCACGAGATCATCTGCGCCCGTGCGCTGTCCGCACCCGGCACACATCCGCCTGGAAGGCTTCTCGCGTGGTGTTGTCATCGTTCCCAGCATTTGACGCTTACTCCGATTTCGGCTCCTCGGCCTCTGCTTCGGGTCCGGAACCGGATTCCGAATCCGGTTCCGTCGAGGCGGCCTCTGCTGCCTCTGCTTCGGCGGCGGCTGCTGCCTCTGCTTCGGCGGCGGCTGCTGCCTCTGCTGCGGCTGCTGCCTCTGCTTCGGCGGCGGCTGCTGCCTCTGCTGCGGCGATGCTCGCGTTCATCTTTGCTTCGACTGGAGGCCACTCGCCTCCGAGGAACTGCGCGACGGCGGTCTTCAGAGCCTGCGCGCGCGCGGCGCCGAGGCCGGACTTGATCGCGAAGCGGTCCGTGTCCTCCTCATCCGAGATCGCATTCACCGATGTGTAGCCGCTCTGCTCGAGCTTATCCGCGATGCGCGCGTTCACGTTGCGTACGAGGAGCAGCTTGTCGCGCTCGCTCGGCGCCTCGGTTCGGTCCGCCATGGCGGCCAGGGCTTCCTTGCGAAGCTCTTCCATCGCCCGCCCCGCGTCTTCGCGAAGCTGCGCGACGTCGTCCGCTGAGATGCCGGGCACGGAAGCCAGCTCCCCTTCGCTCGCGTCGAGCACTTCGTCGAGGCTTCGAAAGCCCATGCGGTAGAGCGAGCGCGAGACCTCTTCGTCAGCGCTGAGGCGCGACAGGGCCTCCATCGCCTCCTCCTCGATTTGCTTGAAGCGGGACTCGCTCACGATGTCCAGCCGCCAACCGGTGAGCTGCGAGGCCAAACGGACGTTCTGGCCGCGGCGGCCAATGGCCAGCGACAGCTTCGGGTCTGGGACCACGAGCTCCATATTGGAGTTCGTCTCGTCGATGACGACGCGCACGACCTCGGCCGGGGCAATCGCGTTACAAACGAAGCGGGCCGGATCCCGATCCCAAGGCACGATGTCGATCTTCTCGCCTCGGAGCTCCTGGACGACCGCCTGGACGCGCGAGCCCTTCATGCCGACGCATGCGCCGACCGGATCCACGTCGGAATCGCGGCTGCTCACCGCGATCTTCGAACGGGCACCAGGCTCTCGGGCTGCTGCCACGATGCGAACGATGCCTTCGTAGATCTCCGGGACCTCCATCTCGAAGAGCTTTACGAGAAGCCCCACGTCCGTCCGGGACAAGATGATCTGGGGACCCCTGGCCTCGCGGTCGATATCCTTGAGGAACGCGACGATGCGGTCGCCCGGTCGGTAGCTCTCGCGCGGCGTTTGCTCGCGAGGAGGGAGCACCGCTTCGACCCCACGGCCGAGGTCGACGATGATGTTCGACCCACGCTCGAAGCGTCGCACGACGCCCGTGATGATCTCGCCCTTACGGTTCTTGTACTCCGTGTACACGCGCTCGCGCTCGGCGTCTCGAACACGCTGGATGATGACTTGCTTCGCGGTCTGCGCAGCGATGCGGCCGAACCGATTGCGGCTCTGCTCGAGCACCAAGAGGTCACCGAACTGCTTGTCCTGATCGCGCGCCTTGTCGCGATCTTCCGGCAAGTAGAAGATCTGAAAGCCGAGCTCTTCGCCGATCTCCGCCTCGAGTCCGTACTCCTCTGCGTCCTCGACCGAGATCTCCTGTTCCATGTTCTCGACCGACTCGACGACGGTCATATATTGGAAGAGGTCGACCGCTCCGGTTTCGTTGTTGAACCGAGCTTCGAGCTCGCGGTCTGGACCGAACGTCTTCTTCGCGGCTGTCAGAATGGCTTGCTCGGTCGCTTCCACGAGAATCTTGGCGTCGATGCCTTTCTCCTGGCTGACCTGTTCGATCACGTGCTGAAGGGAAAGCGCGTTTTGCTGCTGCATGACCAACTACCCACCTAGTTTGAAAAGCGGTACACGAGGTTCGCTTGGGCGATCTCCTCGTGTGGAATCTGTAAAACCTTGCCGTCGTGATCGAGCTCAATGCTGTGATCGACGACGCCTAGCAGCGTGCCGCGGAAGCGGCGCTGCCTGTCGATTGCGGTTCGTGTTCGCACCTTGACCTCGCGACCTGAGAATCGTTCGAAGTCCGCGAGCTTCACCAGCGGCCGCTCGAGCCCTGGTGAGCTCACCTCGAGGCGGAAGGCCCCGGAAGGAAGGATATCCTCGTGAACGTCCAAGGCGGTCGATACGTCGCGGCTGACCCCGGTGCAATCCTCCAGTGAGACCCCGCTGCCGACATCGACCCCAGGCACGTCACGGTCGATGATGACCCGAATGACGGCCCCGCCCGGCTCACGCAGATAGCGTACGTCGACCAGCTCCACCGCGTGGGCGCGGCAAATTGGGTCGATTAGCTGCTCTAGAGCGGTTTCGAGCTGTCGTTGAGCCGGGGTCAATTTTCTTCAGGGCCCCAAAACGAAAAATGGGCGGGCCGTTGCGGCCCACCCAATGGAGGCAAACCAAATTTTCAGCCCGCCACCTACCACAGGCCCCCATGCCTCGCAAGCAAACCGCCCCCTTTGCGCTTTGCGTCGTTGACAGTGTGAAAGGCATCTTGGTATGCCCCGCCAGTACCCCCGCCAGATAGGCGCGGAAGCAGGAGGAAAGCATGATGCGTTCGTTGAAGTTCGGGCACTGGGTTGCCCTGTTGTGCATGGCCGCTCTCTTGGCCGCTTGTGGATCGACCCGCGAAACGGCCTGGGAGACGACCGATGGAGCCGGCGCTCTCGATGATGCGTCCAAGGCCCAAGTTGCAGACCTGTTGCAAAAGGCCAACGTAGCTTGGGACGGTCGCAACGACGCCGCTCAGGCGAAGGCGGCTGTCGAGTACCTCGAGCAGGCGACGGCGATCGACGCCGGGAACGGCGAGGCGTTGGCCAACCTGTCGCACGCCATCTACTTCTATGCCGACTGCCATCTTCGTTTCGACGAGGACAATCCGGATCTATACAAGAACACGCACGAGGAAGGCACCAAGGCAGCCGAGAAGGCGCTTGCTGCGATGTCGCCGGCATTCGCCGAGAAGATGGCGGCGGGGTCTCGCATCGAAGACGCCCTCGACGCGCTCGACCGCAGTGCCGTACCGGCGCTCTACTGGCGTTCTTCGAACCTGGGCCGCTGGGCCACCCTCGAGAGCTTCGCGACCCTACTGTCCTACAAGGACGAGATCCGCGCGATCATGGAGTTCTGTCTCGCCGAGGAGCCGACCTACTGGTACCAGGGCCCCGATCGCTACTTCGGGATCTTCTACGCCCGCGCACCTAGCTTTGCCGGTGGCGACATGAAGAAGTCGGCCGCGCACTTCAACGTGTCGATGGAAGCGCACCCCGACTACTGGGGCACGCGCGTCGCAATGGCCGAGGAGTGGGCGATCAAAGAGGACAACCGCGACCTCTACCTGGAGCTCATCGAACCCGTCATCGCGGGCGATCCCAACGTGATTCCGTACATCAAGCCCGAGAGTCTCTGTGAGCAACGCAAAGCAAACAAGCTCAAGGCCGACATCGACGAGTACTTCTAGTCTGAATAGTCTTGTCCACGCTGTCGTCTAGTGGGCCAGCCCGAGGAGAATCCAATGCGTAGTTCCATCGTTTTTACCGTGGCGTTTGTCGCCCTTTTCTTCCTGTGCGCAGCTCCGGCTCCGGTATCGGCGCAGGAATACGTCTTGGAAATGGGGACAGTCGTCCCCTCGGGCAGCCCCTGGGCGCTTCAGCTCAAGCGGCTCAAGAAATACGTCGAAGAAGAGACCGGCGGCCGCGTCAAGGTGAAGCTCCGCCTGGGAGGCTCGAACGAGCGATCCCTCGCGCGGCGCGCTCAAATGGGTAGCAAGCAAGGCTTCGCCGGATCGGTCGGTGGCCTCAGCTCGATCGTGCGCGAAGTCAACGTGCTCGAGGCTCCCTACGTGTTCGACACGGTGGAGCAGGCGGACAAAGCGCTCGACGATCCGGAGGTCCTCAAGCAGGTGCGTGCAATCCTCGAGAAGCAGAAGCTCGTCTTCGCGCTCTGGGGTGAGAACGGCTTCCGCTCGTACTTCAGCCGCCGGCCGATTCGAAGCCCGGACGACATGAAGGGGATTCGCTATCGCTCCCAGGAGGCGGTCGCCCAC
>Ga0316197_10002051_pt1 | contig 14391 bp, 11 predicted proteins | sample OudBiesiAoxic_MG_FD_204939 | JGI IMG/M metagenome (GOLD analysis project Ga0316197, IMG submission 204939) | Coastal sediment microbial communities from Oude Bieten Haven, Netherlands - site A oxic | ecosystem: Environmental > Aquatic > Marine > Coastal > Sediment | place: Netherlands...
GGTGGTACTGGGGCGATTGTTCTTGCGATTATTTATAGGCAATTTAGCTTCCGCATGGTTTATGAGGCATCGAAAGAGACTGTAAAAGTAACCGCGATGGTGTTTGCTATTTTACTTGGTGCAACGGCCTTTTCCATGGCCTTCACCTATACCGGTGGAGACATACTTGTAGAAGAGTGGATGCTTGATTTGCCGGGAGAAAAATGGGGATTTTTAATCATTGTAATGCTCGTGATATTGGTTCTCGGGTTCTTTATCGATTTCGTTGAAATCTGCTTTATTATTGTCCCAATTATTGCACCTGTAGCGGAGCTTATGGGGATCAATATGGTTTGGTTTGCTATCTTGGTTGCGATGAATCTACAAACCTCCTTCCTTACACCACCATTTGGCTTTAGCCTATTTTACCTGAAAGGGGTCGCTCCCAAAGGGGTGACGACAGCCGATATTTACCGAGGTGTATTGCCCTTTATTCTGATTCAAGTGGCGGTTTTAGTTAGCTTATTGGTTTTCCCTGGTTTTTATGGAATGTGATCGAATCCGAGGTTAATCCGTATTAATTACAAACTATTAACATAAGTTGTTATGATAAAACCGTTCGTTTTTGCGAACGGTTTTTTTATTTGATTCAAGCTCAGGTTATTTAGGGAAAAGAAATGCCACTTAAAGCAAAATTAATCCTATTGACCCTCATTCCTTTGATTATAGTGAGCGCCAGTATCAGCTGGATATCTATCTATCAAGCCAAATCACTTGGTCAAAAAGAGATTGAGATATTTCGTGATAACTTGATACAAGCTAGAGAGTCTGCTTTAAAAGACAGTATCGATATGGCAATCAGCGCTATTTTGCCAATATACGAAAATGCATCATCTAGTGATCTCGTTGCACAAGAGCAGGTAAAAACAATCTTAGGCCAACTAAGTTACGGGAACGACGGATATTTTTTTGTTTACGATAGGAATGGAGTAAATTTAGTCCATCCCATGTTGCCAGAACTTGTTGGTAAAAACTTGATGGAGTTCCAAGACAATAACGGTGATTACCTTATTGAAGCGTTGTTGTTTCAAGCGCAAGCTGGTGGTGGCTTTCATCGGTATCTATGGCAAAAACCATCAACCAATGAAGTGGTTCAAAAACTAAGTTATGCCGCCTGGCTCGACAAGTGGGGATGGATGATCGGCACCGGACTCTATATCGAAGACATCAGCAATGAAGTGATGCAGATGCAAGATACGGTAAACAAAAATATCGAAACGACGTTTTTTTCGGTTATCTCAATATTGGCGGTTACGGTTGCCGTCATAATTGTACTGACCTTGGCTATCAATTTACATGAACATAGGTTAGCGGATAGAAACCTAAAAGAACTGGCTCATAAAACAGTCATGTTTCAAGAGGATGAAAAGAAACACTTGGCACGGGAATTACATGATGGCATTAATCAATTACTGGTATCGAGTAAATGTCACCTTGAGATTCTAGATAACAAACTGGATCACAGTGAAATGAGTGATGTGCTTAACCAACACATTGAGAAATCGCAAAGCTCATTGTCGATGGCGATTAATGAAGTTCGTAGAATTTCACATAATCTTAGACCCAGTGCACTAGATGATATTGGTTTAGAAGCCGCTTTGATGACATTGTTAAAGGATTTTAAATCCCATTCTGAGATCGAAATAGAAACGCTCTTTGATACTCAAGACGGCAAGCTTAATTCTGAGATTGCGACGACGCTTTACCGAGTCACCCAAGAGTCGCTAACTAATATTGAAAAACACGCAAATGCTTCAAAAATCACAGTTATTTTGCATCAGATGGGTAACATGTTACAGCTGATGATTCGAGATGATGGGGTTGGATTTGACGAAGTCGATGGTTTAGTTAAAAAAGGTATTGGTCTGCGAAATATGAGAGAAAGGGTAGAATTTATTGGCGGGGAGTTTGAGCTTTCAAGTGAACCGCATTTAGGCACGGAGATCACTGTGTTGCTTAACTTGGATGGATTGATGGTATGGAAAAACCGATAAGAATTATCATTGTAGATGATCATCAAGTTGTATTAGAAGGCTTTATGGCCAGACTAGAGATTGAGCCTGAAATCCAAGTTGTGGCAACGGCATCTAATGGATTGGAAGCGATAGATTCAGTCAAGGAGCATCAACCTGATGTGGTTCTAATGGACGTGAGTATGCCAATTATGAATGGTATTGACGCGACCAAATTGATAAAAGAAGAGTTCCCCGATGTGAAGGTGTTGATGTTAACCATGCACGACAACCGTGAATATATAATCAATGTCATGCAAGCTGGCGCGGTTGGGTACATGCTTAAAGAAATATCCGCTGAAAAAATGGTACAGGCTATCAAGACGGTTAACTTAGGTTCAACCTACTTCTGTGAATCGACAACGCAGACGTTGTTCGCTGAAGCGGTTATACCGGCCGCTAAAAAGGCAAACCCCCTAAGTCGTCGAGAGGAAGCGGTATTAAAACTCGTCGCGCAGGGCAGTAGTAGTAAAAAGATAGCGAGTCTTTTGAATATTAGTTACCGAACCGTGGAAACTCACAGGCAAAATATCAAACACAAATTGAATGTGCATTCTACTGCTGAGCTCGCTAAATACGCAGTTGAAACTGGATTGCTAAATTGACAAACTAAACGTTAACACTATCTCTTATCAAGCCAAGTAAGTTTGTGCTTAATATTAATTTTGATGGTTTTTCCATAACCCCCATATTGCTGGTTAGTTAATTGTCTAGATTGGTATTAAAAGGTAGGCAAAAAAAACCGTCCCTGATCGGGGACGGCTCATTCAAAGTATGGGGTTAATGCGGCGTTATAGAACGGCGGCGATACCTTTACAAAGCGGTCCCATGTTCGCTTTGGTCATGCCTGCAACACTGACACGACCAGAACCTACAATGTAGATTGAGAACTCTTGCTTTAAACGTTCTACCTGACCTTTATTTAGACCAGAGAAAGAGAACATGCCATTTTGACGTTCGATAAAACTGAAATCGCTCGTCACGCCTTCTGCTTTGAGTGTTTCTACAAACAGCGTGCGCATCTCTTGAATACGATCGCGCATTTCTGCGACTTCTAATTCCCATTCAGCTCTTAGCTCAGGATTATTCAGGATATAGGTGACAACCGCTGAACCGTGGGCTGGTGGGTTAGAATAAATCGAACGAATAATGGCCTTAATTTGAGAAAATGCCGTTGCTGCCACTTCATCAGATTCGGCAACAATTGTAAACGCACCAACTCGTTCGTTATAAAGCCCAAAGTTTTTAGAGAAAGAGCTCGCAACTAACATTTCTTTATTAAATTTAGCAAAAGTACGCAGACCGGATGCATCCTCTTCCACGCCTTTTGCAAAACCTTGGTAAGCGAAGTCAAATAAAGGAACCAGTTTCTTGTCAGCACACAGTTTAGCAAGTTGCTCCCACTCTTCTGCGGTTGGGTCGATACCGGTAGGGTTATGACAACAGCCGTGTAGTAGAACAATATCCCCTTCGCTAGCATGAGAGAGGTCAGCGACCATTGCAGAGAAATCTTTCTCTTTTAACGCCGCGTTATAATAACTGTATTGAACGGTTTCTAAACCTGCAGCGGTAAACACGCTATTGTGGTTCGCCCAAGTAGGGTTGCTTATCCAAATCTTAGGCGAACCTAATTGACGCTTAATGAATTCGCCTGCAAGACGCAATGCTCCAGTACCACCAGGGGCCTGTGCAGTTTTCGCTCGCTTAGTAGAAACTATCTCTGCGTCAACACCAAACAAGAGTTTTTGAACGGCTAGACCGTATTCTGCAGTACCTTCAATGGTGAGGTAAGATTTTGTTTTCTCAGATTCTAGGATGGCTGCTTCAGCTTTCTTTACGGTAGCAAGTACAGGGGTTGTTCCTTGCTCATCCTTATAAATACCAGCACCTAGGTTGATTTTTTTAGGGTTGGTGTCTTTTTTAAATAGCTCTGTTAGGCCAAGAATAGGGTCGGCCGGAGCCGCAGCAACTTTCTCAAACATAATCTTCATCCGTGTTAATTAGTAGTGGGTTATTTTATTTATACCTGTATGAATGAAAACTGACAACAGTAAAAAAGAAGAAAAACCTAAATAAAGTTAATTTGGATGAATTTAATGATTTAAGTCAGCCTATTTAGCACTTTAAACAGTAAAAATCCTAAATTCAGCTGAACTTGTTGAATGTTGTTGTTCATAAAATACGCATAAAAGCATTATTGGTTTTTATCTTTAAAACGTGCGGCAATCTTAACGAACTCAGATTCTACCGACAAGAAGGCTTCCACTACGAGCGGGTCAAAGTGACTGCCTGAGCCCTCCAGTATGATAGATTTCGCTTTTTCATGACTAAAAGCTGGCTTATAGACTCTTTTCGAGATTAACGCGTCATAAACATCAGCCAAAGCCATTAACCGTCCAGAGATTGGGATGTTGCTGCCTGATAGCTGCTTTGGATACCCAGAACCGTCCCATTTTTCATGGTGGGTCAATGATATCTCTTTGGCCACATTTAAGAATGAGCATGGCCCTAATTGCTCTTCGGCAAAGGAGAGGGCATCGGCACCAATCTGAGGGTGCTGCTTCATTATTTCAAACTCTTCTTCGGTGAGTTTTCCTGGTTTGAGCAATACGTTGTCAGGAATGCCAACTTTACCCATGTCGTGCAGCGGTGCTGATTTGTGAAGAATGTCAATATACGAGGCAGACAACGTCTCAGAATGCAAAGGGTGTGAAGATAGGTTTTGGGCCAATGCTTTCACGTACTGCTGTGTTCTGAGGATATGGGCGCCAGTTTCATTGTCGCGCGTTTCAGCCAAAGCAGATAAACTTACAATGGCGATGTCGCGGGTGTTTTCTACTTCTGCTCTAGAAGAGTGAAGAGAGTCGAGCATATCATTGGTTAACGAGGCGACTGACCCCAACTCATCGTTATCGAATATAGGAACACGAATATCAACTTCTCCCGCGCTTACTTTCTCTAACGCGAGTTCCTGAGAGTCGAATAATTGTTTTAACAGTTTTGTCCACAAGACGATAATAGTTGCGCCGTATGCCATAAGAACGAACGAAACATAGATAAACTCCTTTAGTACGCTAATTCGACCGGAGCCATCTAAAAGCCGTTCAGGGTTATGTTCAAGCCAATAGATATCTTTAACTTCAATCATGGTCAGAGATGCAATTGTTGCAATAAGAAGCAACGAAAATAGAGAGATCATCTGCGTGACGATGGAGCGACGTTCGCCAGTTAAAGAGGTTAGAAATTGGTCACTTGCCACGTGTCGATTTTTTTCCAGGAGCTCCAATATAGTGCCAGATAGAAAACCAAACAGTGCCATACCAAAGATGACTTTCAAATTGCTGTCGTAAGGGAATTCATAGTTCAGGTTATAGAACCCTGCTAGCGGGAGACTGAATGCAAAAAAGAGCAGTGTGTCTAATTTAGAAAGCTGTCCATTGAATGGAAAAAAACCACGTGTAGATAATATATGACGGGTGACGAACATGGCAAAAAAGGTAATTGCAACATGCGACCCTATCTCGACAGCAGACAATGTTTCTAGCATCGGACAAACTCGGCCACCGTACGTACCGAAAATGATGCCAGCGATTAAATAATTCATTAAGGTATTAGTGAATTGATACTTCGGTTGATACATGGCCTGTCCCTAGAATGTCACTGGCAGTTATCTCAATTGATAAGACCTAATGGCCAACCAGTTTATTTCATGCTGATAAAAATGGAACGAAAATCATAAAAAAAGCCGCCTAAATTGGGCGGCTCTTAGCATTTTTCAAATAACGCTTTGCTGATGTAACGAAGCAAAAGACAGCGTTTAGAAATTTGCGCTTCTCGGTGTTCTTGGGAATGGAATGACGTCACGCACGTTTGCCATGCCAGTAACGTAGGTTACAAGACGTTCGAAGCCCAAACCAAATCCAGAATGTGGCACAGTCCCATAACGGCGAAGATCGCGATACCAGCCCATGTGTTCCGGGTCGATATTCATTTCACGCATGCGGTTATCAAGAACATCAAGGCGTTCTTCACGTTGTGCGCCACCAATAATCTCACCGATACCTGGTGCGAGAACATCCATTGCCGCGACTGTTTTGCCATCGTCATTCATGCGCATATAGAATGCTTTGATGTCTTTTGGATAGTTTTTAACGATCACTGGTGCTTTGAAATGCTCTTCCGCTAAGAAGCGTTCATGTTCCGATGACATATCGATACCCCATTCAACAGGGAACTCAAATTCTTTACCAGAATCGATGAGAATTTGGATGGCATCTGTGTAGTCGACTTGGGCAAAGTCAGCGTCGACAAATTGCTCTAATCGAGTAATTGCTTCTTTATTAATGCGTTGAGCAAAAAACTCTAAGTCATCGCGATTCTCTTCTAGTACGGCTTTAAATACGTACTTAAGCATGTCTTCAGCTAACGACGCTATGTCATTAAGATCGGCGAAAGCAACCTCAGGTTCCACCATCCAAAACTCGGCTAAGTGGCGACTAGTGTTTGAATTTTCTGCACGGAACGTAGGACCAAATGTATAGACTTTACTTAGCGCGCACGCATAAGCCTCAGCGTTAAGTTGGCCCGACACCGTTAGGAATGTCTCTTTACCGAAGAAATCTTCGTTATAATCGATATCACCTTGCTCTGTACGAGGGAGGTTAGTCATATCTAATGTAGATACTCGGAACATCTCACCCGCGCCTTCAGCATCGGAAGAGGTGATAAGCGGTGCAGACATCCAATAGTAACCATTTTCATGGTAGAAACGATGTATTGCTTGCGATAAACAGTTACGTACGCGAGCAACAGCACCAATGACGTTAGTGCGTGGGCGTAGGTGAGCAACCTCGCGCAAATATTCGATAGAATGGCGAGTTTTAGCCATTGGATAAGTGTCCGCATCTTCTACCCAACCGACAACGTTAACGTCTGTGGCCGCGAGTTCAAAGTCTTGCCCTTTCGCTGGTGACTCAACAATGGTACCAGTTACTTCGACAGAACAGCCTGCGGTGAGTTTTAATACTTCATTAGAATAATTATTTAAATTATTAGGGACCACGGCCTGAATCGGGTCGAAACAAGAGCCGTCATAAATGGCGAGGAAAGAGATACCGGCTTTGGAATCTCGACGTGTACGGATCCAGCCACGAACAGTTACTTCACTGTCTACCGCTAGCTTTCCGCCTAAAACGTCTTTTACAGGCGCGTAAGTCATTTTATTTTTATTCTCCATAAAGAATGAACAGCAAAACATGTCGCTTATCTGCAACGATGTTTACAAAATTTAGAAATCGTTATATTCAACCTGCGATATTACCTGTCAAATAAATAGCTTCAAGCACAAATGACAAATAAACATAGAAAAAGTACAAAATGAAGACGAGTGAGGCCAAATTCCGGTCTGATGGGCTATGTTTTATTTAAAATGGGTTTTTTGTTGTTGATAAACTAGCCGATTTGTTTTCGCATAATATGCTGTGGACCGGCGTCACCACCAAAATAAAGAACCCCAGTATCGATAAAGCCCGCTTTTTCATAACAGCGATAAGCCGCAAGGTTTTTTTTGTTTACGGTTAAGCAGATAGAACGGCTATCGGCATAAGCACCATAAGCATAAATAAGTATACGTTTCATGGCTAAAGTGCCGTAGCCTTTGCCCTGATATTGTTCTCCAATCACGAAGTTGCGAAGACCCAACTCGTTCTTCTCTGCAAAGGTGTATTTTTTTGAAAAGGCGGTATCTAATATGAAAAACCCGAGTAATTCTTTGCCTTCATTAACAACATAAAACTCGTATTCTGGTAATCTATTTTTATACAACTCTCCAAACATCGATACAAACGGTTGTTGCTCGGAACTTATTTCCAGTTCCATCAGTGTCGAATAATCTCTCAGTTTGGCTTTTCTTATAGTAATCATTGGTTGAACAAGTCCAGATTGTCGTTACGAGTACGATGCGTAGAATAACTCAATTTAATTGAAGTTGCAGTGCTTGAATTATTTGCGCTGTTACACCCCAAATAAAATGTTCTTTATAAGGGATAGCGAAGATTCGATGGGAATATGTCTTGAATTGGAAAACTTGACTATAGAGTTGATCTATATCGAATAGGTGTGCGGCTGGTACCTCAAAAACGGTATCAACTTCGTTGGCATCAATGGTGGTCTGATATTCTTTGTTCACCAGGGCAATAACAGGTGTAACCATAAATCGGCTGAATGTCATTAATGGAGGTAATTGTCCGAGAATAGTAACCAATTTAGGGTCAAGTCCAATCTCTTCGTTGGCCTCACGAATTGCGGTTTGTTGAAGTGAATGATCAAACGATTCTAGTTTTCCTCCTGGAAAACTGATCTGCCCTGGATGGTGGCGTAGATGGTTAGCCCGCTTGGTTAGAATAATATGCAGACCGTCGTGTCGCTCAACGCAAGCAATGAGCACCGCCGCTTTGCGCAGTGAAGATGGTTCCAACTTTTGCAAACGCTCGAGTGATTCTGCATGATATTCGACAGGGATATTTAAACAGAAATTTTGTAGCAACGTTTGGTAATTCATCTATAAACATTCTCTCAATAATCCGTGAGTATCGGTAAAATTTGACTCAATTTGTCTAACGTTTCTTGGTATTCTGATGCCACTTGACTATCGGCGACTAAGCCACCTCCAGCCCATGCATATAAGCGCTGCTCTGTTGCTATTAACGTTCTAATAGTAATACTACTGTCCATATGACCAGAGCGGCTAATATAGCCAATACTGCCACAATAAATACTTCTTCGGTGCGGCTCTAACTCTTCAATAATCTCCATCGCACGAACTTTTGGCGCACCTGTAATCGAGCCTCCGGGGAAGCATGCGCGTATACAGTCGGTTACGTTATACTCTGTGGCTAACTCAGCGGTTACTGTGCTAACAAGGTGATGCACCGCAGGGAAGCTTTCAACTTCAAATAATAGTGGAACCTTTACTGTTCCAGGCTTTGCGACCCGACCAATATCATTGCGCAGCAGGTCAACGATCATCAGATTTTCGGCTTGGTCTTTTTCAGTATTGACGAGATCGTGGGCGTTTTCCATATCCTTTACTGGATTCTTAGACCGAGGACGCGTGCCCTTAATTGGCTTTGTCTCAATATTTTGCCCTTTTATTTGTAAAAATCGCTCAGGGGAGATACTTAAAACCGCGCTATTTTCCAGTTTTATAAAGGCAGAGAAGGGGGCTTGGTTTGCCTGCTCCAATATCTGATAGGCCTGCCAAATACTACCTTGATAATCGGCACAAAATCGCTGTGCGAGATTAATTTGGTAGCAATCACCAGAGTGTAAGTATTTATATACAGCATTAAACTTTGATGTGTAGTCAGCCTTGGACATGTTTGATTGCCATTGAGACGAAAGGGCAAAACGGGTCTGCATGACCTCTTTTAGATTGAGTAACCACGTGAGGTGCTTTTCAATGTTGTGTCCAACTATACAGGCGGTTTGTTCGAGATGGTCAACGACCACCGCCCATTCATAAATACCCATCGCCATGTCTGGTGCGTCTATGTCTTTCGTCGCGATATTAGGGATGGTTTCTATTCGTCTACCCAAGTCATACCCAAAATAACCCAGTGCGCCACCTATAAAAGGCAGATCGATGTCTATGTCGATATTAGGGAGAAGCGCTTCCTGAGTTTCTTGAAGTAAGGCAAATGGGTCACGGTTGGATTCTTGTACTTCATTACCATGCGTTATTGAGGTTTTTTCTCCAGACGTCACGAGTGTCGCGATAGGTCGTGTAACCAATATATCGTAACGGCTGTCCGGATGATGCTTCGAAGCAGAACGGAGCAGCATCGACCAAGGCAGTTCCGAAATTGGCGTGAAAAGCGTTAACGCAAGGCTAGGGCTGTAGTCGAGTGGAATTGTACTGATATGACGAAAATTATTGGTATTCATTTGTTTGATTTGTGACAAAGGGTTCAATCACTGAATGGCGCTAGGTTGCGAGCAAGGGTATCATAATTTAAAAATTAAATAATATTCAGTTGGGTGTCATGGCACATTCTTTTGAATCAAAAAATGGAATAGAGAGGCAAGCAATGAACGTCATTCGTAAACAAGATCTAATCAGTAGTGTGGCTGACGCACTGCAATACATTTCGTACTACCACCCGCTCGATTTTATTAAGGCGTTGGAGAGTGCTTACGAAAAAGAGCAGAGTAAAGCAGCCAAAGATGCAATGGCCCAAATTCTTATTAATTCTCGAATGTCTGCGGAAGGTCGTCGGCCTATCTGTCAGGACACGGGTATCGTCACATGTTTCGTAAACATTGGTATGCAAGTCCAGTGGGAGAGCGATCTGACGGTCCAAGAAATGGTTGATGAAGGGGTGCGTCAGGCATATACGAATCCTGATAACCCGCTGCGTGCATCGGTTTTGTCTGACCCTGCGGGTAAACGCATAAACACCAAAGACAATACGCCTGCGGTCGTTCATATCAATATGGTGCCGGGTGACAAGGTTGAAGTGCAGATCGCGGCTAAGGGTGGCGGCTCAGAAAACAAGACCAAGATGGTGATGTTGAACCCATCAGATGACATTGCAGAATGGGTAGAAAAAACATTGCCAACGATGGGTGCAGGTTGGTGCCCACCAGGCATGCTCGGGATAGGTATTGGTGGTACGGCAGAAAAAGCAGCGGTATTGGCTAAAGAGTCGTTAATGGAAAATATAGATATCCAAGACTTGATTGACCGCGGGCCGTCAAATGCAGAAGAAGAGCTGCGTTTAGATATCTTTGACCGTGTAAACAAGCTTGGTATTGGTGCTCAAGGTCTTGGTGGACTCACTACCGTTGTAGACGTCAAGATTAAATCCGCTCCGACTCATGCGGCTTCTAAACCTGTTTGTATGATTCCGAACTGTGCCGCTACGCGCCACACACATTTTACACTTGATGGTTCTGGACCGGCTGAACTAACGCCACCAAAACTGGAAGACTGGCCGCAAATCACGTGGGAAGCAGATAAAAATACGCGTCGAGTGAATCTTAATGAAGTGACCAAAGAGGACGTTAAAGAGTGGAAAACAGGTGAAACGGTTTTATTGTCAGGCAAAATATTAACCGGTCGTGACGCTGCTCATAAACGTATTCAAAGTATGCTTGCAAGCGGGGAAGGTCTGCCTGAAGGTGTCGACTTTAAAGGTAAATTTATTTACTACGTCGGGCCCGTTGATGCGGTAGGGGATGAGGTTGTAGGTCCAGCAGGTCCAACAACGTCAACTCGTATGGATAAGTTCACAGATATGATGCTTGAAGAAACAGGCTTAATGGGAATGATAGGTAAGGCGGAACGAGGCCCTGAAGCTATTGAGTCTATTAAAAAGAACCAAGCGGTTTATCTAATGGCCGTTGGTGGAGCCGCCTATTTAGTTGCCAAAGCAATTAAGAAAGCTCGCGTCGTTGCATTCGAAGAGCTAGGGATGGAAGCTATCTATGAATTCGATGTGGAAGATATGCCTGTAACCGTCGCCGTGGATTCGCGAGGTGCTAATGCGCACCAAATTGGTCCTGATACTTGGAAAGTAAAAATAGCAGAAGCAGCAAAATAAACACGTAATGTTGACAAAGCGCAGGATAATTTGCGCTTTTTCTTGATTTATCAATGGTATGGTATTTAATAAAAAGTAATCGTATTTTTTACAAATATTATGAATTAGGGTACGCCAGATGATGTGCTATCAAAATTTGATGTACCCTATATCGATCTCAAAATTAGATATATCGACCAAAAAATAAAAACAAGGATGGAATTTAAAATGGCTCGTTTTGTACAAGTACTTCAGCTCATCATTGCCGTTATCGTTGGTTTTTTCGTAGTAAAAGATATGATTTTGCAAGGTATTGGTGTTTTCAATCAGCAGTGGGTAATGATTAGTATCGTCACTACGTTGCTACTAGAGCTTGCTCTCTTTGTCATATACAAATTGGTAGAAGAAGACTAGCAACGTCATAGATAACCGAACAAAGATTGATTCGTCGTCGTGCTAGCCAATCTTTGTTTCTTTTTCTTTCACATCTCCTCACGTATCATCTCGCTAACCTATTCAGTGCTTAAAACTCGTAGAGGACGCATAAATTAATGAAAAAAATCCGCCAAGAAGTCAATGACTTGTTCCATCGAGGAATGGATAGCCATATGCGATTAGCTGTTACAGGGCTTTCCAAGGCAGGTAAAACGGCGTTTATAACCTCATTGAGCAATCAGCTTTTATACTCGTCTATTGATGACAATCTACCGCTTCTTAGCGCCTCAAGAGACAAGCGGCTAATCGGCGCAAAAAGAGTGCCGCAAACCAACATGATGGTTCCACGGTTCTCCTATGATGAAGCCATGGACTCTTTACAAGAAGTACCCGCTCAGTGGCCAGAGCCAACAAAAGATGTCAGTGAGATCCGCCTTGCGTTACGCTATAAACCTAAAAAAGGGGCTAAGCGTCTATTGACTGACTCATCAACTTTGTATCTTGATATCATCGATTATCCTGGCGAATGGCTACTTGACTTACCCTTATTAGAAATGAGTTTTGAACAATGGAGCGAAACGCAGTTTTCATCGCTGAAAGGGATCCGGTCGGAACTCGCCAAGCCGTGGTTAGAGAGTTTAAAGGATCTAGACCCTTTAGCGGAAGCGAATGAAAAAGAGATTGAAAGAATTTCGTTAGTCTATACAGAATACCTATATCGCTGCAAAGAGGAAGGGCTACATTGGGTACAACCAGGGCGCTTTGTTTTGCCAGGAGAGTTGAAGGGTGCGCCTGTTCTACAGTTCTTTCCATACTCTGATACCGAGAATCCAGAACAGCTCAAGAAAGCCAGTAAGCATAGCGTTTATGGAATGCTGCGTACTCGTTACCAAGAATACCAAACGAAAGTGGTCAAACGTTTTTATAAAGAGTACTTTGCCACCTTTGACCGACAGATTGTATTAGTCGATTGCTTGCAACCACTGAATGCGGGTTATGAATCTTTCCATGATATGAAAAGTGCATTAGAGCAGATCATGAAAAGCTTTCGCTACGGTAGAAGCTCCCTATTAAAGCGATTATTTTCTCCACGAATCGATAAGATACTTTTTGCGAGTACAAAAGCAGACCATGTAACACCGGAACAACACACTTCATTGCTTTCTCTACTGCAACAGATGGTCCATCCATCATGGCAACACGCCGCTTTTGAGAACATCGATATGGAATGTATGACCATTGCGTCAATCCGCGCCACGACGACGGGATTTGTCTCAAATGGTGATGAGAATGTGCCTGCATTGCAAGGAACGACGAGCGATGGTGTGCCGTTGACAATCTACCCCGGGGAAGTACCGGAAAAACTTCCTAAAAAAGAGTTTTGGGAAAACAATCGTTTTGACTTTAACAGCTTTCGGCCGATGGAGTCGAGTAGTGATACTGCGTTGAATCACATCAGAATCGATAAAGCACTGCAATATTTAATTGGGGATAAACTTAAATGACAGAGTATAAATCTAAGCATATCTTTTCTGAGAATATCGATACGCCAACACAAGATGATGTCGAGCTGACTACCCACAAAACATTCGAAGAGCAGGTCAAATTTGTTCCTGCGGCATTAGAGGAAGAGCCAGCAGAGTTAGCTGAAGAACAGCTAGAGTCAATTATCCGTCCGAGTAAAAAACGTAAATGGCTAGGTGCGGGTTTGTTGGTTGTATTTACAGGCTTAATCGGTTGGCAAGCGGTAGACACTGTGATTACAGCGGTACAATCATCAAACTGGTTATCGGTCGGATGGTCTCTGTTTATGGCATCAATCGCTGGGTTGGGGATTTCGGCAATTGGTAAAGAGCTATTAAAGCTAAGAAGATTGCGCCATCATTTTTCTGTACATGAGCAAAGTGAAGCGTTACTAAAAAGCTCAGGACTTGGTAAAGGAAAACCTTTCTGTGAGCAATTGGCAAAAGAGAGCGGGATTAGCGATGTCAATCCGAGTTTTAACCGCTGGCAAAGCGCAATAAACGATACGCACAACGACGCAGAAATATTGCAAATGTATGAAGGTATGGTCATCACCAAGCAAGATCAGCAAGCGAAAGCGATTGTGGCAAAGCTATCAACAGAAGCCGCGGTACTTGTCGCAGTGAGCCCATTGGCTATTGTCGATATATTGTTAGTTGCATGGCGAAACTTCAAGCTAATTGATGAGTTAGCTCAAGTGTATGGTGTCGAACTCGGTTATTGGTCAAGGTTGAAACTGTTTAAGTTGGTGTTGGTTAACATGGCGGTAGCAGGAGCAACAGAGGTAGCCACTGATGCAG
>Ga0316197_10002052_pt1 | contig 14383 bp, 11 predicted proteins | sample OudBiesiAoxic_MG_FD_204939 | JGI IMG/M metagenome (GOLD analysis project Ga0316197, IMG submission 204939) | Coastal sediment microbial communities from Oude Bieten Haven, Netherlands - site A oxic | ecosystem: Environmental > Aquatic > Marine > Coastal > Sediment | place: Netherlands...
CCGACCGACGTGAAGTCGTGGGCCGACTGGGTCGAGTGGTGCGACGCCGAACTCAGGCGCTGGCTCGGACCCGGCGCGATCTCCCGCTTCAGCGACCCGGAGTACCGAGCGTGGGAGGCTTTGATGACGACCCTGGAGCGCCTGCGCTCGCTCGACGCCGTCGCTCCTGCGGCCCGCCACGAGTTCCGAAGTGTCCTCGAGGCCGAACTCACCGACGCCTCGGTACGCGAAGGACGCATCGGCACGGGCGTGACCGTCGGTTCGCTCGCGTCCGCGGGCGGCCTGCTGATCGACGTGGCGATCGTGCTCGGTGCTGCCGAAGGGTCGCTGCCGCCGGCGCCGCGGCCCGATCCCATGCTCAGCGCTCGGGACCGGGCCGAAGCCGGCCTGGCATCAGCCGACGAACGCTCCCACCGTCTCCATCACGCCTTCGTCGCAACCACGCAGGCTGCACACACCGTCGTGACGTTCCCACGCGGCGACCTGCGTGCCACCACCTCCAACCAGCCAACCCGCTGGCTCGGCGCCGATGCGCTCGACTCGGCCGACGTGGTCGAGTCGTCAACAGCCGGCATCGCAGCACTCACCTTCCCGCCCGCCGAGCGGGAGCGGCGGCTTCGCGACCGGCTCCACCAGGCGGCCGGCAAGCAGCTGACCGCTGAGCTCCCTGCCCTGTCGGACGATGTGACGACCATCCGTGCACTGCGTCTACGCGAGGCCCGTGCGACCGACGAGTTGACACCGTTCGACGGAGATCTGAGCGCGGCCCGGGTGCCGCGGATCACCGCTGCACCCGGCGAACCCGACGTTCGGCCGGTCTCCCCCACACAGATCCAAGCCTGGGCGTCGTGCCCGCACGCCTACTTCGTTACCTACCTCCTCGGCGTCCGCCCGGTCGACGAGCCAGAAGGTCAGATCAGCATCAACGCCCTCGACAAGGGTTCGCTGCAACATGCCGTGCTCGACCGACTTCACCAAGATGTCCTCGGCGGCACGCTCCCACAGCCCACACACACCGGCTGGACGATCGAGCATCGAGCGGCGCTGCTCGATCACTTCGACGACGAGTGCGACCGGGCCGAGCACACTGGCCGAACCGGTCGACCCGCCGCGTGGGCGTCCGATCGGGCTCGGATGCGTCGGGACCTGCTCGAGTGGTTCCGACGCGACAGCAACCGGATCGTCGATCACGGCGCCACGATCGTCGCCTCTGAGTTCGACTTCTCGCGGCGCGACGACCCGGCCTCCCCCGCCGTCACCGTCGACCTCCCCGACGGGCGACGATTGGCGGTGCGGGGACAGGTTGATCGGCTGGACCGCTGGGCCGATGGCCGCCTCGTCGTCACCGATCACAAGACCGGCAAGGCCGACGGCTTCGCCAAGCTCGATGCCAGCAACCCGACGCTCGACGGTTCCGTCTTCCAGCTTCCTGTGTACGCCGCTGCAGCGCTCGCCCACGTCGCTGCCGGGGACCACGACGAGCAGAGCAGCGATGGCAACACTCCCGTCGTTCGCGCCGAGTACTCGATGTTCGAACGCGGGAAGTACAAGCGGATCGGCATCGACTTCGACGATCAGGTCTGGGCAAACGTCGACGCTCACCTCGCTCGAGTCGTCGACGGCATCGAGGCCGGATGGTTCCCGCAGGTCCCAGAACGGCCCGGCTTCCGGATGTTCGTTGGCTGCCAGTACTGCGAACCGGACGGCCTTGGCACCGCCGATGCCTTCGAGCGGTGGGGGCACAAGCAGCACGATCCTCGGATCGCCCAGTGGTTCGGTGTCACAGAGGGGAACGACGCCGATGACTGACACCGTGCCGAGCGCAGCTCCAACGGCACCGCCTGACGATGCCGATCGCCAGAGGATCCGCAGCGACCTCGACCACACGCTCTTCGTCGAGGCCGGAGCAGGCGCTGGGAAGACCAGTTCGCTGGTGGACCGAGTCGTGAACCTCGTCGAGTCCGGGGTGTCGATCACCGAGATTGCCGCGATCACGTTCACTGAGAAGGCAGCCGCCGAGCTCCGGGCTCGGCTCCGAACGGAGCTCGCAACGCGCCGCACCGAGTCGGCACGACACGCGCTGAATGACCTCGATCACGCACCGATCGGCACATTGCACGCATTCGCCAGGCGGATCCTCAACGACTTCCCGATCGAGGCCGGCCTCCCGCCGGGGTTCGGCGTGCTCGACGAACTCGACAGCAACCTCCGCTTCGACGATGAATGGAGCGACCTGCTCGACCGAATGCTGAGCGAACCCGAGCCAGCGACTGCGCTCGATGGAGGGCGCACGCTCGTCGAATTGTGCAACTTCGAGAACTTCGGCGTCGACAAGAACCTCAAGAAGGTGGCGGTCGACTTCCGGTACAACTGGGACCTGATCGAGCCGTTGGTCGACCTGTCCGACCCCGGTCCGTTCGTGCTTCGATGCGATCACGTGGTCGACGTCGCGCGCGGCATCGCGGGCACCACCACCCCGCCCGGCGACAAGCAGGCCGACCTCGTGGCACTGATCGGAGCCGCCGCAGAACAACTTGCCGCAGCCGAGCAGACGTCCGTACGGCTCGATCTGCTCGAAGCGCTCAGAAAGGACATCGGGAAACCGGGCGGCAAGGGCGCAAAGGCCAAGTGGAAGCAGCTCGGCATCGCAGCACTGGACGAACTCCGAGACCGGGAGCTGGCACTCGCCGACGACATCGACGCGATGCTCCAATTCACCAGGGCATACCGCAAGCGGCTCGCCGGCGCGATCGCCGGACGGTTCGTCCTCGACGCAGTGCGCAGTCGCGTCGATGCGGGCGTGCTCGACTTCCACGACCTGCTCGTCCATGCCAGGCGGTTGCTCGCCGATGCCGACAACCTCGAGATTCGCCGAGCGCTCCACGGGCGCTACCAGCGGGTGCTGCTCGACGAGTTCCAGGACACCGACCCCATCCAGTTGGAGATCGCCGTTCGACTCACGTCCCCACCCGACGACCCCCACCAGGCGGGCGACTGGCAACTGCTCGAACCGCTTCCCGGACGGCTGTTCATCGTCGGCGACCCGAAACAGTCGATCTACCGGTTCCGCCGCGCCGACATCCGCCAGTACCTACGAGCCGCCGAGCAAGTCGGAGCCGACATCGCCCGGCTCAGTGCCAACTTCCGATCCACGTCAGCCGTCATCGACTTCACGAACGACGTCTTCGGGCGGGTCATCGAGCACGAACCGGATGCGCAGCCCGCGTTCCAGTCCCTCGATGCATGCCGGGCACCGCACCTGCTCGACCACGGCTCCGTCCACGTGGTGGGCGCCGAGCACCACGCGGACCTCGTCGGGAGCAACTGGGACGGCGACCTCGGTGCCGCCGACGAACTGCGACGCCGCGAAGCGCTCGACGTCGTCGGGGCGATCAGTGCTGCACTCAATGGCGGTTGGAGCGTCGTCGACAACGATTCGAAGGAGCTGCGTCCGTGTCGTCCCGGCGACATCTGCGTCCTGCTCCCCACCCGCCTCTCGCTCCCCGCCCTCGAAGCCGAACTTCGATCGGTCGAGATGCCGTATCGAGCCGAGAACGCATCGGTGGTGTACGCAACGGCAGAGGTGCGCGACCTGCTCATGGCGATCCGCGCCGCGGACGACCCCACCGATGAGCTGGCGCTCGTGACGGCGCTGCGCTCGCCACTGTACGGGTGCAGCGATGTCGAGCTGTACGACTGGAAGCGACGAGGCGGGTCGTGGAGTCTGCTTCGGCAACCGCCAGTGGGCCTCGACGCCCATCCTGTGGCCGACGGAATCGCCCATCTGCGCTCGCTCCACCAGCGAATCCCGTATGTGGGCGCGGCAGATCTGCTCAGCGCCGTGGTCGACGAACGACGCGTGCTCGATGCGGCACTCGGCGGGCCCGATGCACGCGACGTGTGGCGGCGACTGCGTTTCGTGACCGATCAGGCCCGCGCCTGGGCCGAGGCCGGCGGCCGTGGGATCCGGCGCTATCTCGCTTGGGCGCATCTGCAGGCTTCGGAGGCGCGGGTGGCCGAGACCATTCTCCCCGAACGCGATCACGATGCCGTGCGCATCATGACGGTCCACGCATCGAAGGGACTCGAGTTCCCGATCACGATCGTCAGCGGGATGACCACGCAGCCAAGTCGTCGTCGTGGTGTCCAGGTCGTGTGGGACGACGACACCTGGCACTTGACGAGCACCGGTGACGACGGCAGCTTTGAAGACGTCGCACCGATCGACGAGCTGATGAGCGATGCCGAGCGTCGCCGGTTGCTGTATGTCGCCTGCACGAGGGCTGTCGATCACTTGGTCGTGTCGCTCCATCGCCGCCACCCTGACGATCACGTCCCCAAGAGCGGTGGCGCCGGGTACACCTCTGCAGAGCTCTTGTTCCACGCGGGAGCGGCCGGGTCGACCTCGGGTGCCATCGTCACCGACTTCGAATCTCCGACCTCGACCGACCGGACTCCGCCATCATCCGGTGCTCCAGGCGAGCTCGACGACATCGACGCCTGGCGTGCCGAGCTCGACGAGGCGATGAGCGCCGCGGGCCGACGCAGCGCGATCGCTGCGACTCGGCTCGCCGATGAGGTCCGGCTCCTACGCGACCGTGACATGTCCGACGACCCCGGGCTCGACAAACAGCCCGTCAACATCGACCTCCCCCCATGGCAACGGGGCCGATACGGCACGTCGATCGGGCGCGCCGTTCACGGCACGCTCCAGTTCTGCGACCTCGCGACCGGCGTCGACATCGACGATCTGGCGCGCTCTCAGTGTGCGGCCGAGTCGATTCTGGGGCTCGACCGCACTGTGGCCGCGCTTGCTCGCTCAGCAATCCGGGCACCGATCGTGCGCACCGTCGTCGACGGTGCCGAGCACTGGCGTGAGCTGTTCATCGCGGCACCAGTCGGTGAGCGGGTGCTCGAGGGGTACATCGACCTACTCGTGCGTGCCGCGGACGGGCTCGTCATCGTCGACTACAAGACCGATCAGTGGTCCGGCCCGGTGCAGACCGCCGAGCGGATCGGGCGATACCGGACCCAGCTCGCGGCGTACGGCGCTGCTCTGGAGGCGACACTCGATGAGCCCGTCGTCGGAGGCGTCCTCGTGCGCTGCAGGGCCGATGACGAACCCGAGCAGATCGAGATCCCGGACTGGTCCGCAGCCCTCGACGAAGTGCGTTCGATCGTCGGCGACGCTGCCCAGACGATTGTCCGGTCAGGCGTCGACGAGATCTGAGTCGTCGGCGTCCGACGAGGCGTCCGGGTCAGCTTCGTCGTCGAGCTCCTCGTCGGTATCGTCGATGTCCGCGTCGTCGAGATCGGTGATCTCTCCACCGTTCACGTGGCGCCGCACGCGTGCCGCGCGATGATCGCCACTCGGAACGACGGCTGCCCGCCCGAGTGCGAAGATCCCGTGGAACCCGACGCCGATCAACCGACGCAGCAGAACGAGCCCGATGAGCGCCACGCCGACGATGGCGGCGGGTACGAGAATGGTCGCAAGCAGCAGGCCCTTGTCCTCGACCAGCGGCGTGAGGAGTCCGGTCTCGACCGGGGTCCCGTCGACGTTGAGGGTCTGGACCGGGTCGTCGACGACCGGACACACTGTCTCGGTGTCTTCGAGTCCGACCACGGCATCTCCGCCGAACAGCGGCGCATCCGGCGACGCCTTGGATGTCAGTGTGCCGATGCTCGAGTCGAGCGCCGCCGAGACCAGGTACTGCTCACCGATCTCGAGATACTGCGAATCAGGGCCGTAGCGGACGTCGACCACACCGTTGACGGAGAACGGGGCGGCGTTGCCATCACGGACCTGATCGATCTGCCAGCGGACGGTCCCCTTCTCGACGAACTCGTCCTTCGCGAGCACGGTCCCGACGAAGGCAACATCCGCCGGATCGACCGACGGGCAACCCGCCGGTATCTGGATGAGTCCCGACGGATCGGAGACGAGGTCCTGCTCCGGTGGCGGGCCCGGTGGCTCGGTGCCGGCGGCGGCAGGCGACGACATCACGACGCCCGCGATGAGCCCGACAAGGGCCACTTTCCACCAGTTCACGTTCCCGAGGCTAACGACATGACCGACCCCGGTGGCGGCACTGCTCCGATCAGCGCCCCGAGAAGTTCGGGGGACGTTTCTCGATGAAGGCGCGCATCGCCTCGGCGGTGTCGGCCGTCGAGAAGTTCACGGTCTGCGACAAACCCTCGTCGTCGAGTGCTTCTTCGAGCGTCACGTTCATCGAGTTGTTCAAGAGGCGCTTCGACATGGCGAGGGCGATCGGCGGCCCCGCCGCGAGGCGTTGCGCCCAGTCGTCGACGAAGGCGTCGATCTCGCTGCTCGGGACAATCCGGTTGACCAGGCCGATCGCCTCCGCCTCCTTGGCGTCGATGATGTCGGCGAGCAGCGCGAGCTCCTTCGCCTTGTGGAGGCCGACCCGCCGCGGCAGCAGAAACGATCCGCCGAAATCGAGGCTCAGCCCACGCCGAGCAAAGATCTCGGAGTACCTGGAGGTCTCGTCGCCGACGACCAGGTCACACGACAGCGCCATGTTCAATCCGGCCCCGACAGCGACGCCACGCACTTTCGCGATCGTCGGCTGGGGAAGCCGGTTGAGGGTGAGGCAGATGTCGGTGATGTTGCGCATCGAGGCGAGCTGATGCCTGGGCGGATCGTCCGATGTCGGCTCAGCTGAGTTGGCGCGCTCGTCCATCCCGCCGACGTCAGCTCCCGAGCAGAAGTCCCCGCCGGCTCCCGTGAGCACGAGGACGCGATCGCGGGTGCTGTCGTGGATCTCTCGAAACACTTGGAGGAGTTCGCTCCACATCGTCCCACTGGCCGCATTCTTCCGATGCGGTCGATTCATCGTGACGGTCACGATGCCGTCTTCCCGTTCGACGATCAGGGTCTCTCGCGTGTCAGTCGCCATCTTGCGGACGATACTGACCGACATGGGCTTCAACCCGTACCGGAAGTTCCGTGCGAAACCGAGCGACTACGTCCTCGTCGTCTCGGCCATCATCGTCGCACTCGCAGCGCTCGGCTGGGCGTTCCTCGGCTGAGGCCGAACGAGCGGCTGATCAGAACGCCGATTCGATCACGTTGACCTGCACGCCGGTGATCGCCACGACGTCGAAACGGATGCCATCCCGACGTATTCGGTGGGCATCGAGCCATTCGAGGGCCAACAGGCGGATCCGGCGCTGTTTGGACGGCCCGACCGCGGCCGCGGCCGGGCCGTACCGATCATCTCGGCGGGTCTTGACCTCGCTGAACACGACGATGCCGTCGCGTTCGACGACGAGGTCGAGTTCTCCGCTCGGGGATCGCCAGTTGCGGTCGAGCACGGTGTAGCCGAGGCGGCGGTAGTGCGACGCCGCACGGTCCTCGCCCCAACGCCCGCGGGCACGTTTGGAGAGGTCAGGCGATGACCGGTCGCCAGCGGAATCGGGTGGGGAGGCGCGCATCGGGGCCCTTTCGTCGAATTCGGACGAGGGGCCGTGCGGGCCGAGTGGACGCCGAAGCGTCGAGGGTGGTGCGCCCAGGGCGCACCGACGGGCTCAGAAGTCGCGCTTCTCGCGGATCTTGGCAGCCTTGCCCTTGCGGTCGCGCAGGTAGTACAGCTTGGCCCGACGAACGTCGCCACGCTTGACCACTTCGATCTTCTGGACCGTGGGAGCGTGCAGCGGGAACGTGCGCTCGACCCCGACGCCGTAGCTGAGCTTGCGGACCGTGTAGGTCTCCTGCAGTCCGCCGCCCTGTCGACCGATCACGTCGCCCTGGAAGATCTGGACGCGCTCCTTGCCGCCCTCGACGACGCGCACATGCACCTTGAGTTCGTCACCCGCCTGGAAGTCGGGGATGTCGTCTCGGAGCGAGTCGGAATCGATGAAGTCGGTGGCTTGCATGGCGTCTACCTGCTGGATCAAGTCGAAGAGTGGGCCTGCAACCGTCGGGTCGCCGGCGTGACCCCATCGTTCCCGATGGAGGCCGGTCAATGATACGGGTCGGAGGGGAACTCTTCCAACAACGCCTGTTCGTCCGCGGTCACACCGCCGCGGGCATCGACCAGGTCGGGGCGCTCGCGCAACGTCCGGTGGAGCCGTTGAGCCATGCGATATCGCTCGATCCGGGCGTGGTCGCCGCTGCGAAGCACCTCGGGGATCGCCCAGCCGCGGAACTCGGCGGGACGGGTGTACTGCGGTTCTTCGAGCAGCCCGCTCGCGCCGAAGCTCTCGGTCACGGGGCTGACCGCATTGCCCATCGCCCCGTCGCGGAGTCGGGTCACGGCTTCGATGATGAGGCACGCCGCCACCTCACCCCCGCTCAGCACGACGTCGCCGATGCTGACCTCGTCGTCGACGAGATGACGGCGGACACGATGATCGACGCCCTCGTATCGCCCGCAGAGCAGGCTGAACCCGTCGGTCGCTGCGAGCTCGTGGGCCATCGCCTGATCGAATCGGCGACCGCCCGGGCTCATCAACAGGAGTGGGCGTGGCGGATCGACGGCCTCGACCGACGCAAAAATGGGCTCGGGCTTCATCACCATGCCCGCACCGCCACCGAAGGGCGCGTCGTCGACGGTGCGATGGACGTCGGTCGCCTCGTCACGAATGTCGTGACAGCGCAGATCGAGCAGGCCCCCAGCGCGCGCCTTGCCCAGCAGACTGTCGGAGCAGAATCCGTCGACGAGCCCGGGAAACAACGAGAACACGTCGATCCGGAGCGCCTGCCGACCGCCCGCCGCTTCAGTCATCGTTGAGCTCGAACAACCCGTCGGGTACGTCGACCGTAATCACGCCCGCAGCCATCGAGACCACGAAGTTCGTCGGGACGAGCGATCCGGTGTCGAGTTGGAGGATCTCCGCGGCCGGATTCGCCAGTACTTCGGTGCACACGCCTCGATCGACACCGTCCTGATCGATGACGCGTTGTCCGATCAGTTCGTGCACCCACAGTGCGTCCGGGTCGTCGATCGGCGCAGCAAACAACTCGACGTTGGTCCATCGCTCCGCTGCGGTGCGATCCGGGATCTGGTCGAACCGGGCGATGATCCGCCCGTTGCCGGCGACGCGACTGGCCGCGACCGACAGGATTTCGCCGCCGGCAAACAGTTCGGCTCCGACCTCGACACGCTCGCGGCGATCGGTTGTCAGCTGGACGAAGATGTCGCCCTGGAGCCCGTGGGGGCGCCGGAGGTGACCGACGGCCAACCAACCGTCAGGGGGTTCGGCGGTGCGGCCGGACGGCCTCATCGAGCCGCTCAGTCGAGGAACTCGATGTCGATTTCGACATCGTCCTTGCTCGCAGCCGCACGGGTGACCGTACGGATGCTGGCGGCGGTCCGGCCGCGGCGGCCGATCACGCGGCCGAGATCGCCGTCGCCGACGCGAACGTTGAGCGCTGGACGCTGTCCCGACTCGTCGACCTCGACGGTCACGGCGTCAGGGTCGTCGACGATCGACTTGACGATGTGCGTCAGCACGGCAACGGCCGTGTCGGCGAATTCGTCGTTCGCGGTGTCGCTCACTTCGACGCCTTGGAAGCTTCGAACTGCTCCATGGCCCCGGAGATCTTGATGATCTTGGCGACCCGCTCCGTTGGCTGTGCGCCCTCACTGAGCCACTTGACGATCTTGTCGTTGTCGACATTGATCAGCGAGGGCTCCTCGCGCGGGTTGTACTGACCGAGAATCTCGATGAACCGGCCGTCACGGGGCGAACGGGCGTCCGCCGCCACGATGCGGTATTGGGGCTGCTTGGTCTTGCCGACACGTGTGAGTCGCAGTTTGACTGCCATCTTTGATCGTCACTCCTGGGATCGAAATCGAGAACGTCGAAATGCTAGCGCCCACAGCATCGTTCCCCTCCTCGGATGGGCTTCCGAGGACAGGGTCAAGGCGGGTACCGCATCAGCGATTTCACCCGCATCGGCGCGCCGCTGACGCTCGCCACGTCGGCGGCGACCGTGCCGATTGCGTTCGGCTAACGCGGCAGACCGGGGAGACCGGGCATGCCTGGTGTGCCAGGGAGACCCGGGAGGTCCATCCCGCCCTCTTCGAGGTTGAATCCGGGAGGCAGTCCCTTGGGTCGCTTCGGGCCGCCTTTGCCCTTCTTCCCCTTCTTCCCCTTTCCGCCCGGCATGCCGCCGCCCAGCACACCCATCTTCTTCATCATCTTCTGCATCTCGTCGAACTGCTTGACGAGCCGGTTGACGTCGCCGACTTGCGTGCCGGACCCCGCGGCGATCCGCGCTCGGCGGCTGCCGTTGATGACCTTCGGAAAGGTCCGCTCCTCCATCGTCATCGACCGGATGATCGCCTCGATCGGCTTGAGGTCATCGTCGTCGATGTTCGCATTCTTCAGTTCCTTCGGGATGCCGGGCATCATCGACATGAGGTTGCCGAGCGAGCCCATCTTCTTGATCTGCTGCATCTGGTCGAGGAAGTCATCGAGGGTGAACTGGCCCTCCATCATCTTCTGCGCAGCTTGCTCGGCCTGGTCCTCCTCGAACGCACGCTCGGCCTGCTCGATCAGCGTGAGCATGTCGCCCATGCCGAGGATGCGGCTCGCCATACGGTCGGGGTGGAACTGCTCGAACTCGTTGAGCTTCTCACCGGTCGAGGCGAACGCGATCGGGCGGCCGATGACCTCCTTGACCGACAACGCCGCACCACCGCGGGCGTCGCCGTCCATCTTCGACATGATGACGCCGTCGATCTTGAGCGTTTCGTGGAACGCCTCGGCGGTCTGGACCGCGTCCTGACCGGTCATTGCATCGATCACGAGGAAGGTGTAGTCGGGGTCGACCGCTCCCGAGATCAGGCGGACCTGCTCCATCATTTCGGCGTCGATCGACAACCGGCCGGCCGTGTCGACGATGAGCACATCACGGCCGAGGCGTTTGGCCTCCTCGAGCCCTTGGTGGGCGGTGAGCACGGGATCCTCGGGATCCGAGTACACCGGCACGTCGATCTGGGCGCCGAGGGTGCGCAGCTGTTCGACGGCGGCGGGGCGTTGGAGGTCGGCACCGACGAGCAAGGGCTGGCGCCCCTGAGCCTTGAACCACGACGCGAGCTTGGCCGAGTTGGTGGTCTTACCGGAGCCCTGCAGGCCGGCCATCAGCACCACGGTCGGCGGCTTCGCAGCGAACTGGATCGAAAGGGTCTCACCACCCAGGGCGCGAGTGAGCTCGTCGTTGACGGCCTTCACGACCTGCTGGCCAGGATCGAGCGCCGTCGAGCGGGTCGCACCGATCGCGTGCTCACGAATGCGGTTGCAGACCGAACGCACCACGGTCACGTTCACGTCGGCTTCGAGGAGCGCCGAGCGGATCTCCTTCATGACCTCGTCGACATCGGCCTCGGTGAGTCGGCCCTTGCCACGGATCTTCTTGACGATGCCTTCGAGTCGGCCGGAGAGATTGTCGAACATACGGTGAGCCAGGCTATCGGCCGACCTCAGCCCCGTCCCGGACCGCGCGTGACGCGACGGGTCTGACCCATCACGTGACGCGACGGATCCGTGACGCGACGGGTCTGACCCATCACGTGACGATTCAGTGTTCGAAAAGTGCGTTCACGAAGTCGTCCGGGTCAAACGGGATCAGATCGCCAATCGTCTCGCCGATACCGACCAGCTTGACCGGGATGCCGAGATCGGTCTCGATAGCGAACACGATGCCGCCCTTCGCGGATCCATCAAGCTTGGTCAGCACGACCCCGGTCACCTCGGTGGCGTCGTTGAACTCGCGGGCCTGGATCAACCCGTTCTGCCCGGTCGTCGCGTCGATGACAAGCAGGGTTTCGGTGACCGCGCCCGCACCCTTCTCCGCGACGCGCCGGACCTTCTTCAGCTCGTCCATCAAGTTGGACTTGGTGTGGAGTCGGCCGGCGGTGTCAGCCATCACCAGGTCGACGCTCTTGGCGGCAGCCCGCTCGATGCCGTCGAAGATGACCGAACTCGGATCTCCACCCTCCGCGCCCCGGACGAACTCGGCACCCGAGCGCTCGGCCCATGTGTGCAACTGCTCGGCAGCTGCGGCCCGGAACGTGTCGCCGGCGGCGAGCAGGACACTGCGTCCGCCGGTGACCTGCTGATTCGCAAGCTTGCCGATCGTGGTGGTCTTCCCCACCCCATTGACGCCGACGAACATCCACACGTTCGGCTCGTCGTCACCGCGGATGGCGAATTGCAGACTGCGCTCACTCCCGCGCAGGCGGCTCGCCATCTCCTCCTGGAGCGCGTCGAGGAGTTCCGTCGGCTCCGTGATTTCCTTGGCCTCCACGCGCTCACGCAGACCATCGAGCAGTTCATCGGTGACCGCCACACCGACATCGGCACGCAGCAACGCTTCTTCGAGGTCTTCGAAGCTCTCGTCGGTGATTCCGCTCCTCCCGAGCACACCGGAGATCGCACCGGCGAACGTCGAGCGGGCCTTCGCCAGCCGCTCGCGCAGCGTTCCCGGCGCTGCTTCCGGTTCGACCTCGGGTTCGACTTCGACCGCTTCTTCGGTCGCCGTGGCCAGCGCTCGCTCCTCCAGGATCGTGCCCGACTTGGGCCCTGAGGGGCGCTCGATCGCCGAAGCCGACGGCGGGAGTTGTCCTTGTTTGCGTCGATTGAGGACGACGACGCCCACGCCGAACACCAGCACAAACGCGAGCAGGACGAGAAGGAGGATTTCAACAGCACCCATCGCCGTCCGACGCTACCGGCCCACACATCCTGCAACCCGAACGTCACCGCATCGCCACACCACCACTCCGCCCACACCCCTCCGGCGGCACCCCGTCGCCCAGCCACTCGATCCACCACACACGCTCAAATTCGGGCGGATCGTGCCGCCCAGCGTCACGATCCGCCGGAATTTCGAGGGATGTGGCAGCGGTCAGGCGTCGGCGTTGGCCTGGCTCGACGGGCTGGACTTCTCGGTGACGACCTTCGACGACCCGCCCGGCTGCATGCTGACCCCGAGCAGGCAGTCGCCCGCTTCCATCGTGCGCTTCTGGTGCGACACGATGATCAGCTGCGCGTCCTTGCGGAACTCCTGGATCAGACCGAGGAATCGGTGGAGGTTGACGTCGTCGAGCGCCGCTTCGACCTCGTCCATCACATAGAACGGCGACGGACGCGACCGGAACACGGCAAAAAGGTACGCCAGCGCGGTCAGGGACCGCTCACCACCGGACAGTAGCGACAACTTCTTCACGTTCTTGCCGCTCGGCTTCGCTTCGACCTCGATGCCCGTGTTGAGCAGGTCATCGGGATGCGTCAGCTTCAGCTTGCCCTGACCCCCCGGAAAGAGCAGGCCGAACAGTTCGGTGAAGTTCGAGCTGACGTCGGCGAACGCGGCTGCGAACACGTTCTGGATCTCAGCGTCGACGGCCGCGATCACCCGAGCGAGCTCGCGCCGAGTCGAACGAACGTCTTCGAGTTGTTCTTCGAGGAACGTGTGCCGGCTCTGGAGTTCGTTGAACTCCTCGAGCGCGAGCGGGTTGATCGGACCGAGCAGTCGCAGCTCGCGTTCGAGCTCCCGGACTCGACCCGCCGGCGACGCGCCTTCGGGGATATCGGGCATCTTGGCCGCTTCGGCGACCGCGGGCTCGAGGTCCAGTTCCCGACGCAACGTCTCGATCGCCGTTTCGAGTCGCAGCTTCGCTTCCGCTTCTTCGAGTTCGGCCTTGCGCGCCCGCTCGCGGGTGACGTCGAGCTGCTGCTCCTTGTCCGACCGTTCACGTCGCAAGGTGTCGAGTTCAGTCGTGAGCTCGCGCACCTCATCACTCTGCTTGCGGCGGGTCTCGACCAGTTCGGCGTGATGAGCTTCAACGACCGTGCGATGTGCGTCGACCACGACACCGAGTCGGTCGATGACGCCCATCGATCGTTCGATCACGACCCGCTGTCCCTCCGCGGCGTCACGAGCCTCGGCATCGGCTTCGAGCCGGCGTTCGGTCTCGGTGATCCGCCGCTCCAGGATCTGGCGATGCTCGATCAACCCGGCATTGCGGACTTCGAGGTCTTTGCGCTTCGACGCGAGGGCGGCCGCGCGTTGCTCCAATTGGGCCCGCAACTCGCCACGCGCACGCGCCGCGTCGGCTTCGGCCTGCTCATCTGATTCGAGGGCTGGGAGCAGCGCCTCGAGCTCAGCAACGCGTTGCTGCTCACGTGCGCTGTTCTCGGTTGCCTCCGCGATCGTGCGATCGAGCGACTCGAGCTCAGCACCGATCTCTCGCTGCTCGCTCTGTGCCCGGGCCAAGCCTTCGGATGCCGCAGTCAGCTTGGCGTCGTTCGCATCGAGGCGACGGCTCAGCTCCTGCTCACTGCGCCGCGCCGCGAGCAGCTCGTCGCTGGCGGTCGAGACCGACAAATCGGCTCGTTCAAGCCGCGACGA
>Ga0316197_10002053_pt1 | contig 14379 bp, 15 predicted proteins | sample OudBiesiAoxic_MG_FD_204939 | JGI IMG/M metagenome (GOLD analysis project Ga0316197, IMG submission 204939) | Coastal sediment microbial communities from Oude Bieten Haven, Netherlands - site A oxic | ecosystem: Environmental > Aquatic > Marine > Coastal > Sediment | place: Netherlands...
CAAGGAGGACAGCATTATGCTCAGGCAAACCGATAAAAGCCGGCAATGGCAAGGTAACAAGGTCTACCGCGTCACTGACATCAACAACGGCGCAATACAACTGGAAAGCAAAGACCGGCACACCTTGAGCCTATCAACCACCCAAATGAAAGATGCACACTGGGATTATGCCTATACCCGAACTGCTGATATGGCACAAGGTTCAACCTATGACAACGTCATTACCACCATCAAAGGCAAAGGCATATTGACCAATATTCGCCGAGGCTACATTGACATCACCCGCGCCAGCCGCCACGTCAAACTCATCACTGACAACCCAGAAAAAATGCTCATTTCATGGATGAATAACGACACCAATAAACCTTCAGCATTGGAGACCCGAGACAAACATTACCCTGAACACGCCCTCCTTTTTAATGACCGTCCAATACCGAAAGAGAACCCGGCTTATCACGACATCAATGGACGACTTGATCTTAAAACCATGGGCAACGTAATTAACCAACAATTGCCCGCTTATACTGAATCGTTATCGACCCAATTATTAGGCCAACCTAACACCTTCAAATCAAACCGAGATACATTAATATTCCAGCACCCTAAAGGCGATATTAACGTCACGTTAACCGGGCAATATCGTGGTCATTTTAAAAACTGGGGAACAGGTGAAAACGGCACGTTAATATCGCTCATCATGAATAAAGATGGGCTCAGTTATAAAGACGCATTATTGAAAGCCGACTCCGTACTGGCAGCGCCCGACAAACATCAATTAACCATCAACCCAGACCATGAGCAATTAAAAACACTCGTCCCGTTAAAACAAGGTCAACTCGAAGCACGGGCGATACACTATTTTAATGAAGGCATTGCCGTCACCAATACTTTGGCACAAGCGTATTTAGACACAGATTCACATCGCCCATTTAAAGACAATGACAGTATTCGCTTTCACCCTCGAATATATTCATCAGAATCAAAAACCACCCACCCGGCTTTAATTGCCAAAATAGAAACGCCAGACAATGACATAAAAGGCATTGAAATTACCTATCTCAATAAAGACACAGGCGACATCAGTGACCTAAAAATAAACAAACGGGTATTGGGCACCAAATCAGGCAATCATATTCCGATTAACGAAGGGAGGAACATTGATTACAGCATTGTGGCCGTCGGCATTGAAAACGCTTTATTCATTAATGACAACAACCCCACTAACGCTGACATTATTGCCGTCAACCGAAACACAGATTGCCGAACGGTAAACACTGACACCTTGCGTGATAATATTATTATCATACTGAATAGGGAGAACACAAAAATACACCCACAACTGATTGAAGACATTACCCACAAAATAGAACAGGAAGGACGACACGTTACTATTATTGAATCCAATAACGTGCAGTCAATGACCAACACATCATTGCTTGATGACATTAAAACCGCCATTCATGATATTACGGTTAAGGACATTAATATTCCTGACGTCATACAGGCACTCAACGATGATATTAAGCATCACACCCTACCTGAGAGCCCTCAGAATAAATCAGAGGATGGAGTAGCAACATCTTTTAAAACGCATGAAACAGACAAATACCGAGACTTAGCTGAACAACAACACATCACCCACCATGAACCTGCGCGCCAACACCCTGCCTTTGATATAGGCGAAAAAACACGTTAATAAAAGTAAGGGGGATAATTAATCCCCTTCTTTCATTTCGCCAGCAAGAAAACTATCTACATATTCCTGAGCTTTATCTACCGCCACCTTTTTCCTTTTCTTTGATTCAGTATGATCGTCAGCATATTTAGATTCATTATACGTTTGGAAAAAAACGTTATTTTGTAGATTCCAATTCTTTGCCGACATCGCCAGCAACTCCTCTAAAATCTCACGGGATGAGACAGCTTCATCGTCCGACTTATGCTCCAACACCCGAAACGCAAACTCCAACAATGCTCGCCCTGCTTCTGAGCGGTTCTTTAAGTTCTTCTCCGCTTGATACGCATCCACCTTCGCCATCAAATCCTGATCAACACTACTGATCTGCAACACGTTATTTCGACTCATCCCCGTAATCCTCCATCCTATTGCGTACTACAAGTGTACTAAAACCATTATTTACCGTAGTACAACTGTACTAAACATGTACTACAATCGTACTAACTGTGTACTATAACTGTACTACACTTTTTTGACATTTAGTACAAACGTAGTACAAAGTTTAATAAGTAACTATAAATCAGACAGTTATACCTGTACTACAAAAAACCTGTTTTGTAGTACGATTACACTAAACCTTTGATTAATAATACTATAGTACGATGTTAGTACACATTTAGTACGATTGTACTACACTTTTAACAAAGCGCAGTTTAACTTTCTGTGAATTCGATAATGTAAAAAATCGCAGGCAATCATTGAATATTTTGCTTAACTATCAGTAACTTACTGGCGCACCAACAACAACCATCTCGATTTATCGAGATAGCGTGGTGTGTAGAGGTATAAAGAAGGGAAAGTGCCAACTATCGAGTGATCGTTCAGTTCTTTGTTATCACACTTTAAAGCGCACTATATCAGGGTTTTCAGCACCCTTAAAGGGGGCGTCGGGGGTAAAAGTCAACGTTAGACGTTAAGCAAAAAATACCCCAAAAATCATTAAAAGTGGCATTGTTAACGATCTTTTACGTCCCATAATGCCACGCTAAGCAACGATACCATTAACCTGCTAGCCGTTAACACCTGTTTATTTCAATAGGTGGTACTGCCTCATAATAACGGTATTATGCCGAGATTAAACAATGGGATAAATCAATCAAAAAAACACCCGATTAATCACGACACTTATCGAATGATAAATGCGTTATAACAGCGGTATTACTTTACAGACAGGGAGAGCAATCAAATCATAACAAGAATAATCTTAATCATAGATTCAATCTTTAATATTTATCATTTCGTAAATACAAGCCAATGCGCAATTCATTTCAATATGTTGACTTGATAACTGCACTACCCTTTCTATCTCTTTGTGTATACCGACATCCAAGTCATTTTTTTTGATGAATGTCATTAGTGTCTCGAATGTACTTATCCCACTAGTCCAAACTGTTTCGATATAATCGTATTCGTTAATAATATGAATGCATAATTCTATATAGAAAAGCATGAGCCTTGCGATCCCATAGCCATTACTCGACATCATCTTATATTCTAAAATTACTTTTTTAGCGTCTGCTATTTCATATACAGGCAAGGGCGTATCTATTGTAAATGTCGGCAACATTGATTTTTTTATCTTCCTCACATTATAATTAAAAATATCCTCCTCATCATCATTGAGTAACGGTACTTTATCGTACCGTTTCACTGCATCAAATCTCTTATATAGTTCTACTATTTCATCAATCAGTTCTTTTTCAGATTTGTGCCTTAATATCACATGCAAATTTTGTAATGACATCAATCATACTCACAGTAAATATCAATTTAGTATTTTCAATAAAATACCACATTAGCATTTTAATATGATTATGAATAATAACTGCACAATTATCGAGTTAAATGTTACCCACAGAATCTGTGGATAACCAGAGCGAGGTCAGATGCTAAAGGTAACCAAATACAAATATTTAGTCCCACACGCAGACTGATTTTTAATGTAACGACATTGATCGAAATTAACAGTGTTGCAATGTTTATCTAGTCACTTATATTATTCACTAATGATATAATAAAGACATTTCGTCTAATCAAAGTTTTATATTTGGAATTTCATCTAATTGTTCCAAAAGATGATCACATATTGATACAATAACTTCACGATATCTATTCATATAAGTACATTGTGATCCCGATGTGCCCCTATCATACTGATAGTAATATCAATATTATCGAGTATTGCACTCGCAACTTTCCGTAAACGACGTTGAAGTATTTCTTACTGACATAACAATCATCAACAAAATCGACTCGCTGATAGGCATTAATTGAATCAGAATCAAACTCTTCTCCTAATGCCATAGCAAGATCTTGTTCAAATTCTGGATACATTCGGACATTGACTAAATCATAAAATTGGGTCGGTTTCAGGCCGTCTTTACTCACAAAAAAACTGACGTTTTTACCATGTGAATCACAATAGTAAACACAAGTATTAAATAACACACAACATAAAGAATGTATCGATCAGACCCAGTTGTCATTGTCACTACGCCTTGAATTATGCATATTTTTAGACGAACTTAACCACGGTGTAATGGTAAGTTTGATACCAAGACCTTGTATAACATCTATAATAGAAGACATACGGATATCACCTTTCCCTTGTTCAACCTTGATGTATGTTTGTTTTGCTATGCCGCAAAGCTCAGCAGCATCCGATTGAGTTATTCTACTTTGAGTTCTTTTCGCCTTAATCGCCAACCCCAACAGCTCAGTACTGAATGGTTGATCAAGATCGGGGGTTTCTAATGCTTTTACTAATTTGGCCATCAATTACTCCTAGAATAAACCCTCTCTAATTAACCAATAAACCTTATTGGTTAGATTAATAAAATCCATAAATCTGACCTTATTGCCCACATTAGCTAAGAATTACAATAAAATCTATAAAGATAGACCTTTAACATTTAAGGGAAAATTCTGTTTAAACTTTGCACTCTAATTTCAGTATCATCAGATGACTTAACGTATAGAAAAGCTGCATTCGTAGGTGGTTTGCTTAAAATGGATAAGACGTCCTTACTCTGAATAGCCAGCTCTAGATCTGTCACAAACTTTCAACCATATTTATGGGTACATCCGCTTGAGTTAGGTCTAGTTATACCCACTATGGTGATTTTAGGCGTTCTGATGGGTATTTTGAGGAGCTAAATCGGATATTTACCATACATGGGTATTTTCCGCACCGAGAAAACGCTTCCGCGCTGTTTTTTTGCACAGTATAATACTGATTGCTTACATTTAAAGCTGGAGGGGTTATGCAGTTTGTTCATTCAAGAGAGTACCTTCATCAAGGTGATGTTGTTGTAATTGATTGTTCCCATCAAAGTAATGTTCTTTTAACTGATGATAGCAATTTCAATAAATACCGAAGACGACAAAAATATTCATATTTTGGTGGGAGGGCGACTCATTTTCCAACAAAAATAACAGCACCAAGAACGGGGTACTGGAATGTTACGATTGATTTAGGTGGTGGTAGTGCGAACATCCGCCATTCAATAAATATCATTCGTGCTTAAAAAATATTTACCGTTAATGGCAGAAATATAACACCCGTAAAACGATCTTAGAAAGGCTGCTAATAGGCGGCCTTTTTTGTCACTGGCCGTTACATGATCACGCTCGTTCGATCGATACAAATTAAGCATAATTTGTACGGTTCTTGGTATTACATGTTTTTACTTAATGTCGGATAACTTAAAGTTTGATCTCTTTAGGTATAACATTAGGCTCAAGCTCTCCTCTACAGCGATATACAGCCATAGTAATGCCCCAACCATTCGTTATGGTTGAATCATTAATATAACCTTTACCATATGCTGCGCAGTGTGAGGCCACTTGGGCAAGCATGTGTGGGTAGTTGATTACGGACGAGTCATAGTTCACTTGAACGATATCTTTATCAGCGAAATCTATGTTATATGAACCACCCCAAACAGCTACACATCCAGTCATTGCCAGAGTTGCAGTCATAGATGCGATCATTGCTAATTTTTTCATATCGCCAATCCAAAAAAAATCAAAAGATATAGATAGTTAGGTTGCATTTAGTCATTTTCGATTGCTGATTATGCAATCGAATGTTTATTTGTACAACTCTATTTGTGGGCGGTGGCTTTTTGATTGAACATAACGTGCATATCCCGCAACAAAAGTAGAGAGGTCGCCAATGGCGGCCTTTTTTGTGTTACAGGGTGATGATTTTGGTTGCCTGTAACATCTAGCCTGGCATTGATTACCCACTGAAAACATGGATAAAAAGCAGGCAATTTGATGCGATATGTACTTAGTGTGCTGGATTTTGAGTCGAAATTGGGGGGGCTGCTTGAAAAGCTGAGCAATAACAGGCATATATCTTCTGGACATTTAAACTTAAAGAAATTGATGATGAATGATTTAATCAAAATATGCTTAACAAAAACTGTTTGTATCCATGGCAATAAAGACAAATTTCTTCCTCCGAGTTGTTCAAACGGTGTTCTTTTCATCGATAAGAAAAAGGTCGTTTCTTTTTTTATTTGTGAAGAACTTAGAGGTCAAAACGTAATTCATATTAATTTAGGTGAATCTTATTTTTCGCTTATTTTTACTGATGTTAACGATACATCCTTTTTGTCTGTTAAGACGGAGCTTGGTGGGTAGTTAACATAACATCCGAAGTAAGAATCACGAGAAGGTCGCCAATGGCGGCCTTTCTTGTATCTGGGCGTTACACGATCACGCCAATTCTGCGCAGATTTAACGTAACAACCATAATGACTACAGATTTTGGGGACGAATTTTGCAACCTCCCGCCATAAGTGTCTGGTATCATAACAAGGTATGATCTTAGATCATTGAATAAAATATTAGAATGAATGCAATATTTTGCGCACTTCGTTAAATTTCAATAACTATAACAAAAAGGTTAATTACAACATGGCACAATGCACAGCACCAATAAATGGCCATCGTACTGCCAGTGGAAGAGCGTCATGCCCTGCATGTAGTAGTCGTGGCTATGGTGGTTATTCATCATATTCGGCTCCGTCATACTCTTCGTATGGGACTAGTAGTAGTGGAGTTCCATCAAGCTCTAGTAGGCCAAAGTGGTCGAAAACAAGTTCTACGGTTTCATATACGTCTACGCAAATACAGTCGCTTACACCAATTCGTGAAACAGTTGAATCTAGAGCAGCGGCACAACCTGATCTTCGAGATGTATTTCTTTGTCACGCATGGGGTGATCGTAAAGAAGCAGCAAAAGAGCTTAATGATTTGCTTGTTGCGTCAGGTGTCAAAGTTTGGTTTAGTGAGAAAGATCTAGCTCTTGGTGTGCCAATGATGCGTGCTATAGATAAAGGGTTGGCAAACTCACGAATTGGTCTTGTGCTTGTTACTCCGGCAATGCTTGAACGTCTTCCTAAAGAGAGTGTCGCCGACAAAGAATTATCTGCACTTTTGGCTGGTAATCAGCTTATTCCTATTATGCACAATGCAACTTATGATGATCTACGAAATGTCAGTCCTTTGCTTGCCTCTAGAAGTGGATTAGATACAGCCGAAGATTCAATGGCTGTAGTTGCGGAAAAAATTGCTGAGCTAGTTAGTGTTGAGTTTTAGTATAAATACGCTTTAACAATAACGGTTAAGCAGGTTCATAACCACTTGGATTTACCATAACACCCGAAGATAATCACAGAAAGGCTGCCAATGGACGGTCTTTTTCGTATCTGGACGTTAAGCGATCACGTTAATTAACGTAATAGCAATATCCCGCACCGGCTTTGGGAAATATTTTGTAATCTCTACCTGTAAGTGTCTGGTAGCATAGGGATATACATTATCAGATCGTAAGCCATTAAAAGGGGAATATAGGATTGGAGCAGATTTTTTATTGGATCGAACAGCTTAGTTCTTTTCAGCAGAGTTTACTGGGTTCGGCTGTTTTTGCTATTAGCTCTTATTTTATACAAAAACTATTTAAGAAAGCTAAATCTAGCGGTTCAGCATTTCTTGACGCGTATACAGATTTTGATGTGCATAAGCATCTTTTACACAAACATTATGTGCGCTCTAAAGATATTCAAATGTCCAGCTACGGATCATCTATCGCGTTATTACTTGCGGCACGCTGGGTTCTTCTTGGTGTTATGGTTTTAATTTTTGTATTTGGTGTTCAGTCTGCTTTGGAAGGGAAGTGGCTGTACGTAATTGGGGCTTGGGTCTCTTTTAATTATATGTTCGAGGCAAGAACTTGGGTTAAAGACTCTGGTGATGATGCTAGCGTTAGGCATATAAAGCCAGAAAAAATTCAAGCTGTAACTGAAGCACTGCTTTCTTGCGCTGCAAAAGAGACAACTAGTGATGAGAAACGTGAGACATCACAAGAAAACAGCTAACAATGCAGGTTAAGTCGATTCCTAACGGCTTGCATTGGACATAACCCCCGTAATGTATCTCGCGGATAAACAAGTAAAAAGGTCACTTCGGTGACCTTTTTTAAACACACATTTGAACATAAACGTGTTAATAGATTTTCTAATCTAGCCATCAATGAATTACTTTTTGTAAGGTAAATGTGGTCAGTTGGTTTGCCTATTTACAGTGCGTATCCTCTTTCGTTATTTTGACTGGATTTGCATACAGGCTAAATATACAACCCTTTGATTATCAAAGGGCTAGACATTAAGTGCCGAGAAATGAGTAGGAATTAAATTTTTCGTAAATTATGAATAATAAAAATCTCCCTAGGGAGCTTGAATTAGTATGAATCAAGAGGTAGCTTCAACTCTTCGAGAACCGACAAGAACTCATCATTTTCCCTCATTAACTTAGATGATTTATAACTCAAAAATTGCATGCTTATCAGTACTAAACGTAGCTGAGAGAATTCAGTAAAGTTTACCATCGTCTCAATTTGCGATTTACGCTCTTCTGAATTAAACCCGTTTTCATCAGAGAGCTTTTGAGTAATCGTCTTAGTTATAACGAAAAACACGCGCTGAATGTTATAGAGCTTTTCATCTGAATCTGCATCAACGATCATTTGCTTGATGTCATTACTAGAAGCTTCCAATGCCCTAAGTTCCTCAATCTTTTCCTCTAGTTCACGAACAGCCTCAACACCTGTTAGTATTTTCCCATCAACCGTTAGCTTGAAGTACTCGAATGATTCACGCTGTGCGCTCAGAAGGTTAAAGAAGTGAGTCTCAAAAGAACGAAGCTTTTCGTTCTTAATATTTAGTCTCGATTCTTCTCGAAGGGTAGCATTTGATTCATTCTGCAAGTTTAGTGATTTAATCAACATCACAAGAGAAATAAAGCTTAAAACAGGCCCTAAGACGCCACCCACATAGCCACCGAATTGGTTCCAATGATTAACATCTTTGGACAATTCGTAGTTATGAAACTGATAAGCATAAAACCCAATTACGGTGAAGATACATAAAGCTGCGGCATAGATGTAATTGTCATTTTTCATTTATCACTCAAATCCAGAAATCAAATATTTTATGATATGTCCACTTTTTAGCCTTAGGCTCGTAGCAACAATATCTATGTATTCCCACTTATCTGATGAGACACCATTGTTCTTATCAAGGTTCTCGGAAAATCGTTTTTTAGCGGCCACTCGGACTTCTCTGTACGCGGACGGAAACCCGAACGCAACTGTCTCGCTTTCGCCTTCAATTAGTAGGCGCCCATTACCCGTGTTGATGTTAAGTCTTGTAATACACGCTCTAAAATGAATAATTTCTTTATTAATTTTCGGCGATAGATTCGTTTTGCTACTTTGGCTTAGAGTTATTATTTCGCGTCTTTCAAACTCACCCGTATGTGTTTTAAGAACAACATTATGACCATACGAACTAGGAACTGATACTGCGTTTTGTAGAGGGCTACGTCTCAGTTTATCAATAAGGATTACCTGTGTTTCAGCAGAAATCCCTCTAATCAACTGAGTTGCAGCGACGGATAAAGGAGGGCATTCTAGATAAAGAGCTTCTGACATAAAATAGCCGATCACTTGGCTCATCGTCTCATTGCCTATTCTTGAAAGTTTGGCTTTTAACTCAGGATCTTCTGTTCCTACTTCAAAGACTAAGCCATAAGAACCTTCAAAAGATTCCATCATCTTGTTACGTACTTTATTAGCACTAGTATTTCTCTGAGATACTTTATCGGTGATCACTGCTTCAACAACACTTCGAACAGCTTCCGAAGCTCCTGAAATAGTCTCTAATCCCGTTTTCATATCGACGGCATGTTCTTCTGTTTGAATAATTAGATCTAGTTTCATGTAAAGAATCCATAATATGCGCATTGGTGCTGTGCGAATAATACAGCATCTTATTTGAGGGGGAATATAAATAACTCTTTTTTATACGGAAATTGTATGCATCAATCAAACTTTCACCCCGATTTACTAAATGGGGATTTATAAATATCGATGTATCTAAAACAGTAGCACTCTTCGCTAGCAGACCCCAGTACAAAAAATGGCTGTTATGGTTTAGATAATTTTTAGTAGGGAAAACTCACATAAATAGAGTGTGAATGAGCTTTTGCTCTAAGCGATAAAGGGGCAGAACGTGTTAGTGGTAACGAGCATTACAGATCAACCTTAACGCTCATTTCAAAAGGGCTGTTATCTGATATGGCTTGTTTTAGTGCAACTTACAATAAGCCTAACTTTTTCTTGTTATAATACGTTCTACGACTAACACCTAATGACTCCCAAGGCTTCAATTGTGCTTCGCTCTGTTGATCAACTGGACGACCTCCTCCCTTGCTGCTCTTGCCACCTTTTTCTCCTTTTCTTGCTTGTGATTCCGAAAACTTCGCAGGGGTAAAATGTCGCATCGTCCATTTAGCAATGCTCTTGGCAATGGCTTTAACCTCTGAATACTGCATCGGTGTGTCGTACCCTATATTAATCGCCTCACAACGGGCTAACACTGCATTTTCCCATGATGCGGCATAGTCAGGCCGCCAATACTCTCTAATGGCCTTATATGCCCAATGGCGGACATTATCGAAAGTGTCGCAGTTGCGGCCCAATCCGCTGGCTTCCCTGCCCACTTTCGGGTGATTGCGAATATCAACAAAGTCCGCCAGATAATCGAGGCTGTAACCGTCCTCTGTCCAGCATTCGGTTTGCCAATGGGGATGCAGGGGATTTTTAGTGATAAGTCCTGCGTAACCTTCATCAGCCTGTAAGCGTTGCATGAACGCCGATTGAATCGCCGCCGCATAACGTATCGGCTCAAGGTGCGCCGCTTCTGAGGTCGGAAACGGTATCAACAGCTTGTAACAGATATGCGCGTGACCATTTCGCGGGTTTTTCGCTGTCCAATACGGCGGCGGTAAATGCGCGTCAGACCATGCCAGTGCCGCCCCTGCGCGGTCGATATCAAACACCAAGTACGTCACCATATTATGGCGATTAACCTGTAGGTACTGGCGCGAAATCGCCGACAAGCGACCACGGATAAACAAGTTACCCAGTTCATCGGTGCAATACGGCTTATGCGGCAAGCTCTCAATGAGTGCCGCTTTTGATAGCATGGCCATGACTATGCGCTACTCGTGACCGACCCCCTTATCGAGCAGTTTGATACGACTCCATGCCATGACCCTTAACCGCGCATCGTTGGCCAAGGTACGGTAATAACCGTGCTCTGTTTTGGGTAGAGTAATCACCAAGGTCGCATGCCGTTTACCTTGGTGGTATTGGCGGTGCTTTTCATTCAATTGTTGGTGACGGGTAAAACTGTCCAGCTCACGGTCATGCCGCGCCCCCTCACGCAATACCGCTAACGCCCATACTTCTAACGGTTGGTTGTCGGCCTCTGCTCCCAACCATAGCGACCGTAATTCATCATCAGTCAGGGTGATGCTTAATCGCTTGATGGTCACGCCTTGTTGGGCTGGCAACGTGTTCAACGGTGTCACCGCCGTGGGCGGGGTGTTGGTCACTATGCGACGGAAGGTATTACCGACCTGTTCGGCGGCTTGCTCTACGGCTTTATCGCTGACATGGGTATAACGCAATGTCATGGAAAGCCGCTTATGGCCTAACAATTTAGCGACCATCGGCAGGGTGTGCCCGTCCATCACCGCATAGCTGGCAAAGGTATGGCGCAAGTCATGTATTCTGACATCGGCAATGTCGGCCTTAATCCGCAGTTTGACCCACAGATTGGACACAGCGCGCACCGAGGCGCCTTTTTTCATCGGGAACAGTTCACCGCCTTGGCGGCGAACATGGCGCGCCAGCACATCAACCGCCGCTTGACCAATATGCACCACCCTTGCCCCTGTTTTACTGTCAGGCAAATGAATTTCATTGCCGTGAAGGTATTCCCCTCTCAACTGGGTAATTTCTGACACCCGACACCCTGTGAGCATCAGTAAACGAAGAATGTCACAGCACTGAAACAGCACATCACTGCACGCCCCGACTTCATCGAGTACCGCCGACAAGCGTTTAATTTCAGGCACACTTAAAAAACGGTTCAGTATCCGCCGTTTGTTGGGCTTAATGCCCATGGCCGGATTGATTGTGCAGTACCCCTGCATCACGGCCAATTTAAACACCGATTGCAGTACGTCAAGATTGCGGTTCGCCGCCCCTTTGGTTTTCACGCTCACCGCATCAAACCATTGTTGTACCGCCGCATGGGTAATGGTGTGCAACGGTAAACGGCCAAACGTCGGCAACAGGCGTTTATTCAACGCGCTGCGTGAGGTGGCTTGTGTACCACTTTTCCATTGTTCACAGACTAACGGTGTCCATGTCTCACGGACAAACACATCAAAACGCGGCGAGGCCGTCACTGGGGGCGCGTTGTTTTCTTCCCGCCAGGTTTGGATTTGCTTGTGCGCTAGGACACGCGCTTCTTTGGTGGTTAACGCACTGACAGGCGCAAGAAGCCGTGACCGCTGCCGCCCGTCAACGGTGGCTTTCACCACGTACATGCGCCTTTTATCAGGGTACATTTTGACCCCGAAGCCTTTGAGCACGGTATCACACAGCGTATAAGCACGGGAGGTAGGCTGCATTGAGGTAATGGTTTTTTGGGTAATACGGACGGGGGTCATGACTGCATCCCCCCTGCAATCACATTGGCCACATTATTGGCCGCGTTTTGAATATCCCCTTTCGCAAGGTGGGCATATTTCAAAGTGGTTTCGGGCAACGAATGCCCCAACAGCCGCCCGATACTCAACAAGCTGACTTTATCTTGCAGGGCAATACTGGCATAGGTATGGCGCAAATCATGTAATCGCACGTCAGTGAGCCGTGCTGCCGCCCGCACCTGATGCCACACGGCCACTAAACGGAAATACTCAAACGGTTCGCCAGATTGTTTACCCGCAAACAGATATGCCCCCGTTGACGGCCAATCGTCCAACAACTCACGCACAAACGAGGACAGAAACACGGTTTTCGCCCCTGTCTTACTGTCAGGTAAATACCAGTGCCCTTGGCGATAGTGCCTCCATTTCACGGTGCGCACTTCATTGCCTCGACACCCTGTGAGTATTAACAAGCGCAATATCATCACCGCCGTGGGTGAGCTTGCCTGATGGGTATCGAGTACCCACCACAAACGGCGTAATTCATCGGGAGTGAGATAGCGTTCACACGCGACCAGCGTGTAACGCTTGAAGGATTTGCACGGGTTGCTTTGGGGCGCTCGGTAACCGTAAGCCTCCGCTTGTTGCATCATCACCGATAACAACGGCAACATTGTATTGGCCATGCCTTTGGTGGCTGACATCCCACTGAACCACTGTTCAACCTTCTGACGCGTCAAGGTCGCAACCATGGCCTTACCTAACACCGGTTCAATGTGGCGGTCGAACCCCTGACGGTTGTTGTGTAATGTGGACGCCTTCCAATGCCGTGCGTAACGGGGGAAAAATTCCTCGGCAAAGGCCGATAAGGTCAAGGTGGATAACGGCGCGTCTTTCTCCACCCCGTAGCGCACTTTCTCAATCAAGGCGTTCGCGGCGGCACGTGCCTCACTCACTGACATATCAGCAGCATCACCAAGACGGTGTAACTGACGTAGCCCCTGATGCTGAAAACGAACGTTAAACACCCGCTTGCCTGATGGGTAGACCCGCAGGAAAAAAGCAGGGAATTTTTTATCGTAATACGCCACCATTTTTGTCGATGGGGGCATGTTATCGACCCTTTCTTGCTGTAATGTGACCTTGGGCATTATCGACTCTCACGTAATTTCGTGGCATTCCACGCGATATCGGTACGGCTCTCACGCGCACAGAAAAGCGAAATGCCACAGAAAAACACCGTGATAACAAACGAACAAAACACCTTACTTTCAGCCACTTAACCCACTAACAACAACCATCTCGACGTGTCGAGATAACGAGGTGTGTAGTCTTATTTTATTGCAATATCCAACCCATCCGAATCGATCATCCTTTTTCTTTCTTTTTAGGGGTTCATTGCTCAGTAGACACATTCAGGCAGACTGATTGCCAACTGAAATCAGAACTGGGAAGGTAAGAGAAAACAAAGTAACGAGGGAGAAATAGCGGTGCAGAACGCACCAGGACAACAGAGGAAAAGGCATAGAACATCGCACAACAATCAAAGCGTGACCATGTCACATTTT
>Ga0316197_10002054_pt1 | contig 14377 bp, 9 predicted proteins | sample OudBiesiAoxic_MG_FD_204939 | JGI IMG/M metagenome (GOLD analysis project Ga0316197, IMG submission 204939) | Coastal sediment microbial communities from Oude Bieten Haven, Netherlands - site A oxic | ecosystem: Environmental > Aquatic > Marine > Coastal > Sediment | place: Netherlands...
GGGTGTGAAATGGATCAAGGGAGCATCGGGCCACACGTACCTGTGCCCCGTTGATGCATACAACCGCCTCGACAACCCGACCGAGGACCAGCTCAAGCTGATCTGTGTCGACGAGTCGGAGAACCCGCAGAACGACTGAAGACTGCCACCCTCGCCGAGGGTGGGCAACGCTCGATATGGAAAGGCGCCGCCACGCCTGAGGCGCGGCGGCGCCGTTTTTTGAGGAGGAAATCGTGTCATTCCTGGTCACCAAACCCGCGCCGGATTTCACCGCGACCGCGGTCCTTGCCGACAACAGCTTCGATGAGGACTTCACCCTCTCGTCCCTCCGCGGCAAATATGTGGTGCTGTTCTTCTACCCGCTGGATTTCACCTTCGTCTGTCCGACCGAGATCCTCGCCTTCGATGAGGCCCTCAACGAATTTCAGAGCCGTGACGCGGAAATTGTCGGTGTCTCAGTGGATTCTCACTTCACCCATGCGGCCTGGAAACGAACCCACGTCGACGACGGTGGGATCGGTCCGATCCGCTATCCGCTCGTGTCGGACCTCAACAAAGAAATCGCCCGCAACTACGGCGTTCTCCTCGAAGACGGGGTCGCTCTGCGCGGGTTGTTTCTCATCGACCGGGCAGGGGTCGTCCGACACGCCCTGGTCAACGACCTGCCTCTCGGCAGGAGTGTGAGCGAAGCTCTGCGTGTGCTCGACGCGCTACGTTTTCACGAGCTCCGGGGCGACGTCTGCCCCGCAAACTGGAGCGAAGGCGACGAGGGTATCGCCGAGTCCCAGGAGGGTATCGTCGACTATCTTTCGAAATACGCCGCAGACCGGGATTGACAGTTTTCTTCGGTGGCGCCACTTCTCGCGTTGTTGACGAGTTGGCGCCCGTCTGAGATCCGAGCGTCGCAAAGGGTGAGGCACCCCTGTGAGGTGGTAGTCGAAAACCTCTCACGACAGTCGATTCTCGGCCGCCGCTGCCTGACCATGAGGTCATTGCCGAGAGTCTCGTGGCGGCGTGGTAGGCTCGGGCATGCGCCACACAGAAGCCCGATCCTCGTCGGTCCGTCTTCTGATGGATCTGGGGATCGTCTTGGCGGCGTTTGTGCTTGCCTGGGCTGCGCGAAGTCTCGTTCTGCCGAAGCTCCTCCCCACCTTCTTCGAGACCTCTCTCTATCCTCTCGGCAGCTATGTGCGAATGCTGCCGGTGATCCTGCTGGCGTGGGCGGTGGGGCTGTGGATTTCCTGTTATCGAGCCGGGCGGCGGACCGGTGTTTTTCTGAGCCTCGCTGGTCGCATCGTGGCCGCATGCGCCGCGGCGTCATTCTTGGTTGCGCTGATCATCGAAGGGTCCGGCCTGGACGAGGCACTCGTTGGAGGCTCGTTCAGCCGCTTTCTACTCCTGTTGCTGGCCTGCCTTTCGACTCTGTTGCTGATCCTCGAGAGATTGCTCCTGTCGGGCCGGGCAGCGGAAACCGTGGCCTTCACATGGAACCGAATCGATGCCGCCGCCGCCCGGCTCGGCAAACCGCTGGCAGGGTTTTGGCCTGCTGACGGAGTCTCCGTCATCTTTCTGCTGGTGGCGACCGCCAACTTCCTGCTCCTGTCCGCACTGCTCTTCTACGAGGACCCCATCATCGACTTCGCGCTGATGATCGGGGATGCCCAGGACTGGGTGGCGAACGGGCTGTATTTTCTCGGCTTTCCGGTGGCCTACTCGGCGCGCCCGCCGCTGTTCCCTATGGTTCTCGCCGGTCTGGCATCGGTGTCGATGTTAAAGCTCGCTCCGCTCGTCCTTCAGGGCCTGGTGTTCGTGACGGGTCTCGGCTTGTATCGAATGCTCAGCGAAACCTCTGACCGGTTTTTGACCGCCCTGGCAACCCTGGCGTGGCTGACGAACGCGACCTGGGTGTGGTGGAGCGCGACCTGGATGGCGGACATTCCTGCAGGATGTCTTTTGGGGTGGGCGCTCATTTTCTGGCAGCGGCGAAATAGCGCCGGGCGGCCTGGCTACGCCCTGGCAGGCCTCGCGGCAGGACTGAGCGCCGTCACCCAGCCCATCGCCGTTCTCTTCGCCATCCCTGTGCTCGCGACGGTGATCTGGCACCGCCGAGCGGATCTTCGGAGTCAGGCCTTTTTGATTGGGGCCGCTCTGTTCCTGACGCCCGGCATCATCTGGATGCTCGTTCGGATGCGGCTTGTGGGCACCCTGGGTGATGTCGTCTATCGTAACTGGGGCGCCGTGGGGCTCCAGGCCGGCTCACTGCACAGCAATGGGTCGTTCTATGCCTGGTCCCTCGTTGCCCTGGTCGGCATTCCAGCCGTTTTTCCGATTGCGGTCGGAATGTGGACCACGGCGCGCCGGTCGATCCGTTCAGATTGGGCGACCCTGGTCATCGGTGGCTTTCTTACGATCATGGCCTTCTTCGTCTTCGTTTACGATTCAAGTTCTGCCAGATTTCTGAGCTACGTTTATCCTTTCCTCCTGGTCTTTCTGGTCTTCGGCCTGTGTCGGCTTCGGCGTTCGGCAGCGGCCGTCATCCTCGCATTGATCATCGTTGCGTGGGGGCTGCCCCTGCGGGTGGAGATGATGAAGTGGCCGAGGATCGTGCTATGGCCGTTTCCATTGGTCGATCTGAAAATGGCCGCTCAGAACGTGGACGGCATCTGGACGCTGCTACCGGCTGTCGAGCGGATACCCTACGAAGCTACCCTCGAACGAAATCCGTATATTCTGCTCAAACGGATCCGAGAGCTCGAGAGACCTCCCCGCCTGGAGGGGGTTTCGTTCGAGTCGGATCGTCATGCAGTCTACTTTGCGGAATCGGGCGATTACCACCATCGCCTCTACCACCAGACGCGGCTGGGAAACCAGCTCCGCATGAAGGTTTATCAGGTCCCGTTCACCCTTGTTGTAAGGTCCTGGCCCCTGCTACCGGCCGAAAGAATGGGTCTCCAGGACGCGGTCGTACTCTATCGGGTTCGCCTGCCCGGAGAGCCGCAAAGCAACGTGATCGCACTCATTCCGGGGGGCGAGGCTGAAAAGCTGCTAGTCGGTCCAACCGGGCCGCGGCCCGGGATCGAACGAGACCTCGATATCGCCAGGCAGATCGCACCGCTGGTGGAGGGATCGCGTCTGTTGGTGTTGTGTGGGGACAAGGGTGCGGAGCGTTGGCAGGCCTATCTTCCCTTCATGGTTGATGTCCGTGATCTCTGGTACGTCGGTCCGTGGGGCCTGGATGAGATGAGATCGAAGGTGGGACCCGAAGAACGGCGCGAGGTCTTCGGCAACATCGTTGTCAGCCAACACCGCATTCACGACGTCCCGTGGTGGGTGATCGGCGCTCCCCGGGCAGCCCCACCCGAAAAGGTGCTCGAGCTGTCGAAATCTGACGAAGGTCGGTGAGACATGCGGGCCCATCTGATCCACTGTTCGTACCACAAGTGCTTGACGGTCTACTACGGACGGGTCATGGATGCGCTCTTCAACCGGTGTCAGCCGTGGGGCCGGGGTTTTCGCCACTTCAACAGTCATCTCGATGATTTCTATGGCGGCTTTGAAGCGCACCGTGTCGCGTCAGTCAACAATCGGACCCTCGATCTCGACCGTCTCGGGAATTTCAGAATCTCACGCTTCATTCGCGATCCGCGCGATCTGATCGTCTCCGGCTATTTCTACCACAAGCGTGGTGCCGAGGAATGGGTGCGGATCGACTCCCCAACCGCCGCTGACTGGTACTTTGCCAATGGGCTCGTGCCCGAGGGCCTGCGAGATGCCGGGTCGTCGTTTGCCGAGTACCTGCAGGCGATACCGGAAGAGGAGGGCCTGCTGGCCGAACTGGAGTTCCGAAAAAACCACCTCGAGTCAATGGCGCAGTGGCCGACCGGGCACCCCGACATCGTCACGTTCCGCTACGAAGACATCCTCGGTAACGAGGTGACGGTGTTTCGGGAGCTGTTCGACTTCTACGGATTGTCGCCCCTCGAACGCGGTCTGGGGAGGTGGTTCGCCAAGCGTTACTCGATTCGCAAACGATCGGCGGATCCCCATATTCGAAACCCGGCTTCAGGTCAGTGGAGAAAGCACTTCACGCCTCGAGTGAAGCAGGCTTTTGACGCCGAGTACTCGGGCCTGATCCGGCAACTCGAGTACCCGGCCGACTGAGAGCGCCCGGAATGGCAGCCACGTCGGCACCTGCAGTTTCGGACGGGAAGAGCGTGCAGGGGAGAATTCTCTGCGTGACGTCCGGCTTGGCCGGGATGCTCTACTCGAGTGTGGAGCTCGCTCGGAGGCTAGCGGCGGCGGGTCATTGTCTGACCTATGCCAGCTTTCCCGACGCGCGTGGGCTCGTCGAGCATCACGGACTCGACTTTCTACCGCTGGATCCGAGTCGGTACGAGGACTTCCTCGAGGCCGATGCCGGCGCAAGCGCGCTCCATAAGCTGCTGAATCTCCGCGACCGCCGTCAGCGAGCCGCGGACTCGATGGGACTCGGAGATTTTGCCCGCGCCGTCCGTGATGTCAATCCGGATCTGATCCTCATCGATGGGGAGATGCATGAGCACATCATCTCGGCGTCCGCCAGCGGAGTGCCGATGGCCCTCCTCAACACCTTCTCCTCGATCTGGAGGCGACCCGGGCTGCCACCTCCGCACTGTATGGTGACGCCCGGCGTCGGCTGGAAAGGCACGCGACCTGGCATCTCGATGCTGTGGCTTGCGCTGCGACTCAGGAAGTTTGGTGTCGCATCATCGCTCAAAGCTCGCCGCTTCGGGTGTGATCGTATTTCGCTCCTGGACCATCTGGCCCGCACGGTCGGTTTTGACCTTCGCCGCGAAACCGATGCCAACCAGTGGCTGATGCCCTTCACCTACCGCCGGCTCCGGGTGCTCAGCCTGCACGCGTTCCAGTTCGAGTTCCCGCACCGGGCCCCGGAAGTCGTGAGGTACGTCGGTCCAATGGTGCTCGAGCGTCGCAACGACCGTCCGATGGCTCCGAACGAACGCGCGAAGCTCGAGGCGGTGCTCGAGCGGCGCTGCGAGGCGGGTGGAGGACACAAGGTGATCTTTGCCGGGTTCGGGTCGGTCTTTTCCACCGATCGTGCTCTGCTCGAGCGCCTTTTTGGGGTCGTTCGGGGGCGCCCAAACTGGGAACTCGTCATCAGTCTCAGTGGTCGCGTTCCGCTCGCCGATCTCGATCCGTTGCCCGAGAGGGTTCATGCGTTTTCCTGGGTCCCACAGATGGACGTCCTTCGGCACGCCGACGCGGTGGTGACGCACGGTGGCATCAACACGATTGATGAGTGCGTGATCAGCGGTGTGCCGATGCTGGTCTATTGCGGCGGCGAAACCGACATGGCGGGAAACACCGCGCGTATCGAGTATCACGGCATCGGTATCGCCGGCGATCGTCAGCGGGACAGCACCGAGGACATCCGCCACCACGTTGATCGCCTTCTGAGCGAGCCGGGCTTTGCGACCGACCTCGGGCGTTTGCGCCAACACTATCTCGCCTACGCCGAAGACCGCGTGGCCGAGCGCGCCATCTGGGAGCTGCTCGATCAACCGCGTAAGGATCGGTCCTCGCCGGCCGCCGGAGGGGTGTCGTGACCGACCTCGCGCGACGCGTCGCAACGGGAGCCGGCTGGCTCTACGGCTACCGGTGGCTCGACAGGCTGCTCGACTTTGCAGCGATCGTCGTGCTCGCGCGCATTTTGTCTCCCGACGATTTCGGTCTCGTCGCGATTGCCGCATCGTTCGTCACGATTGTCGAGGGATTGAGCGCCTTCGACGTCAACAAGGCCTTGATCCGAACCCGTGACGAGTCCCAGAGCCTCTACGACACCGCGTGGACGCTGTCCGCGCTGCGCGGCATCGCGTCGGCCCTGATCATGATCGTGGTCGCTCAATTCGTGACCGACCCGCGGATGGCCGCCGTGCTGCAGGCGCTGGCTCTCAGTCCTCTCATGAGCGGGCTCTCGAACCCACGATTCGTCATGTTCGAGCGCGACCTCGTCTACTCGAGGGTGGCGTTTCTGACGCTTGGCGGCAAGCTTGTATCGGTCGCCGTCACACTGGTCATCGCCCTCGTGTATCGAAATTACTGGTCGCTCGTGATCGGCATGCTTGCCGGGACGCTGATCACGATGATCCTCAGCTATGCTTTGAAGCCTTACCGTCCGCGGCTTTCTCTGGCTCGTTTTTCCGACATCTTCGCCTTCAGCGGATGGCTCACGTTGACCTCCGTGGTCACGACCTTGTCGATGGAGACCGACAAGATCATTGTTGGGCGACTGCTCGGAGTTGCCGACGCGGGGCTCTACTTCATGACACAGAGGGTGGGGGTGCTTCCGACCAGGGAGCTCATCAGCCCGTTGCAGCGGATTCTATTCCCTTCGTTCAGCGAATTGACGGGCGACCTGAACCGGCTTCGCCGTGGGGTCTGCGAATCGATCAATATTCTCGGCAGCCTCAGCCTTCCGGCGGGGTTCGGTTTTGCTCTTGTCGCGAATGACTTCGTCCCGCTGGCTCTTGGCGACCAGTGGATCGTGATCGTTCCGCTGCTCGTGATTCTGGTCCCATACCTCGGCCTCCGAGCAACGATGTCGATGACTCTGCCGTGCGTTATGGCCCTGGGCAGGACGCGGTTACTATTCCGGGTCAGCCTGATCTACGCCCTGGTCCACGTCCCCGCCTTTATCGTCGGGACGGCTGTGTTCGGCCTCACCGGAGCAATCTGGAGTATCGTTCTGGCCGGCGTGTTCTACACGTACTTGAACGTCTGGTTGCTGCAGCACACGCTCGACATTTCCCTCGGTGAGATCACGTCCCAGCTCCGGCGGCCCTTCGGTGCCACGGTGCTCATGGTCGGCGCTGTGGCGGCTCTCGGGGCCATGTCCCCACTCGACTTCTTCTCCGAGAACGGGTCGTGGTTCTCGCTGATCATCAAGAGCCTGGTTGGCGGCCTCGTGTTCTGCGTCGGGCAGTTCTTGTTCTGGCGTATGGAGGGTTGCCCCGTGGGCATCGAACGCCGCGTGCTTCAGGTGCTGTCTCGTGGGGGCGGCGGCTGAAGGGCTTCTGCGAAGGCGCACTCGGTGCGCTCCGCGATCGAAGGCCAGGAGTGATCAAGGGCGATTCTCCGGCCACCCTGGGCCAAACGTTCCCGAAGTTGAGCGTCGCCGAGCACCCGGATCAGGGCCTCAGCCAGTGCGGTAGATTCACCCGGAGGAACGAACAGGACGCTGTCGCCGTCGCGGAGGACCTCAGGCAGGCCGCCGACCCGCGAGGCGACCACCGGAACACCGAGCGACAGACCCAGAAAGAGGACTCCGGATTGACTGATGTGCCGGTACGGCATGACGAGCACGTCGGCCGCGCTGAAGTACCGCGCCACGTCGGAAAAAGGAATGTATTCGAATCGGTGCACGGCACCCAGGCGCTCCGCCCTGTTTTCCAGCTCTTCGCGACGCTCCATCTGGAGCTGGACCGGGTCCCCGGCGACAACCAGACGCGCCCCCGGACGTGCGGCCGTCACCGCGTTCCAGGCATCGAGCAGCACATCGAGTCCCTTGTACTCCCGGATGTAACCGAAGAAGAGCGCGACCTCGTCGTCCGGTCCCAGACCGAGGCTTATTCGTGCCGAGTCGCGCTCAATGTCTTTTCCACCGCGCTCAAAAAAACCGTACTCGCCGTGTGGAATGACGACCACTCGCTCTGGATCGACGGCAAACTCGTCGGCGAGGCGTTTTCGGTCGTGTTCGGAGTGCGCGACGATGAGATCGCTGAGGTGGTGGATCCGCCGGTAGACGGCGTCCTGAAATCCGATCCTCTCGTGCGGCGTCACTACATGGGCGGTGGCCGCGACGGGTTGTCTCACCAGCCGGAAGAGCGCGAGGTACACGAGAGAGATCGGGTTGGTGCAGTGGAGATGGATGATGTCGGGCCGAAGACGACTGGCGTAGTAGGCGATGGCGAAAGCGTCGACGACGGCTTCGACCTTCAAGGCCAGGCGGAGAAGCGGCGCCGGGAGCGAGCCCCGTGTCCGGGTCGAGAAACGCGCCAGGGTGCGGACGAGGCGGACATTCTGCGGCAGCATCCGCTCTTCGAGCTCATAACCGACGGTCGTCACCAGGGTCACGTCGTGGCCCCGTTCGGCCAATGCGCACGTGAGGTTATAGGCGTAGTGGATCAATCCTCCGCGGCCGAAGGTCTCGACTTCGAGAATACGCATGGGACGTCTCTCAGCGTCGCTCACTCTTCCTCCGAATCCGATGGAGCGGAAGCACTCGTCGTGCCGACTCCGGGTCAGTGTCAGGCTCGAAGGTCTGGGGCGGCTGGAATTCGAGCTGCTCGCGCCCTGGTTTCCGCTCCGTGCCCCATCGGCAGATGGGACGCGACCTTCGAGGCGGATCGTATCACCGTCCGGCGGCGCCCCGTTCGCGGCGGACGGGCTACACTGGCGGGGAATTTGAGATCGGGTAAAGATATTTCTGATGGCGAGTCATGACGACAACAATCGCGCGGCGCTGCTCGAGCAGGCGATCCGTCTGAAAAAAGGGGCTGCGCTTTCGCGCATGCCTGACATTCCGCCGCGCCCAGCGAACGAGCCGGTTCACCTGAGCGAGATGCAGCGCAGCCTGTGGCTGGCGCATCAGATCAACCGGCGTTCGCCGGCATATAACCTCGCGAGCTCGTTCCGAGTTTCTGGTGCTGTGGACGTCTCCAGGCTCCAGCGCGCTCTCAACGAGGTCGTTTCGAGGCATCGCCTCCTCCATTCGACCTTCGCTGCCGATCGCGGCGCGGTCCTTCAGACCGTACACCCTCACTCACCGCTGGTGGTCGATGTGTTCGAAGTTGGAGAGGGACAGGCGTTGGCTACGGCCGTCGATGAAGCCAGTCAACCATTCGATCTCGAGACCGGCCCCCTCATCCGCCTCCAGCTCATCGAGGATGTGGCAGGAGCTGAACGGATCGTGTTGCTGGTGATCCACCACATTCTGGTTGATGAGAGGTCGCTTGGGAAGCTGTGGCAGGAGCTGGCCGACGCCTACGATGAGCGACTCACTGTGTCCGAAACGGCGGTGCAGTTTGACGACTACCTGCACTGGCTGCAGGAGCGGAATCCGAGCGAGCGGCTCGAGGAACTCGAGCATTGGCGGCGACAGCTGGATCCCCTTCCGGAAGAGCTGCTTTTGCCCTTCGAAAGACCCACAGCAGCAGCAGGCGAAGCTCCGGGACGTCTCTTGATCAGGGAGCTGGATCCGTCGCTTCAAAAAGGCGTTCAGGACCTCGCCGCCGCCGTCGGCGCAACGCCTTTCATGGTGTTCGCGTTTGCATTCCGGCTGCTGTTGCAGCGCTACACCGATGGTGCTCACGTCGCCTTCGCGACGCCCGTCTCGACGCGTTCACACCGCGACACCGCAGAAATGATCGGATACTTCACCAACCCGGTGGTGATTTCCACCGTCATCGATGAGGATCGGAACGTCGACGACGCCTGTCGTGACTTCAGTCGCGTGATGAGAGAAGCGCTCTCGCATGCTTCAATGCCCTTCCAGGTGTTGGCCGAAGAGCTGTCGCCGCCCCGCCGGCGCGACCGCCACCCGATCTTCCAGGCGATGTTCGTTCATCAGGAAATTGCCTCTCCGCCGGATCTGGGAGCCGCTCGCCTCGAACCGTTGGCGCTCGATTTGGGTGCGTCGAAGTTCGATCTGACGCTCTTCGTGACGGAGGGAGAGAGTTCCCTGGATCTGGCTGTCGAGTACCGGAGCGACCGCTTTGAAGACATCTGGATGGATCGCCTTTTGGGGCATTTCGAGAATCTCCTCGCGCATCTGCCGGCAGATCTCAAGCGCTCCACCGCCGAGGTCCCGATGATCAGCAGCGACGAACAGAGCATGCTTGTTGCCTTGGCCTCCGGCGCCACACTCGACGTGTCGGAAAGGGCTCTGCTGCCGCAACAGATATTCGACCAGGCCCGCCGGTCCCCACAGTCGCCGGCAGTGACGTGTGGAGGAGCCTGCCTCACCTACGGTGAACTTGTGAGCGTGGCGCACTCGATTTCCCATGAGCTTTCGAACCGAGGCGTCACCGCGGGTGATCGCGTCGGCATTTTTCTCGGTCGCTCGTGGCCACTGGTGGCTGGCATTCTCGGCATCCACCGGGCCGGGGCCGCCTATGTTCCCCTGGATCCTGATTATCCCGAAGCCAGGAATCGCTGCGTGCTTGAGGACGCCGATGTCGCTGCGGTGCTGACGACCTCCGATCTGCGTGGGCGACTGCCTTCCGGTCGGTGGGTTGAGATCGATGTCGAGGGCCTGGCCACCGCCGGGCCGGGGTCGGAGACCTGCGCTGATCTCACACCCGAGTCTCCCGCCTACATCCTCTATACCTCCGGTTCGACCGGCCGACCGAAGGGCGTCGTCGTCAACCACGCCAATCTAAAATCTTCGACACAGGCGCGCTTCCTGGTCTACGATACGCCCCCGCGGAGATTTCTGCTGGTGCCGAGCGTTGCGTTCGACAGTTCGGTCGCGGGGATCTTCTGGGCGCTTGCGGCTGGGGGAACTCTGGTGATTCCGACCGACGACCAGGTTCGTGACCCGCGAGGACTGGCAGGTTTGATAGCGAACGAAGGAGTGACCGGTCTGCTCTGTGTCCCCTCGCTGTATGGACAGATGCTGGGCGTGGGCGCCAAAAACCTGCAGGGGCTCGATTTCGCAATCGTGGCTGGTGAGAGCTGTTCCTCCCGGCTTGTGGAAGAGCACTTTCGGGGGCTCCCAGACGTTCGATTGTTCAACGAGTACGGGCCCACCGAGGCAACCGTGTGGGCCACGGTGCACGAGATGACGGTGGATGATGTGGCGCGCCCGGTGGCCATCGGCAATCCCATCCCCGGTGTCAGGGTCGACGTTGTCGATTCCCGCGGGCGCCCCGTCGTCGCTGGGATCCCCGGACACGCGTGGATCCAGGGACCGACGGTGGCGGAAGGCTACTGGCGGCGTGCTGATCTCACGGCAGAACGCTTTCAGGCGAGTAACGAGACAGGGAAGCGCCGATACCGGACAGGGGACCGTATGGCCCGGACGATCGACGGACGGCTGATGTTTCTCGGCCGGGAGGATGAACAGATCAAGCTCCGTGGCTATCGAATAGAGCCTGGCGAAGTCGAGGCCTCGATTCTCGAGCTGCCGGGGGTCGAAGAGGCTGCGGTTGTTGCTCGCTCGCCGGGTACGGGCGCAGCGACGACGTCGGATCACGAGGCCCGCCAACTGGTGGCCTTTCTCCGCACGTCGCACGCGGGCATCCCGGCGAGTTGGCGGCACGATCTCGCCACGCGGCTGCCGGACCACATGATACCGAGTCGCTTGGTGGAGCTCTCCGAGCTGCCGCGTTTGCCGAACGGCAAGATCGATCGGCAGCGACTCCGGGACATGGCGCTCGATCCCGCGGACGTAGTCAGGCAGGACGGGCCGTTGCCGACCGCCCGGGAACAGGCGCTGATCTCGCTCTGGGAGGGCCTCCTAGGAAGATCGGGAATCGGAGTGACCGACAACTTTTTCGAGCTTGGCGGCCACTCGCTGTTGGTCGTCGAGATGACGGTGGCCATCGAACAGGACTTCGAGGTCGTGCTAGCGGCGGCCGATGTCTTCGAGAACCCGACGATCCGTGAGCTTGTCGAGAGGATCGAGGAGCACCGGGGCCCGGAATCGACACCCTACGATCATCTCTTCCCGATCCAGCCTGCGGGCCGGGGCACGCCGTTGATTGTCGCGGTGCCTCACTTTTTCACCCAGATGTTTGCAGCGAGGTTCCGTGGCGAAAGACCGGTCTATGGGCTGCGTGGGGTCGGTCTCCGAGCAGAGGGCAACCTGGGTCGCTGGCGGACCATGAGAGACCTCGGCGAAGATCTGGTCGCTGAGATTCGACTGAGATTTCCTGACGAAGCCTATCTCGTTGCAGGCTACTCCTTCGGAGCCTCGATGGCCGTCGAAACCGTGCGTTTGATGGAGGAGCGGGACATTCCGGTCCGTTGTCTCTACTTGATCGCGCCGATGCCGGTCGAATTCTATCCTTTCGGTCCTTTCCGGCTGCAGATCGACGGTCTTCGGCAGCCGCTCGGAGAACTCTCGGGTCGGGACGTCCTCCGCCTTTACGCCCGCTCCAACAACCCGCTGACGCTGCGGCCCTATCGGAGGGTGTGGCGGTGGCTCGCCATTGAGCCGTGGCGCCGCATTCTGTGCGGCATCGGCAGGCTGAGGAGGCTGGCCGGGCTGCCGCTGACGGATCGTATCCTCTATGCCGATGTCCGGGTTGACCGATTCCGTCTCCATGCAGCCTACCGGCCCGGGACGATTCACACGCCGACCGTCATTTTCAACGCCGCCGATCCGGCGACCGACGCCGCCGCCACCTGGCGCCCCTTTTTCGAGGGTCCGTTCACGGTCCATGACATTCCCGACCCGCATCTCGGCGAGGATTCGGCGGAAGCAGCCCGCCGGGAGATCCTCCGCCATCTGAGTGACCTGGGGGATGCATGACAGGGGATCTCGAGCCATGTTGAGAGAAGCCGAGGCGTGGCGTCATCCGGAGCACCATCTGGCGCTCATCGACCGGGTCACTGAGCGGATCGAGCCCGACGATTCGTCTCTCGTGGAGTGGTTTTCGGAGTATTGCCGCCAGCACCGCACCCGCTTGGCGGCAGACCTTCATCTCATCGATCGACACGTCGAAAAGGGCGCCCGAGTTCTCGAGTATGGAGCGATTCCCCTGCTGATGACGGCCGCGCTCGCGGCTCTCGACTTCAAGGTGAGTGCCCTGGATCTTGGCCCGGAAAGATTCGCGAGGGCGATCGAGAGTCTGGGTCTTGACGTCACCCGGAGTGATGTCGAGATCGAGGCGGTCCCGTTTGCTGGAGGAACCTTCGACGTGGTGTTGTTCAACGAGCTGTTCGAGCACCTGCGGATCAACCCGATCTTCACCCTGAAAGAGGTGCATCGGGTGCTGAAACCCGGTGGATTGCTGCTGTTGTCGACACCAAACCTCCGGTCGTTCCGCGGGATCCGGAACCTGATCTTGCGTGACCAGGGCCATGCCGTCTCGGCCGGAGTCTACCGGCAGTTCGAGAAGCTCGAGACGCTTGGACACATGGGGCACGTCAGGGAGTACACGGCCCGCGAGGTTTCGGATTTCCTGACCCGTATCGGATTCCGAGTCGAGAAGATCATCCACCGGGGCGGACATGGGTTGGGCGTGGTCGGTTTGGCGGAGCGGCTGGCGCCATCCATGCGCCCGTTTTTCACCCTCATCGCCGCCAGGGTCGACGCCCCATGACGCGGCCCGCAATCGAAAGGCGCATCTTCATCGTTGGCGTGCCGCGGTCGGGCACCACCCTGGTGCAGAGTCTGCTCGCGGCGCACAGCGAGGTCACGTCCTTCACCGAGAGCCATCTTTTCCGCAAACACTTCTCGAGAGTTCCCCTGCTTTCGCTTCCAATCCTGACCAGAGATCCGCGTTCAAGACTGTCCGAGTTCCTGGCCGAGAATGGCGAAGGACCTCCTCCTGCGGCGGACTGGTTCTCGAAGAGGGAACGATGGACCCTGCGGATTCGACCTTTCCTGCCGCTCCAGACCCTCCCGGTCGCCCGCCAGCTGGTGCGGGTTCTCGACGAACTCGCACTGAGGAGGGGCTTTACGAATTGGATCGAGAAGACGCCGTGGCATCTTCGCTCCATCCCGCTGCTCGAAAACGCGAGCCCCGGGGGGCGCCCGCATTTCATCCACGTCATCCGAAACGGGCTGGAGGTCGTAGCCTCTCTTTACAGGGCTTCCCAGAAGTGGGAGCAATCGTACGGTCTCGAAGCGTGTGTCGCGCGGTGGAACGCAGATCTCGGCCATTCCCTGGATCGAATCAGTTCCCCGAATGACCAGTTCGTTGCGTATGAGCAGCTCACCTCGGACCCGGAGGCCACGGTCAAATTGTTGCTCGATGGGCTCGGACTCGCGTGGGAGCCCGCGATCCTCGAACACTATGGCATCACGTCCGAGGGCATTATCACCTCCCGGGAGGATTGGAAGATCGGTGTCGGCCGCCACATCCGGCGCTCCGTGACCTCGGCGGAGGTGTTGACTCCCGAGCAGAGGGAGTGGGTGAGCGGACGGCTGGACCACCATCTCTATGACCGGATCCTCGAACGCAGCGGGCGGCGGACGGGCGCCACCGCCGGTGCTGCTTGATATGGTCGGGCATTTGATGGGCGATCAACCGCAGATTTCCGTTGTCGTGCCGTTTCACAACAGCGAACGCCATCTCGCCGCTTGTATCGAGTCTCTCCTCGGGCAACGCGACGTCGATGGCCCCTTCGAAGTCATTTTGGTTGACAA
>Ga0316197_10002055_pt1 | contig 14376 bp, 18 predicted proteins | sample OudBiesiAoxic_MG_FD_204939 | JGI IMG/M metagenome (GOLD analysis project Ga0316197, IMG submission 204939) | Coastal sediment microbial communities from Oude Bieten Haven, Netherlands - site A oxic | ecosystem: Environmental > Aquatic > Marine > Coastal > Sediment | place: Netherlands...
CCCCTGGAGTTGCTCCGAAGGCAGGAGGGAGAGGATCACCTGGTCGTCAGCGACGAAGCGATGCCCACGTTCGACCAAAAAGAGCGCGCACTCGCTCTTGCCGATGCCGCTCGGGCCGAGGAGCAGTATGCCGATCCCATGGACGTCCATCAGCACGCCGTGGCGTGTTTCGGAGGGAGCGAGGATTCCATCGAGGACGAGGTGAACGGTTTGGATCGAGCGGCTCGATCGCAGCTCCGCAACGGCAAGCGGCGTGGAGGTTCGCTCGGCGGCCTCGAGCAGCGCCGAGGGCGGCTCGACACCGCGCGTGACGACGACGAGAGAAAGGTCGAGACCAAAGAGCACCGCCGCCCGCTCTGCCTGAGTCTCGGGCGATAGGGTTTCGAGGTAAGTGATCTCGGTCTCGCCGAGGATCTGCACGCGGGTGGGCGCGACGCCGTGGGTGTGCCCGGCCAACGCCAGTCCTGGCTTTTGAACGCGCGGATGATTGATGGTCCGCTGCAGCCCGCCTTGGCCGGCGACGAGGCGTACGATTGGCTCGAGCCTCGGCTCCGACAACAAGCGCGCGACCGTGATGCCGTGCTCCACACGCATGCTGGGCAGCCCGACGTGGGGCAAAGAAGACTGGGTCACGCGCGCATCATACGCGAGCAGCGCGCCGCTGTCTGCCCGTCAGAGCTCGGCCAATGCGCGATACGCGTGCGCATCGTCTGACGCGGCGATCAGCTCGGCGCGCTTGCTTTCGTCGCGGAGGACCCGGGAGACCCCCGCAAGCGCTGCGAGGTGCTTCTGTGGCATTGAACGCGGGCCGATGATCGCCACGATGATTTGCACGGGAAGCCCGTCGACGGCCTCGAAGTCGACGCCTCCCGGGCACACCGCCACCGCGGCGCGCAACTCGTCGAAATCGTCGCATCGGCCGTGCGGGATCGCGACGCCGCTACCGACACCCGTGCTCGCGAGTCGTTCACGCTCGACGAGCACTTCGTACACTGACTCCACGTTTGCGGCGTCCTCGGGCATGGTGAGCAGCGACGCGACCGTAAGAAGGGCGGCGTCCTTGCTGGACGACTCGAGGCCGACGCGCACGCGTTCTATGTGCAAGAGCTCCGCCAACATGACGGGCAGGCGATACCCCACCCATCAGGAGCGTGCAACGCGCGTCAGTCTTCTGGGTGGCGCAGCGACTCGCCGCTGTGACGCCGGCGATCGTTCTCCGTCGCCTTGGTGTCACGAACCTGACGGTCGATCTTGTCCACGACCTGGTCGATCGTGGCGTACATGTCCTCGGACTGGCCGTGGCCGGGATACTGGTGGCCGTCGCCTGTGAGATTCAGGTCGACTCGATGGAGGTGACGCTCCATCGAGAAAGTGAACTCGGCGTGCAGTGGCGCCCTCATGTACTTCTGGATCTTGCCGATCTTCTCCGATGCGTAGTTCTTGATGGCGTCTGACGACTCCATGTTGCGAAATGTGTAGCTGATACGCATCGAACCTCCTGCCGCTAAAAGTACTTCTTGCGTTTTGACGAGCTCAGAATGCCCAGCATCTCACGATACTTGGCGACCGTGCGCCGGGCAATCTTGATGTCATCCTGCCCGAGCATCTCCACTATTTTTTGATCCGAAAGGGGCGCTTTCGAATCTTCGCCGGAGATGATTGTCTTGATCGCCTGCTTCACGCTCTCTGACGCGATGTCGTTATGGTTGTCCCGCTTTATGGCGCTGTTGAAGAAGTACTTCAACTCGAAAGTGCCCCTAGGCGTGTGGACGTATTTGTTGCTGGTAACCCGGGAAATCGTGCTCTCATGCATGCCGACGGTTTCCGCGACATCTCGAAGAATCATGGGCTTGAGGTGCTCGATGCCCTTGTCGAAGAAATCCCGCTGTTTGTCGACGATGCACTCGGTGACCTTGACGATGGTCTTGCGCCGCTGGTCGATGCTGCGGATCAGCCATTGGGCGCTCCGGAGCTTGTCCTGGATGTACTCCTTGGCCTTCGGGTTGTCGGCCATCGCCGAGCGGTAGAACCCGCTGATCTTGAGCTTGGGCATGCCGTCGTCATTGGCAACGACATAGTATTCGTCACCCACACGGTGAACGTAGACGTCCGGGACGATGTAGCGCGGCTCTTCGGTTTGAAAACGCCGCGCTGGGCGCGGTTCGAGCTCGGCGATGATCTGGGCAACGTCGTAGACCTCTTCGAGTGGACAGCCGAGCGCCTTGGCCACCGCGGGGTAGCGTCGCTTCTCGAGACCCGAGAGGTGATCCGAAATCACGTTGAGCACCAAGTCGTCCATGCCGTAGTGCTTGGCTTGAATCGTCAGGCATTCTTCGAGCGTGCGCGCAGCAACACCGAGCGGATCGAACTGCTGAATCATCGCGAGCACTTCTTCGGCGTCCTCGGGATTGAGATCCGCCTCCGCTGCGAGGCGCGGAACGATGTCCTCCGGCGCCACTCCCTCGGTCCTCAGATAGCCGTTGTCGTCGAGGTTGCCGATCACCAATGCGCCGAACCTTCGCTCATCCTCCACGAAATCCCCCATGCGCAACTGCCACCCGAGGTGATCCACCAAGTCTTCCGACGTGGACAGGGTCGACTCGAGCCCGGGCATCTCCTCGTCCGGACCGCGGCGCACCGAGGGCATTGGGGCTTCAGCGGACTGGTTCTCGAGGTAGCGCTCCCAATCGATCTCGTCCTTCTTGGCTTCGTGCGCTTGAACCTCGGGCGTCGCCTCCTCGGAGAGGTTCGCGCTCGAGTCGCGCGGATCGGCGCCTTCTTCGAGGATGGGGTTCTCGAGCAGCTCTTCCTGCACGAGCTCGGTGAGCTCCATGCGCGACATCTGCAACAGCTTGATCGCCTGCTGGAGTTGCGGCGTCATGATCAGCTGTTGCGATAGTTTGAGTTGCTGCTTGAGCTCCATCCAGGCCCCACACACCGGAGACGTGCGTCGTCTGGCAGTATAGACACGTCATGCGCTCAGGGAAACTCGCCTGCACGGGGCTCGCGAATCGGGCCCCACTCGGCTACTCTGTCGCAGTGGGGACTACCCGACCATTTCCAAAAGCGGTGGTGGTCGTCGCCGATGATGATCGCGCGACGTGCGAACGAATCTCCCGACTGCTTCGAGCGCAGGGATCGACGGTCGTTCCGACGCACAACGGCCAAAAGGCCATCGACGCCGTCCGGGCGCAGTCCGTCGACCTCGTGGTCCTCGACGTCAACATGCCGGGACTCAACGGCATTGACGCCTGCAAAGTGATCAAGACGATCACCAAAGACCGCTTCGTGCCCGTCATCCTGCTGACCGCACCTGGCGAGACGGGCGGGAGAAGGCTCGGCTCCCGCTCCTCGGCCGATGATCACATCGCCAAACCGTTCGAAGACGACGAGCTCCTCGCCCGCATCGAGAACATGCTCCGGGTCAAGCGCGCGCACGACGACGTGCAGTTCGCGAAGAACGAGATCCACTACACGTCGTTTCACGACCAGCTGCGTGCCCTACCCGACCACCGCTACTTTCACCAATGCCTGGAGAGGGAGTTCGATCAAGCGCAGCGTCACCTCGACCCGCTTGCATGCTGCATCCTCGCGGTCGATGATTTTCGCGAGCTCGTGTCCGACAACGGCGCCGCCGCGGCCGCACAGGTCCTCGGCGAGGTGTCGGACCGGATGCAACGAACGATTCGGGCGACCGACGTCGCCGCGCAGTTTCGAACGGCGGAGTTCGGGCTCATTCTGCCGAACACGCGGCCGGCACGAGCGCTCACTCTCGCAGACCGGCTCGTTTCTGAGGTCGCGCTTCGTCCCTTTCCAGTTGGCGAGCGCAGCGTCGCTTTGGCGATTGCGATCGGCATCGGGCTCTTCCCGAGCGGCCGCGTTCGGTCACACAGCGAGCTGTTGGACGCGGCCAGCATCGCAGTCGCGCGCGCCCGGGTCGCAGGGCCCAACCGTGTGTGCGTAGTGCAGCAGCAGGGGTATATCTTTCGCCCGACATTGCCAGGCGCAGCCTAGTCCCCCCTCGCTCGCCTCGGCGCTCCGAGACGTGCGCTCGCCAAGGCGACGACGACGAGGCCGAGCGCCATCGCGGCGAGCCCCCAACGCCACTCGACCTCGGCAGCATACGCGTCGGCAACCAGCCCGATTCGCCGGCTCGTGTAGAGCAGCGGAAGCGCACCGGTGAGCGCCAGGCCGAGCACCGCCAGCCGCGCGCCCCGCATTGCCAACCTGCTACGGCGTGCCCAAAGCACCCAGAGCACGGCAAGTGCGGCGCCCGGCGTAAACCACAGGTTGTGAGCACCATCGATGGCAACCTCGAGAGCCGTCGCGTCGAGCCCACGCGCACGCACGAACGGTGCGAGAAACCCGACGACCACGAGTGCCGTGCCCGACAAGACGCCGCCTCTTCCGAAACGCGGGTCGACAAAGAACGCGACCTCCCCGACCGAGCGACCCTCGGACGGCGGCATACGATCGATAGGAACCAATGTGAGCTCGTGCTCGGGACACTCCGAGACACCCTCGAACCCATCGCGGCAGAACGGGCAAAACAGAATCTTCGGCTCTTTGGGCGTCTCTCGGGGCTGAGGCATGCTGCGAATGGGGGTCGCCGTGCGCTCGTCTTGCGATCGTGATATCCGCTGGCGAGCGAAATGCGAATCCGGGGTCTTACAAAAGGGGACTACGACTATATCATTTCGGTGCTCGACCAGTGGTGGGGGGGGCCAGCCGGAAGGCGTGCTGATCCGATGTTCTTCTACGAGTTCGGCGAGCACGCACTGGTCGCAGAGAAGGACGGTCAGGTCATTGGTTTCCTGCTGGGAGTCATGGTGCCAGCGCCGTCAGCGACGGGATACGTCCACCTCGTGGGGATTCACCCCGACCACCGGCGCCGCGGCGTTGGCAAGCGGCTATACGAGCAGTTCAGCGAACGATGCCGAGGGGCAGGAATGAAGCGGTTGAAGTCCTTGGGTTCTTCGGGGCACGAAGGACCCGCACGGTTCCACGAGTCGATGGGTTTCGAATGCAATGAGGTCGCGGACTACGCTGGGCCGGGGCGCGCGCGCGCCGTCTTCGTCAAGGAGCTTTGACCTGCTGGCGAGTCCCGGTATTCTGGGGTCCAGGTAAGCGGGGGAATACCAAGCATGGGTTACTCATCGGCGGACGAAGCGCGGCAAGCTCGCGAAGCGCTCGGACAGGCGCTCGAAGCGCTCCAGCAAGACGCGGATATCCCGAAAGAGGTCCTCGGCGTGGCGCAGAACATCGCGAGGTCAGTCGGTGCGCTCTTCGAAGCGGAGTTCGCATCGACGGAGGTGGACGGCAAGACCTGCGTGAAGAACGCGCTCGGGACGTTGAGCCAGACGCTCGCGCTCCTTCAAGACGTGAAGAGTGAGCACGCCGGCATCCAGACCGCGACGGAGAGGATTGCCGACGTGATCAGCATTCTCTTCCCGCTGACGAACAAGGCAAGCGTGCGACCGGAGTCGCGGTCGAGCGCCGCCCCTTCGAATACCACGCCGCCAAGCGCGCCCCCGAGCAGCGGCCCACCGCCGAGCTCCCCCCCCGCATCGAGCGCGCCGCCGCCATCGAGCAAACCTCCTGCACCGAGCAAGCCTCCCCCAAGCGTGCCTCCTCCAAGCGTGGCACCGGGCGCGGCGGCCATGACGAGTCGGCCCCCATCGAGCCGTCCGTCGTCGATTCGGCCTACGTCGAGCCGCCCGCCATCGATTCGGCCTGCGTCGAGCCGCCCGCCATCGATTCGGCCTGCGTCGGCGAGGCCGGCGTCAGCCGTGCCCGCGCCAATTCCGACATCGATGCTACCACCACCGGCGCCGATCCCGACTGGTGAGCGCTTCCGCATCGAGGCGAACCTCGGCGCGACGACCCAATCCAACTTCTACGTCGGGTTCAGTGGGGAAATCGCGCATGGAGGCGTGTTCCTCGCGACGTACGAGACGCTCCCGAAAGAGACCTCGGTGACGATGTTGGTGACGTTGCCAGGCGGCTTAGAGTTCGAGTGCGATGGCTACGTGCGTTTCGTACGCGACCCGCTCGATTTCGCATCCGAGTCGGAACCCGGTATCGGAATTCAGTTTGAAGGCTTGTCCGATGATGCGCGCAACCTCGTGCTCCGCTTCATCGGCAAGCGACCGCCGATCTTCTACGACGTGTAGCGCTCGAGTCGTTCAGCCAACGCCTAGCAGCTTGCTCATCGACGCCTCGTCGACAGGGGTGAACGAGTACGACTCCATCTCCTTCGAGGTCACCCAGGCGTAGTCTTTGACCGCGCGGCAATGGAGGTCCGCTCGGAGTAACTTGCATTCGTAGAGATAGAGATCGACGGCGTACTTCTCGTACGGGTGGTTCACGAACGAAATCAACTGGCCGACGTCGACTTCGGCGCCGAGCCGCTCGGCCACTTCACGTGCCAGCGCTGCCTCATCGCTTTCCCCCTCTTCGACGCGACCGCCGGGAAAATCCCAAAGCAGGGGAAGGACGGCGTTCTCGCGACGCTGCGTGATCAGATAGCGCCCCTCGCGCTCCACGAGGGCAGCAACCACACGGATTGTCTTCATCTCCGACGACACGAGGTGGGATATAGCATCCCAAGGGCAAGCGTTTACATGGGGTAGGCGTGTACGACGTCGCGCGGCGGCCGTTCGACATTGAGCACCGGGCTGGTGATCAAATCCCGACCGGCCGCGATGAAGAATAGCGACTCCCCCACGGTGGGGAGCCCCTCCGACGCGCTGATCGCTCCGTTGTCGTGGAACTTGAGGCCACCCGAGACTGTGCTTCGAAGTGCCATGTGGCCGGCGAGCCACTCGCCGCTGCGGCGGTCGCGAACGCCGACACACACATTGCGGCGTACGTGGTATTCGCTGTTGCGAGTGACGAAAATACGATGAATGCGGCGTTCTTTGCCCAAATAACCCATCTCTACCTCCTGAGGCGCTACGATCGGGTTGAGGCTTACCTTACATGTGGGACAAAGTAGGCACAAAAAACTGGCGGCGGCCCCTGCTGCTCGAGGCCGACAATTTCACGCCCCCCGAGCGAACGCCCTGGGGCGGCCGACGCATCGTGGGCCAGCTCAAGGCAGGATTGGGCATCACCGTGGACGGCCCCGTAGGCGAATCGTGGGAGCTCTCGGTCGAGCCAGATTTCCCGAGCAGGCTCGCCGAAGGCCCCACCCTCGACGAGGTGCTCCGCGCCGTGCCCGCCCTGCTTGGCCGCGAGGCCGCGGGCGGTTCGACCGCGCTTCTCGTGAAGCTGGTCGACACGGCCGACGACCTGTCGCTGCAGATCCATCCAAGTGACGATGATCCCGAACTCGGTCCGGAAGAGAGCGGCAAGCCCGAAGCCTGGTACATCATCGATGCCGAGCCTGGAGCGGGGCTGTACCTCGGCTTCCGCGCGGGCGTCTCACGCGACGACGTCAGGAAAGCGCTGGCGAACGGATCGCACGTCGACGCGTTGATGTCGTTCGTGCCGGTGTCCCCCGGAGACCTTTTCGTGGTCGATCCCGGCACTCCTCATGCGATCGGCAGAGGCATCTTCCTCCTCGAGCCGCAACGCGTGACACCTGGAAAGCGTGGCATCACCTACCGCTACTGGGATTGGGATCGGCGATACGACGCCACAGGACAGCCCGATCCAGGTGGCGAGCCCCGCGCGCTCCACGCGACGCGCGCGCTCGAGGTGACCAACTGGGAGGGACCCCGAGGCGACGCCCTCGCCGGCCGCATCAGATACCCGGCGGGGCCAGCGTCGACAAACGATTCCGCAACACTCGAGACGTTGACGAGCCCGACCGGGCCGCTTCAATCCGAGAGCTTCTGTATTCGGCGGCTTACCGGATCGGGGCGCTTGGAGCTTCCAGCCGAGGATTGCCTGCGCGCGATCACCGCACTCGATGGAGAGCTCATACTGAGCGAAGGGGACGCTGCCCTGATGCTCAGCAAGGGACAGACTGCCGCCCTACCTGCAACCCTCGGTCCGATGCGGATCGAGCTACGTGCTGCGCACGCGATGCTCTGCTCCTTGGCTTGACGACCTGGTGCGGTCGTAAGAGAGTTCCGCGCCTTGCAGGAGTCCAGCCCGGCGCCGGAGATCTCGATCGTGATCCCCGTCTACAACGAGGAAGCGATCCTGCGGGCCGCCATCGTCGACCTGATCGACCGGCTGGCGCGCCTGCAATGGTCGTACGAGCTCGTTCTGGCGGAGAACGGATCGACTGACCAAACGGCGGCGCTCGGGCGCGAGCTCTCGGAGCGCTTCGACCAGCTGGTCTGCAGGCACACCGAAGAGCCGAACTACGGCAAGGCGCTACGCGACGGGATCCTCCATGCACGCGGCGAGGTGGTCGTCTGTGACGAGATCGACCTCTGCGATACCGACTTCTACGAACGGGCGCTCGGCGTACTGGAAGATCCGTCTGTGGACTTCGTGGTCGGGTCGAAGGCGATGGCAGGCGCGAGAGACGAGCGCCCGTACTACCGGCGCCTCGGCACCCGAATGATCAACGGGCTGCTTCGATGGACGCTCGGGTTTCAGGGCACGGACACGCATGGACTGAAAGCGTTCCGGCGGGAAGCCACCCAACCCATCGCGCGATCCTGCCTCGTCGACCGGGATCTTTTTGCGTCGGAGCTAGTCATCCGCGCCCAGCGCGCCGGGCTCGGCGTCCGGGAGATCCCCGTGCGTATCCTCGAGAAACGACCGCCGTCAGTAGGCTTGGCAAGGCGCGTGCCCAACGTCCTCAAGAACCTCGGCAAGCTCTTCATCGCGATTCGGATCAAGAAGTGACGTTGAAGCTCGCAGCGATATCGATCGATCTCGACGAGGTGCCTCGCTACGCGGCCATTCACGGGATCGAGCGGAGGAGCCTCGGACCGGCGGCGCAAGCAGTCTACGATCGTTGTGTGCCCCGGCTCGCTGCATGGCTAGACCGAGAGTCGATCCCGGCGACTTTCTTTGCAATCGGTGAAGATCTGGAACGCCTCGATAACCGAGCGACCGTCGCACGACTTCACCGCGCCGGCCACGAGATCGCCAACCACTCGTACCAACATCACTACGACTTGATTCGAAGGAGCGAGACAGAGATCACGGATGAGGTCGAGCGGGGGGCTGCGATGATCGAGGAGGCGTGCGGGACGCGGCCGACCGGCTTTCGCGCGCCCGGATACACGGTGTCAGACTCGCTTTTCCGAGTGCTCGAGAAGGCTAGCGTCCTTTACGACTCGAGCGTGTTCCCCTGCCCGAGCTATTACGCCGCCAAGGCCGCGACCTTGGCCTCGATGCGGCTCCGTCGCCGGAAGAGCGCCAGCATCTTGGACACACCTTGGGTCCTGCGTGCGCCGAGGCGCCCCTACCGCGTCGGCCGACCCTACTGGCAGCGAGGCAACGGCTTGCTCGAGCTGCCGATCGGCGTGACGCGCCTCCAACTCCCTTACATCGGTACGTCGTTGGTGCTCGGCGGGCGGCGCGGCGCTGCACGCTTGACGAAACAGATGCTCGGTCGCGAGCTGATCAACCTCGAGCTTCACGGATTCGATGTGGCGGACCTCCAGGAAGACGGCCTCCACGCGCTCGCACCGCACCGCGCCGACCTCAGGAGGCGGGCAAGTGAGAAGCTCCTCGCGCTCGGTGCGGCTGTCCGTGTGATGCGCGAGGCGGGGTACGAGCTCGTGACTCTGAATGAGGCGGCGCGCCGACTCAGCTCGACATCCACCCCGTAGACTTGCGGTCTTGCACGGCGCGAACGGCGAGCTCGTCGGCGTGTTCGTTGAGTGTCACGCCTTCGTGCCCGCGGACGTGAAAGAGCAGAGTGTCAGAGTGCCGCGATAGCGCCTCACGCACCTGGGCGACGAGCTCTTTGTTGGCCTTGGCCTTCCATCCCTGCGTCAGCACGCCGATCGAGTATTGCGAGTCGGTGTAGAGCCGCAGAGGCCGTCCGAGCTCGTGCGCGAGCTCGACCGCGCGAAGCACGGCGGTGAGCTCGGCGATGTTGTTGGTTGCATCGCCGATGAACTCACTGAGCTCTCGCTGTTGGTCGTCCCAACGGGCCACCACCCCGAGCCCCGCCGGGCCAGGGTTCCCGCTACACGCGCCATCGGCGTAGGCGAGCACCTCGTCGGCTTCGGGTTTCTCCGGCGCCGGGCCGCTCGGAGCCTTCTTCTTCTTTGGCTTGGGGGTCTTCTGGACCACCTCCCCCGGGCCGCAATACGAGTCGGGCTCGATCGAAACGTTTCCGGCTGGCCGCAGGTTCGACGCGGCAGCGAAATACGCGCGCCCATCGTTCGGCTTATAGCGCACCTCGACCCGGCCTCCGTTCGAGACGAGCTCACCACTCTCGTCGCATCGCGCAAGAACTTCTGCGTTGCGAAGCCGCATTCGGCGCCATGACATGGGGCACGCGTTAGCACGAGGGCTTGCTCCGTGAAAAGAACTTCCTACCCTCGATCGATGTCTCGTTCTGTGAAGGTCGCGGTCTTGGTCGCCATCGCGATGACGGTCGTGATCTATGCGGCGCTCCTGAAGGGTCGAACCGCGCGCGCGACCCGGGCCCTGCGGGTGCTGCCGAGCACAGCGCGAGCTGTCCTTCGGATCGATCCCGCAGCCCTTCGGCGCTCTACCGCAGCGCGAGCGATGCTCGATGCCTTCATCGGCGAGGCAGAGCTCAGCGAAATCGAGGCGACCTGCGGGCTCGACCCAGTCACTGACCTCGCAGAGGTCACGATTTGGGTGCGCGGCTCCGAGCGGCAACCGTTCGAATCGTTCGGGCTCATGCTGACTGGCGCGCAAGTCGACGCCGCCCAGATCGCGGAATGCTACGAGCAGCTCGTCGACGCCCGGGGGGGCTCGGTGACGCGCCTCGAAGCGCCCACGGGCCCCTTTCTCGCAAGCGATGACCGCAGCAGCGCGATCGCGTTCGTGGACAATCGAACCGTCATCACAGGCTCCGTCCGAACCGTCGCGGAGGCCATGGCAGCGGAGCGCGGCTTGCTCCCCACGCTCGTCGAGCGCGTAGCGGTGGCGTCGCTGTGGCCGACGGTGAGCGCTGGCGCGGCCATTGCGGCCGCGGTCGACCCGCCTCCACATTGGAAAGCCGCCCTCGAACGCATCACCACGTTTGGGGCGGACGCATCCGCCCTTCACGGCGTCGACGCCATCGGACTGACCATCAGGCCGGGTCGATCTCACGCAGCCGAAATTCATCTCGACGCGACCACCCGGGAGCTCGCCGCTCAGAGCGCCGAGCTGATTCGCACGCTGGCCACGGTCCCAGGAGATGCCGCGGAGCCGCCCTGGGATGCCGTGCTGCGCTCGGCGGAAGTCACGGTCGAGGGGCGCCACCTCACCGTCCATGTCGACCTGGCTAGTCTGACCCCTCGGCGCTAGAGCCGCCGCCATCCTCGGCGCCGGTGTAGAAGCCCGACCGCCGATAGCGAGCTCCCAGACGCTGGAACAAGATTTTCATGACCGCTGCGGCAGGGACGGCGAGCAGAACGCCCGTGAATCCAAGAAGCTCGGCGCCGACCAACAACGCCAACAAGACGGCAATCGCGGAGATGCCGACGGTGTCGCCCATGATCTTCGGCGTGATGACGAAGCTTTCAAGCCCTTGGATCGTGGCGTGCACGCCGAGGACCCAAAAGACTTGGGTCCAGCCCTGCCAATCGAGCATGGTCATCAGGAGCGCGAGCCCAAGCGCCGTGAAGCTGCCGAGGTAGGGGATGAACGCGAGGACGCCGGCCAGAATGCCGATCGGCAGCGCAAGAGGCACCCCAACCAGTCCGTACCCCGCCGCGTAGAGGACGCCGAGGATCACCATGACGGTGAACTGCCCTCGGAAGAACTGCCCGAGCACCGCGTCGATTTCTCCAAAGAACCCACCCGCGTCTTTTCGGTGGCGCGGTGGAATCAGCTCGCCTGTTCCGGCGATCAATCGATCGAAATCGTAGAGAAGATAGAAGGCGAACACCGGAATCATCACCGAGGCAACGATGCCGGCGACCGCGGACGCAGTACCGCCGAGGAAAGACTTCAGCGCAGCCGTGAACGGCGCGTAGCCCTTGGCGACGACCGACTGAACGTCGAGGTGGAGATCCTCGAACGCTTGCCTCACCGAAGTTGGAATCGCGATGCCGTACTCCGCGAGAGCCGGTTCCCACTCGGCTCGGCTGCGGGCGACTAGATCCGGCAAACGCTTGAGGAAACTGGCGATCTCTTCGTAGACCATCGGCACGATGACGAGGATGCCAACCGCGGTGATCACGAAGAAGCCGGCGAGGATCACCGCGATTCCAACGGCACGCCCGTACGAGCGGCCTCGGAGCAACCGGCTCTCTTCGATGCGGTCGACGAGCGGGTCGAGCATGTAGGCGATGAGAAACGAAAAGAATACCGGCGCAAGCACGCCGCGCAGGGTGAACAGCAACCAGGCCCCAGCAAATGCGAGTCCCAACCAAAGAACCCACCTCGGGAGCTTGTCGCGTTCAGACATGGGAGCCTTCTAGCACGAGCGTCATGCCTGTCTCCTGAAGCAGTCCTGCGCGATGCCGAGCTTGCGCCGCGGAAGCTCGGTCGCGCGGATGAAGCGCGTCGTAACCGGGTCGTGGTATCCGCTAGCCAGCTGGAGCTCGGGGTCGCCTCGCCGATAGAACTCGCCGATGCGTCGCATGCAGATCTCACGCACATACTTCCCAACGATTGACGCGAGCGCGACGGGCAGGTGTCGCGCGTCGGCGTCCACCTCGAAGCGAAGCTCCCCGACGCCTTCAACGGCGTAGCGGCGCTGCCCCTTGCGAGCTTTGAGCTGCTGCACACGATCGGCGTCGAAGCGTCCGAAGCGGGAGGCGTAGTCCCGGATGCCCCCGACCATACCGCACACGGCCAAGAGTGGCGCGCCGTGGTGACGATGGACGCTGTCGATCAGATCTTCGAAGAGTTCGAGGTCGACCGCGAGCTTGTTCTGACCCGAGACCGATTTCGCGTTCAGCACGCCCGCACACGCGATGCGACTCTGCACGTCGACGATGCGCAGTCGCGAACGGCCGACGAGGCGCTCGAGCAAGTCGCGACCGAACGCTTCGTCACCACCAAAGGTCGGGAGCTCGAGGTCGATGCCCCAGCACTGCTCGGCCGTGGACGCGTTGGGGCAGCACGACTTCAATCGAGGCTGCACTTCGGGAAAGACCCGATGGAGAAGCCGGTCGGCGGATCGGGGAGCGCACGCGTCGCCCTCGGCGAGGAGCGCCAGGGCGACCGACTCGGTGAACCCCATTCGGCCGAAACCGCCGGTCTCCTTGCTGTCGGTGAGGCCAAGGCGGAGGCCCCGTTCACAGAGCGCAGAGCGTGCATAGCGAGGGGTTTCCAGGGTCAGCGAGGTGGCCACCAAAGGGCCCAGCCGCGGCCCCAGCCCGTTCTCGTCCACCCCCATCACCAGCATCCCCGCGATGTATCATGGGGGCCGGGCAACACACCAACCCAGTCGGTTTGGCCGCCTGTCGAAATCACGGTAATATTATGGTGCTGTGGTATCTAAGCGACAGGCCACCTCCGAAGGCGAGGAACGAATGGACGCGGAAACCCCGATCGGCCGAATGGTGAGAGAGGCGATCGAGACGGTCGCCACGCCGGACGTGCGGGTTCAGATCCTGCACCGCGCGCTGCACATGGCGCGAGAGCACGAGATCCCGCAGGCCGGCGCAAGCCTTCACCAGTTCGTCGACAAACACCTTCGAACCGCGATGGCCTTCTACCTCGGGAACGAGGCCACCGATGCGGTCATGCAGAACCTCGAGCCGATGGTGAGCTACGCGGAGAAAGCGAGCTCGAACCCACCACACAAGACCGTTCGGCCCGACACGACCCGGAGACTTGGCCGCGAGCGGCAGCAGTCGGGCGTCAATCGTCGCGAACTGGATCCATCGATGCTCGACACCTCGAAGTATCCCACCGTGCAGCCGACTGGATCGGCGCTGCCAATGGTATTCGTGGCGACGAGCAGTCGCGCCCGCTGTGACGAGATCGCAGAACACGTCGGCGCTGCGGCGGCGGTTCAACAGATCGAGGATGTGGTTGCGTTCTTGGACAACCTCAAGGCGACCGCATCGTTGAGTCCGTTGGTCGTGATCGATTGCGTCGAAGCGTCGGTTCAACCATCGACGATCGCTACGTTGGCCCACGAGCTTCCGAGCAGCTCCGCGGTGTTGATTTGGGGCGCCACCGAACGACACCGCGACCTGACCGATCTAGCGAGTGGTGGCCAGGGGTGGTTGCGGTGTGGCGTCGAAGCGACGCCAAGCGACGTGGCCTCGTTGATCCACATGCTCCTCGGCCAGTAGCCAGCCCACGAGGTGCGTATCG
>Ga0316197_10002056_pt1 | contig 14376 bp, 13 predicted proteins | sample OudBiesiAoxic_MG_FD_204939 | JGI IMG/M metagenome (GOLD analysis project Ga0316197, IMG submission 204939) | Coastal sediment microbial communities from Oude Bieten Haven, Netherlands - site A oxic | ecosystem: Environmental > Aquatic > Marine > Coastal > Sediment | place: Netherlands...
GCCGTATTGAACTATGACGCCCTTGGGGTTTTCACGATGGACTATTTCCAGCACGTCTTCCAGTGTCAACGGCTCAAAATATAAGCGGTCAGATGTATCGTAATCGGTGGAAACCGTTTCAGGATTACAATTGACCATAATGGTTTCATAGCCATCATCGCGAAGTGCCAGTGCGGCGTGCACACAACAATAATCGAATTCGATACCCTGTCCTATGCGGTTGGGGCCGCCACCGAGAACCATAATCTTGCTGTTGTTAGTGGGCTCGGACTCACACTCTTCTTCGTAGGTGGAATACATGTAAGCGGTGGTAGTGGCAAATTCGGCCGCACAGGTATCGACACGTTTATAGACCGGTCGCACACCCAGTTGATGACGATGGGTGCGTAATTCCAACTCACTCACGCCTACCAGCGATGCCAGCCTGGCATCCGAGAACCCTTTCTGTTTCAGCGCAAATATTCGCCGTTTGTCGAGTGCCGTGAGACCCTGTTTTTCGACCTCTGCCTCGTTGTTAATCAGGTCTTCGATTTGCGCCAGGAACCATGGATCTATTTTGGTCAGCTCATGAATTCTTTCTGCGCTCAGACCTTCCCTGAAGGCATCACCGACATAAAACAGGCGTTCGGCGCCTGCTTCACGTAACTCCCGTTTCAATTCTGCAGCGCGTTCTTCAGGATCATCTGACTGCAAAATAGGGTTAAATCCGTCACGGCCGGTTTCCAGGCTTCGCAGTGCTTTTTGCAGTGACTCCTGGAAGGTGCGGCCGATTGCCATCACCTCCCCTACCGATTTCATTTGTGTGGTCAGGCGGTCGTTGGCAGCTGGGAATTTTTCAAATGCAAAGCGCGGGATCTTGGTCACCACGTAATCGATCGCCGGTTCAAACGATGCCGGGGTAGCGCCACCGGTAATTTCGTTGCGTAACTCATCCAGCGTATATCCGACCGCCAGTTTAGCTGCAACCTTGGCAATGGGAAAACCCGTGGCCTTGGACGCCAGCGCCGACGATCGAGAGACGCGCGGGTTCATCTCGATAATGATGACCTTACCGTTCTCGGGGTTAACCGCAAACTGCACGTTGGAACCGCCGGTATCCACACCAATCTTTCGCAGTACGGCGATCGATGCGTCACGCATAAACTGGTATTCCTTGTCGGTCAGTGTCAGCGCGGGTGCGACGGTGATTGAGTCACCCGTGTGGATACCCATCGGGTCCAGGTTTTCAATCGAACAGATAATGATGCAGTTATCTTCGTGATCACGCACCACCTCCATTTCATATTCTTTCCAGCCCAGAACGGAGACTTCAAGCAGGACTTCAGTGGTCGGCGACTGCTCCAGACCACGTTTGACAATATCGACAAACTCCTCACGGTTATATGCGATACCACCACCTGAACCACCCATCGTGAACGACGGGCGGATAATGGTTGGAAAACCGATTCTTTCGAGGCTGTCCAGGGCCTCTTCAAGACCGTGGGCCAGTTCTGCACGGGGCGTCTCGAGACCAATCTCCGCCATTGCCTTACGGAATAAATCCCGGTCTTCGGCCATATCGATGGCTTCGCGTTTTGCACCGATCATCTCTACATCGAATTTCTCGAGTACGCCCTTGCGCACCAGGTCCAATGAGCAGTTCAAGGCTGTCTGGCCACCCATGGTCGGCAAAAGTGCATCCGGCCGTTCTTTTTCGATAATTCTTGAAACCGTTCGCCACTCCACCGGTTCGATATACACGGCATCCGCCATTTCCGGGTCTGTCATGATGGTTGCCGGGTTTGAATTCACCAGCACCACACGGTAACCCTCTTCGCGCAATGCCTTACATGCCTGGGCACCGGAATAGTCAAACTCGCATGCCTGCCCGATCACGATTGGACCGGCACCGATGATCAATATGGTCTTAATGTCAGTTCTTTTTGGCATAAATCATCAATCTTTATTGTTCATCAGGCTTATGAAACGATCGAATAATGGTGCGACATCGTGCGGACCGGGACTTGCTTCGGGGTGGCCCTGAAAACCGAAGACCCGGCCATTGTTCAGTTCGATACCCTGCAGGCTACCATCAAATAACGACCGGTGAGTGGCCCTGATATTTTCCGGCAAACTCTTCTCATCCAATGCAAAACCGTGGTTCTGGCTGGTGATCAAAACCAGCCCGGTATCCAGATCCTGGACCGGGTGGTTGGCACCATGGTGCCCAAACTTCATCTTGACGGTCCTCGCTCCTGCGGCGAGTCCGAGCAATTGCACACCCAGGCAGATACCAAATACCGGAAGACTCGTCTGCAGTACCTGCCGAATGGCTTCTATGGCGTAATCACATGGCTCGGGATCACCCGGCCCATTGGATAAAAATACGCCGTCGGGCTGCATGGCCAGTACCTCATTGGCCGCTGTCGTGGCGGGGACTACCGTTACCCTGCACCCCCTGTCACTTAGCATGCGCAAAATATTCCGCTTAATACCAAAGTCATATGCAACGACATGTCGCACCGGGGCGGTTATTTTCCAATCACTTGAATCAAGGTCGTAGCTGCCTTGTGCCCACTCATACGTCCGCTCAGTGGTCACCACACGAGCCAGGTCCTGCCCTTGCATGCCGGGAAAGCTACGCGCACTGTTCAATGCCAGGGTCTCATCAGGCTGGTCCCCTGCAACGATACAACCACCCTGGGCACCCTTTTCTCTCAGTATCCGCGTCAACCTCCGGGTATCAATACCGGATATGGCGACAATGCCCCGTGCTTGCAGGTAATCCTGCAATGAGCCTTCACTGCGGAAGTTACTATGCATCATCGACGCATCGCGTACGATCAGCCCGGCCGCCATCGGGCGGGCGGATTCTTCATCTACGGAGTTGCAACCGGTATTGCCAATATGTGGAAATGTCAGCGTGACAATCTGTTTTGCATAGGAGGGGTCGGTCAGTATTTCCTGGTAACCGGTCATCGAGGTATTAAATACCACCTCACCGGTCGTGGTGCCATCTGCACCCATGCTTTGACCGTAAAACAAACTTCCGTCTTCAAGTGCCAGCAAAGCCTGCTGTGTCAATTTCCTGTCTCCGGATGTGCAAAACGGGAGCGCCTTAAAAGAGCGATTCCCGCTTAGATCTGATGAAATTTAGTGCGCATTTCGAATGTTTCACTTCGAAGTCGCAAATGTTGTTCCAAGCGACAGAATTTTACTGGAACGAGTTACACCTGTCTAACAAATTCCCGAAGCTTTGGATAAAGCAGGCTTTGAATGATTCCGAATCAAGCACTTCATGACTTTAAACGAGAAAGATCAGAGCTTCGTCATGCCCATCCAGTCACCGGTAGAATAATAACCGGGGGCCTGCTTGACCAACCATTCACCGGCCTTGAGTGCCCCTTTTGCAAAAACATCACGGTCAAGTGCCTTATGGGTAATTTCTATTATCTCATCCGCCATCACAAAGCTGAGGGTATGCTCACCCACGACTTCACCTTCACGTACGCTTGAAAAAGTGATTTCACTCTCATCAGCGACCGACGACCCGGCCAGACACTCGGAGCGACCATCGTTTGCGGCGGCAGCCAGTGCCAGTGCCGTGCCCGAAGGTGCATCTTTTTTATGCTGATGGTGAATGTCAGATATCGAAATATTCGCATTGACACCCAGCACGGTGGCCGCCTGGCGGACCAGTGACGTCATCAACGCAACACCATGACTCAAATTAGGCGCCCACAAGACCGGTACTTTCAATGCGGCGCTTTCAAGCGCTTGGACATCATCCTGTGTCAAACCAGTGGTTCCACTGAGCAGTGCCACGTTATTGGCTAAGCACCACTCGGCGGCAAGCCGTGTGCCGCCGGGAAGTGTGAAATCGATCAGCAAATCCGCGTTTTCATTGACAAGGTCAAGTGATTCGAACCAGTCGATGCCAATATCATCATCCGGTCTGGTTCTGGATACCAGGCCCCGTAATTCAAAATTTTCTAAACCGGGCAACTGAGCCAGCACACGGCGTGCCATACGCCCTGCCCCATGGATCAGGATTCGGGTCATGAAGTCATCCGTTCAAAGAAATCCTTCACCCCACCCAGCCATGAACTCGATTTTGGATTGTGGTCGGTTTTACTGGATTCATAGGTTTCCTGGAACTGCTTCAACAGTGATTTTTGCTCCTTGGAAAGCCTGACCGGCGTTTCAATAACAACTTTGCACATCAGATCACCCTGGCGGTGACTGCGTACCGACTTGACCCCTTTACCCTTCAGGCGGAACATGCGCCCGGTTTGTGTTTCCTCGGGTATTTTTAGTTTCACCTGGCCGTTTAGCGTCGGAATTTCCAACTCACCACCAATAGCCGCGGTGGTAAAGTGGATAGGCACCTCACAGTACAGATCATCACCGTCACGTTCGAAAAGACGATGAGCAAGAACCCTGACTTCAACATACAGGTCACCCGCCTGGGAACCCGCCATACCGGCCTCACCTTCACCGGCCAACCTGATCCTGTCACCCGTATCCACACCTGCCGGAATTTTCACCGAGAGGGTCTTGGTCTCGCGTACACGACCTTGTCCATGACATGAGCCGCAGGGGTTCTTGATGACCTGTCCCATACCCTTACAGGCCGGACAGGTTTGTTGAACGGAGAAAATCCCCTGTTGCATCCGCACCTGGCCTATACCCCCGCAGGTTGTACAGGAGGTCCTTTCACCGTCTTCAGCGCCACTGCCATCGCATTCTTTACACTCACCCAGGGTAGGAATACGAATTTCGCGGGTAATTCCGGTAACAGCCTCTTCGAGATCAAGCTCCATCGCAAAGCGCAGGTCAGAGCCACGTTGCTGTTGCGGCCTACCACCACGACCACCCCTGCCGCCAAAGATATCTCCGAAAATATCTCCGAAAACATCTCCGACATCGCCATCGAAACCAGCCGGGCCACGTGCGCCTGGACCGGTCGCGGCATGTCCAAACTGGTCATAGGCTGAACGCTTCTTGGGATCCTTGAGAATATCGTATGCTTCCTGGGCTTCCTTAAAATGCTCCTGAGCGTCAGCATCATCCGGGTTCCGATCCGGGTGGAATTTCATCGCCAGCTTGCGGTAGGCCTTTTTGAGTTCAGCATCATTAACGTCTCGCTGAACTCCAAGAATTTCGTAATAATCGCGTTTAGCCATAGTATAAGGAGTCTGTTTTACAGTAATTTTTATCTGCCACTGATTTGCGGTCGAATCATGGTCAATTCAAGCGCGGAATGCCTAATCGCTGATTAAGTCTCTACTTTTCTCTTCAAAATCCTTGTGATTTGAGATTTGTTGTTACTATTCAGACAAAAAAGATTCAACACCCCGCGGCGGTCAGAACAGGCTTTTAGTGATTGGTTTGCCTCATCATAGGAATAAAAGCCATAACCCAGACTTTCAAGGTAAGGTAGCCAACGCTCGGGGTTATTGATCTCTATCAGTAGGACGGGAAAGTGGCTGCGGAGGGTTTTATCAAGACCTTGTAAAGCCTGCTGCTCAAATCCCTCGACATCCAACTTGATCAGATCGGGTGCAAGATCGAATTTATCCAAAGGCTCAACACGCACGGGCATCAGCCGATAGCGATTCTTGTCGCTGGCGTCAAAACCCGACTTCGCCAGGCGTTGATGTACGTAGTCCTTTTCAAATTCATTCGGGTCCAACGATCCCTGTGCGCTCAGCCCCGAGCCCCGGCGACCGGGAACATACAGTGTTTTTTGTGAGCGTTCTTCACCCGCGGCGACCAGTCGGAATGAAAAGCGCAACGGGTATAGCAAGCGGATTAACGACAGGCTCCAGCGATGTTTGCGATTGGGCTCGACCGAAAACACCCGCAAACGGCTGGGCCTTCTTAATATTGAGAGGGCGGACTGACCCCGGCTCGCACCCACATCCAGCACCAGTCCATCGACCTGTGAAAGAAATTTAAATACCTCGAAATCAGCCTCATGTATTTCCCCGGTCAACCACTGAAGCAGGTTCCCCAACAGCCCGTAAGGTAACATCGGCCGGATTCGTTTTGCGACGTGATAGAAATAGGATCTTTGCTTCTCCTTAGGCATACCCTGCATACTAACCTGTGCGGGTGCTCAACCGTAACTCACAACACCAAGTCCCGCGCGACTGGCACTGGCGAGGGCCGCCGAAACATCACTGATCAGGTCAGGTGTATGCTCGATACCGACAGACAGTCTCAATAAGGTAGCTTTGATTCCGGCCTCAACCTGCGCCTCTTCGGTCAATGCCGCATGCGTCATGACCACCTTCGAGCCCGGTGATCGCCTCTGCCAGCACGTCCCGGGTCGGGTTTCCGCTACGGGAGTAGTCATACTCCCGCTTGTTGCCGAGACCTTCGAAACTAAAATTGGAAGACAATTATAGACAGGCGGCAGCACCGAGCCATACTGACCGTCAGCCGGTCTCAATGAGTGTCATTGCAGTCCAGCCAAAGCCTGAGTGATGTCAAGGGATTTAGAAACAATACATTGAGCGGGCCGGTTTTTGGTGCGCATACTAAAACCCCGGCGGATGCCGGGGTTTTAATTAGACTAAAAGTTGAAATAAGAGTTACTTATTTTCATCCTTGTTTTCATCCACTTCTTCAAATTCAGCGTCGACCACATCATCGGCTGCCGCCTCGGCTGAAGGACCCGCATCCTCGGCACCCGCCGCCTGGGCTTCGGCTTCGGCTTGCGCCTGCTGGTAAATAACCTGAGCAGCCTCGGTCAATTTGCCCGTTGCAGCTTCGATGGCATCCTTATCGCCGTCTTTCATGGCTGCCTCGACACCTTCAATTGCCTCTTCGATGCTCTTGCGATCACTTTCACCAATCTTGTCGCCCATCTCTTCCAGGGTTGAACGGGTGGAGTGAACCATGGCATCAGCACTGTTACGCGCGGTGACCGTTTCATGGAACTTACGATCTTCCTCTGCATGTGCCTCGGCGTCGCGGACCATATCTTCGATCTCAGAATCGCTGAGTCCTGAACCGGACTTGATGACGATCTTCTGTTCCTTGCCGGTCGCATTGTCCTTCGCACTCACGTGCATGATGGCATTGGCATCGATATCGAAGGTAACTTCAATCTGTGGCATTCCGCGTCTTGCCGGTGCAATACCTGACAGGTCGAAACGGGCCAATGATTTATTGGCACTGGCCACTTCGCGCTCACCCTGTAAAACGTGAACCGTAACGGCAAGCTGGTTATCTTCTGCCGTTGAGAAAACCTGCGATGCCTTTGTAGGTATCGTTGTGTTTTTCTCAATCAGCTTGGTCATAACACCACCCATGGTTTCGATACCCAGGGATAATGGTGTGACATCCAGCAGCAATACGTCTTTGACTTCGCCGGACAGAACACCACCCTGCACCGCTGCACCCATTGCAACAGCCTCATCAGGGTTAACGTCCCTGCGTGGCTCCTGGCCAAATAACTCGGTCACCGCCTTTTGTACCATCGGCATACGGGTCTGCCCGCCTACCAAAATGACGTCCGCAATATCACTGACTTTCAAACCGGCATCGTCCAATGCAGTGCGGCAAGGACCAAGGGTCTTCTTGACCAGTTCTTCAACCAGTGATTCCAGCTTGGCACGGGTCAGCTTGATATTCAGATGCTTCGGGCCGCTGGCATCAGCCGTAATATACGGCAGGTTAATTTCGGTCTGTTCGGTTGTTGAGAGCTCGATCTTGGCGCGCTCTGCACCCTCTTTCAGACGCTGTAACGCCAAAGGATCGTTACGCAGGTCAAAACCCTGGTCTTTCTTGAACTCGGAAACAAGGTAATCGATGACGCGCTTGTCAAAATCTTCACCACCGAGGAAAGTGTCACCGGAAGTAGACAGTACTTCAATCTGATGCTCGCCATCGACATCGGCAATTTCAATAATTGAAACGTCGAATGTACCACCACCGAGATCATAGACCGCGACCTTACGTTCGCCGCCTTTCTTATCGACACCAAATGCCAGTGCTGCCGCCGTCGGCTCGGAAATAACGCGCCGTACTTTCAGACCGGCAATCTTGCCAGCATCTTCAGTCGCCTGGCGCTGGTGATTATTGAAGTACGCAGGAACCGTAATTACGGCCTCTGTCACCGCTTCACCCAGGTAGTCTTCCGCCGTCTTCTTCATCTTCATCAGAACACGGGCAGAAATCTCCGGTGCGGCCATCTTCTTGCCACCCGCTTCTACCCACGCATCACCATTTTCGGCTTTTATGATTTTATACGGTACGAGGTCAATGTCTTTCTGTACCACGTCCTCATCAAACTTGCGCCCGATAAGACGCTTGATGGCGAACAGTGTATTGCTCGGGTTGGTAACTGCCTGGCGCTTGGCCGACTGACCTACCAATACCTCACCGTCTTTTGTAAACGCAACAATTGAAGGTGTCGTACGATCACCTTCCGCATTTTCGATAACCCTCGGTTCACCACCTTCCATAATAGCGACACAGCTATTGGTCGTGCCAAGGTCAATTCCTATGATTTTACCCATTTAAATTCTCCAAAAAAAACATGTACATAATTCGATGACTCAAACATGGGGACTGGCCCATGCTTTTCAATACAATGACTTCGCTGTTACCGAAGAAAACCCCGTAAGTGAAGCTCAGGGTTTGCGTGAGACCACAACTTTCGCCGGTCTGATCAGGCGGTCATGCAACTGGTAGCCTTTCTCAAGTACATCGATGACTGAATTCTCGTCAAACTCATCTGAGGTCAACATCGTCATCGCCTCGTGCTTCTCCGGGTCGAATGCCTCACCGGTCGGATCAATTGTCTTCAAACCATGATCACCCATTGCCTTGGTCAGCATTTTCATGATCAGCTGTTTTCCCTCGGTCAATGATTCAACACTGGCGGCGGGATCTTTTGCTGCTTCCAGTCCCCGCTCAAGAGAGTCGCGAACAGGTAGCAAATCATTCATGAAACGCTCAAGCGTACGTAAGCGCGATTTTTCATGCTCACGAACCAAACGCTTTCGCAGGTTGTCCATATCGGCTTGCATCCGCAGCATGTCCTGCCTGGCTTCAACCGCTTCTAATTGGGCTGTATGCAACTCCGATTCAAGCCTTTCAACCGGGTCGTCTAATTCGGCTTCTGGTCCCGCATCATCAGGTTCCAATACAGGCTCATTCGTCAGGTCTTCCTCGTTGTCCCTGGTCATGTTTTCATCTTCATTTTTTTGCGCGGTCATTTCCTTACTCCTGGATTACGGGAAGCTTTTCTTCCTACACTTGCTTTCACGCCCTGATATGGGGATTGGCAACTGCGATTCAAGAAGCGATACTAGCAGACTTAATAATAGATGCTGCCGGACATGCTCAACCACCTTCATATCCAAAACTTTGCAATCGTGCCCACACTTGATCTGGAAATCCAGGCGGGGTTTACCGCTATCACGGGTGAAACGGGGGCCGGAAAGTCCATACTGGTCGATGCATTGGGCCTGTTACTCGGAGAGCGCTCCGATGCTGCATGGGTTCGGGCAGGTGCAGAACGGGCAGAATTAGCGGCCGAATTTTCGGTAATCAACAACAGGGAAGCCCGTCAATGGCTCGAAGCTGCTGAGTTATCCTCGGGTGATAGTTGCCTGTTACGGCGAACGATCAATAGCAGCGGTCGATCACGTGCCTACATCAATGGTTCTCCGGTTACGTTGACGCAAATCCAGTCTCTCGGTCAATTGCTGGTTGAGATTCATGGTCAAAATGAACACCTGAGGTTGAATAAGGCGTCAGAGCAACTCAGGTTGCTTGATGGCAGTGGTAACTATAGCAAGGAGATTTCACAGTTAAGCAGTGCCTTTGCCGAGTATCAACGGGTTGCGCATGAGTTGAATGCCCTTGAACAGGATGTTTCAGTTTCAGCCGGTGAACTGGAGCTTTTGAATTACCAGTTGGCCGAGTTTGAGCAACATGAGTTGTCGGCTGACTCCATCAAAACCTTGCAAACCGAGCACGACCGACTGGCCGCGGGCGATTCGTTACTGGATGCACTCACCATTGGCATAGAGTTGTTGGATCCGGAGTCTTCGGTAGAATCCGCCGGGATCACTACAGACCTCAATACCACACTCGGTCATTTACAGAACTACAAAAGCCTCGATACCAATATTAATGATGCCTGCAACATGCTGCATGAAGCCGCGGTGAACTGCTCAGAGGCAACCAACGCATTGCGTGCGGCGCGAGACAGGCTTGAGTTGAATCCGGCCCGTTTTGAGACGCTGAGCGAAAACCTCGGTCAACTGCATGATCTCGCGCGTAAACACCATGTTCGTATGGAAGACCTGGAAGAGGTGATGCTGGCGCTGGCAGCACGCATAGAGCGCGCCGGCAGTTCAGAGCAACGTCGCAGTGAGCTGCAGACCGAGTTAGGAACCCGACTGGAAGATTATCGCTCCTCCGCCAGGGACCTGCATAGAAAACGCACTGAACACGCAGCTGTACTATCGAAACGCGTCACCAGGTTAATGGCCGAACTGGGCATGGCAGGCGGGATATTTGAGTTGACGGTTTCGCTCAACCCGCAAGCAAAACCAGCGCTCCGCGGTGATGATGATATACAGATCAGTATCAGCGCCAACCCCGGCTTACCACCTGGTCCATTAAATAAAATTGCCTCAGGCGGCGAACTGTCCAGGATCAGCCTGGCCATCAAGGTTGCGGCGAGTGGTGGTAGCGAGTCGGTAACACAGATATTTGATGAAGTTGATGCGGGCATCGGTGGTGAGACCGCCAATGCTGTGGGCAAACTGATGAAAAAACTGGCAGGCACCGGCCAGGCCCTGTGTGTAACCCACCTGGCACAGGTTGCTGTATGCGCAAGCCACCAGTTACTGGTTCACAAAGCCACCGAAAAAGATTCTACACAGGTTGATACCAGGCTGCTGGATGAGAAAAGCAGGGTTGATGAAATCGCAAGGATGCTTGGCGGAAAAATCTCTGAACAAAGCCGGGCCCACGCCATCGAATTACTCGATGCGGGATCAGTGGCAAGCTAAATTTGACATTCCTGACCAGGCAAAATCATTCCGACCGTCCGCACTCATTACGCATTATTTTTTGGGACGGACATATATAACCAAACTATGGTCTTCAATTTCATAACCGTGCTCTGTGGCAATCTCCGCTTGCAAGCGCTCAATTTCAGCGTTGGAAAACTCTATAACCTTGCCTGTTTCGACACAAACCATGTGATCGTGGTGAGCACCTGAATCCAGTTCATAATAGGCCTGTCCACCTTCGAAGTTATGTTTGACCACCAGTCCGGCCGCCTCAAACTGATTCAGAACGCGATAAACTGTTGCCAGGCCGATATCTTCACCTGCCTGAATCAACACACGATAAATATCGTCTGCCGTCACATGTTTATTACCCGACTCATCCAATAATTCGAGTATGAGTTTTCTTGGCTGGGTGACCTTTAGACCCGCTTTTCGAAGGTTTCCATCATTCACTGTTTTTTTTCCTGTGATTATTAAATTGACATCGCCTGTTCTGCACGGCTGCTTACTATTGTATCATTCACCGCCTTGATCACTAGTATCAGCCATCATTAAGGAACCAAATGACCAGGTATTTGTTTATTGCACTGATAGCCGTGCTTACATTTAACACGGGCTGCAATCTTATTTACAAACAAAATGTTCAACAGGGCAATGCCCATGAACAGGAAGACTTGGATCAGATTCAGCTTGGAATGACCAAGAAACAGGTAGCATATCTGCTTGGTACACCTGCGATTGTGGACCCGTTCCACCACGACCGTTGGGATTATATGTCAATGTTGAGCCGCCGTGGCGGTGAGCCTGCACGTCGCCTGGTGACAATCTACTTTGAAAATGATGCAGTGAGCGCATTCGATGGTATCGGCGATTCAACGGGTGGTGATATCAAGGCACTGGCAGATACCAAATCAGCTGTTGCCGGAATTGATGATCTCGAAACTGCAAAAAGCACCGAATTGCTCTCCGGTGATGGTGTTATCAACTGGACCTTGCAGATGGGTGCTTTCAACACTCACGAGGAAGCTGAAGCATTTGCTGCGAAAGTAAGAGCCGCAGGCTTCCCGGTTGATCTCAATGAACAGGTTGTCCCGGGGCTAGGCACCCGCCACCAGGTACGTTCCGGACTCTTTGGCACTTTTAATGAAGCCCAGACCCAGCTCAGAATTCTTGAAAAAGCCTTAAAGGTAGCCGGTATTACCGTGCCAGTTGATATACCAAAAGAATAGAGCACCGCGGGAAACGCTCGGGGTGCAGTAGACATGATTGATCACTCACCCTCGATCACTCAGGCTGGATCACTCAGGTTTTCGCCTGAGTGATCGCTCTTTGCCGGCGCACTTCTTTGGGGTCGGCGATCAAAGGCCGGTAAATCTCCACACGGTCACCCTCATGCAAGACCTTTTCAGGGCTGGCCTTTTGGCCAAAAATCCCGACTTTTGTGAGGTCGGGTTCAAAACCTTCAAACATTTCCGGCAAACCGGACAGTGATATGGCTTCAGCAAGCGTTGTACCCGCAGGAACTTCCAGTGCAACAAGCTCCTGCCGGTCCGGCATGGCCAGAACCACTTCAACCCGGATATCTTTTTGAATTTCCTGACCTGTCACGCCGGGTAGACCCTTTCGGCCCGCTTGCAGAAATCATCCACCAACCGGTCTGCAATCTTGCCAAACCCTTTTCCGAACAGGTTTGACATCGGTCCGGCAGTCATCTCAAAATCCAACTCCAGACTGATCTTGCAACCATCATCACCCAATTGTAAAAAGTGCCATTCACCTTGCAGGTTCTTAAACGGACCTTCGAATAATTTCATTTCAACCCGTTCACCACTATGGAGGGTATTTACCGTTGTGAAGCTTTGTCTGATACCTGCCACCACCACGGTCAACGAGGCTTTCTGAAACTCGATGTTTTGCTCGTGTACCTGTGTGGACGTGCACCAGCTTAAAAACTGGGGGTAAAGAGGTACTCCCTCCACCAGTTTGTACATATCCATGGCACTGTGTGTGACCAATGCAGATCGCGTTATTTTCATAGTTTACCGGTCCCGACGAAGGCAAAATTTTACACGATTAACCTGCTTGGGTGGACATAGCTTGGAGCTACGGCACTTCACACAGTAAAATAGGCGATTCGCAGGAAGACACAGATGAATAAAAAGACCGGCAAAGGCAGCAAGGGCGATGGCAGCAAGACAATTGCGCGTAACAAGCGTGCACGCTATGAGTACCACATCGAAGAACGTATCGAGGCCGGTTTGAGCCTGGAGGGGTGGGAAGTCAAGTCCCTGCGCGAATCAAGGGTCCAATTTGCAGACAGCTATGTGTTACTGAAAGACAACGAGGCCTTCCTGTTTGGCTGCCGGATTGATCCACTGCCAACGGCATCCAAGCATATCATTCCCGACCCGCTACGAACGCGAAGATTGTTAATGCACCGACGGGAAATTGACCGGATCACAGGTCTCGTCGACCGCAAGGGTTTTACCGTGGTTCCCACCGCTATGTACTGGTCACACGGCAAGGTTAAAGTTGAGATTGGAACCGCCAAGGGCAAAAAAGCCCATGACAAACGCGCCGACGAAAAAGACCGTGACTGGACCCGGCAAAAAGCACGGATCATGAAAAAAGGGTAAACCCCGGCGTTATCAGAACCAGCACGAATCTCACCACTGCCTTTAACCCGAATCGGGTGCTTGAAGCACTGAAGATACCGGGCCCTTAAAACATTACATAAGTTTAATCTAAGCCTGTTGTGACCACGCCGGTTGGAGTACCATACACACATGGTCAGACAGCACGATCAGAGCAAACCGATTCGCATCGGTGTAGCAGACAAAAGTCCACTGATGCGGGCAGCACTCAAGCAGCTGTTTTCGGAGGATGATCGCTTTCAGCTGGTCAGTACCAGTGAAAATTCCGAGGAATTTCTGGATGCTGCCGAACCATTTCAGATGGACGTGGCTGTAGTTGGCTGGATTATTCCACCCGGCGATGCACGCTTCATTCTGGACCGATTGCACATCAATAAAAACTCCCCCCGGGTGGTGGTTTATACCGGCTTCGAAAGTGACACTGTGCCACTGCAGGTAATGGCCCATGGCGCGGCTGCCTTTGTTTCCAAGAATGAGCAACCAAAACACCTGCTTGATACCATCGCCGAGGTCGCCAGTGGCCGCATGGTCTTCCCCTACCTTGATGTCACTCAACTCAATGCCAACCCTTTGACCACGCTGACCAAGCGCGAACTGGAAATTCTGTCATCATTGGCAGCCGGACGTACCAATAAGGAAATCGCAGCGGAAAAGGCGGTTTCAACCAACACCGTCAAATATCACATTCGCAACCTGTT
>Ga0316197_10002057_pt1 | contig 14375 bp, 14 predicted proteins | sample OudBiesiAoxic_MG_FD_204939 | JGI IMG/M metagenome (GOLD analysis project Ga0316197, IMG submission 204939) | Coastal sediment microbial communities from Oude Bieten Haven, Netherlands - site A oxic | ecosystem: Environmental > Aquatic > Marine > Coastal > Sediment | place: Netherlands...
ACTGGTACCAGTCACACGACGACCCGACGAAGCTCGCTGAAGGGAAAGAAGTCCACCATCACGAGCTCAGCCCACAGCTCCGCCATGCGATGGATCAGACGATGGCCCCATCCTCGACGAGTTCGACTGGCGACACCACGTAGCCAGGAAGGCCGGAGGCGTGTCCGGCGGTGCGGATCGCCGGGTCGGGTTCAGGCGTTTCGCTCGCGGGCTCGCCGTTCGCGTTTTTCGGTGCGCTCCCGGTCCCGCTCGTCGCGTTGCGCCTGCCGCTCGGCGCGTTCGCGATCCTTCTCGACCTTCCGCTCGGCCTCGTAGCGCTCGCTCTCGATCCGGCGCTCCTCTTCATGGAGGTCATGTGAGGCCTCGCGCCGCTCATCGTGCGCGGCTCCCTGAGCGTCTCGCCGCTCGTCCCGCCGCTCGTCCTGCTCGCGACGCTCCTCACGCTCCCGGTCAGCACTCGATTGTTCGCCATCCACGATTCATGCTCCGTGTCGATTGATGTCCACTCTGCCACGGACCAAGGTAGCGCCGCCCAGGGCTCTGCACGCCGATTCCTGGGCATCGTCGGCGCGCGCAGGAGCCACCGAACAGAGCATTCAGCCCCACTCGGGACAGCCATTCGCTGCCTGGTGAAGGCTCGCCGGGAGGACACAAACTGCCGAGAAGGGTTGCCAATGCCCGCCGAACTCAACGGTGCTGTCACCGTAGATATCAGGGATTCAGTCGATCCACCCGGAACATCGAGGCCGGGCGGCATCTCTTCCCGGAGGCGGGACCGACCTTTGACCCTTGTCGGTGCTCGGCGAGCCGCGGTACGTTGGCTGGTGATGCGGCACGCCGCGTCCGTGCAATCGTCTCGGGAGGAAGCCACGATGAGCACATCCCAGAAGTCTGAGCGACGTCGGCCGTCGAAAGGAACGCGCCGCATAGGGTACGGAATCGCCATCGCCGTTCAGATCGCCCTGCTGATCCTGGTGAACAACCTCGTCGAGTGGAATATCGCCCCGTCCATTACCGACGAGTTCAACGACCTCGTTCCCTACATCAACGTATCGCTGGTCGCGAGCATGGTCGCGAACGCGGTGTACTTCGCATTCGACCCACGCTGGTTCAAGTCCTTCACCCAGGCAATCCTCAACGTGATCAGCTTGGTCGTGATCGTCCAGATCTACCGAATCTTCCCGTTCGACTTCTCAGGATCGGATTTCAACTGGACGGCGCTGGTTCGAACCGGCCTGATCGTGTTGATGATTCTGGTCGCGATCGGGATCATCGGGGAGGTCGTGAAGATGGTCCAAGCCCTGGCCACGGAGGGGACCACCCATCGGCAACCGCCCCCAGCGGCCGTCTGAGCCCAGTCCCACGTCGAACATGACCGTTCTCTCTACGGCTTCGAGACGACGCCCCTGACCCTTGGGTACTTCAGCGGCCGGTGGATATGGCAGAACTTGGCCGTGTTGTAGCGGGACATGACCACGGAGCAATCCTCGCTCTCGCAGACGCGGCCCACAGCAGCGGTCTTCGGTCGGCGCAGGCGCCCGGACGGCCTCGATGCTTTCATGGATTCGTTCATGTTTCACCTCCGAAGCTGCTCTTTACCTGGGTACGGAGCCGTCGTTGCGTTCGGATGACGATGCGCTGCGGTTTCTCTCGGGGAATGCGCAGGTCCTGCAGCGAGTTGCCCGAGATACCACAGAGGAGAGTGTCATTGAGCCGAGGCCGCGTACGTATCGAAGACGGGCAGAAGAGAATCCGGGTGTACTTGGGCGGCGAAGTCGTCGCAGACACCACCCACCCGAAGCTTGTGTGGGAGAAGCCCTACTACCCCACGTACTACTTCCCTGAGGCCGACGTCCGCCTCGATTCCCTCGTCCCGTCCGGACACACAAGGCGCTCTCCAAGCCGCGGAACAGCCGAACTGTTTGATGTCAAGAGCTCGCGGCGCACCGCCGAGCAGGCCGCCTACCGGCATAGCGAATCGCCAATCGAGGATCTCAAGACGATGGTGGCGTTCGACTGGGCTGCCATGGACGCGTGGTTCGAAGAAGACGAAGAAGTCTTCGTTCACGCCCGAGACCCGTACACCCGGGTTGATGTCCTGCCCAGCTCCCGACACATCGAAGTGAAGATCGACGGCGTCACCATCGCCGACTCGACCAACGCCCGCTTGCTGTTTGAGACCGGTCTACCCGTCCGCTACTACCTACCCAAGACCGACGTGCAAATGGACCTCCTGACTCCCACCGAGACACGTTCGCACTGCCCGTACAAAGGCACCGCCGAATACTGGTCGGTGGCCGTCGACGGAAATCGTTACGACGACATCGTGTGGGGCTATCGAACTCCCCTGCCGGAGAGCGCTGGCATCGGGGGCATGGTCAGCTTCTACAACGAGAAGGTCGACATCGTGGTCGACGGCGTTCCGGAAGACCGTCCGAAGACCATCTTCTCGTAGTCGTATGTCCCCGTCGGATTCCTCCCCCTCAGGGGGAGGTGCCGCCGCCAGGCGGCGGAGGGGGTCGAGCGGTTCCATGACCCACCAAGACCCGCCGCGTCCGAACGGCTCCCCCACAGGAACGCTTTGACCCCCTCCGTCAGCGGCTCCGCCCGGGTGCTCGACCTGATCTGACAATAGGAACCGTTGCGTCGCGTACGGGGAGGCTCCGCCGCTGCCACCTCCCCCTGAGGGGGAGGAATCGGACCGAGTCCTTTGTGGCGGAGGTCTGATCCCCGCACGTCGCTGCGACCAACCGTCGATTGAACCTACGTGGCGGAGGCCAAGAGTCGGACCGTCAGATCCGTCCCCCTACGAAGTGGGGGGACACGGATTCGCTCTGCGAATCCGTAGGGGGGTTGTTTCGGCGGAAGAACCGTGACCGACCATGTCGGCGGTCAGCTGCTATTCACCGTCGGCGTAGGCGAGGCCGTGTGAATGAGCCAACGTTCGGAGCTGCTCGAGACGCATTTCGTCGATGAGTGCGTTCAGCATTGCCACGCAGCGGCGCAGATCAGTGACACTCCGATCGAGAGACTCGACCTTCTGCTCCAGTTGCGTAATGCGCTGGTTGTCGGTGATCATCGCTCCTCGTTGCTCACCACCCTCAAGACATCGGCAAACCCGCCGGAATTCTGTACCCCGTCAACTGCTCGCGAGGGAGGAATCTGGCCGGTAGCTGAAAGCTCACCGCCTGACGGCCTCCCGGCCCCGTTATGGTTCACAACCCCCAACGAGTGCCCCATGCCTCAACCCGCCGCCCGAACCCGCCATACGTCGACTCCGCAAACCACCGTGTGGATCGAACTTGGACTCATGTCGCTGATGTGGGGCAGCGCATTCCTCTTGATGAAGGTGGCCGTGCCGACGGTTCCGGCCTTCACAATGACGGCAGCACGAGGTCTCCTGGCCGCGGTGCTCCTGTGGATCGCCATTCGAGCGACACGGCGGGCGAAACAGCAATCGAACGACCGTTGGGTCCCAGCGCTGGTGCTCGGGACGGTGAGCGGCTGGCTCCCAAACGTGCTGACGGCGTGGGCGCTGCTACGCCTCGACAGTTCGGTTGCCGGAATGCTCAGCGCCGCGTCGCCGATCTTCGTGGTGATCCTGGCTCACTTCTTCCTCACGAACGAACGCATCCACGGATCGCAGGGCGTCGGCATCATCGTCGGCTTTGTTGGTGTTGCTCTCATCATCGGCGTCACGCCCGGCTCATTCGGTGAGGCCGACTTGGCGGGCCAACTCGCGATGGTCGCCGTCTCGCTCAGCTACGCCGTGGGGGCGGTCTACGCCCGTCGGATCGGACCCCAGGATGCCCCGCAGCTCGCCATGCGCCAGCAGCTCGTTGCCGGATCCGTCGCCCTGCTCGTTGCCATCGGCCTCGAACAACCGTGGACCGTCGATCCCGACCCGATCGCCGTGTTCGCCATCATCGGCCTGGCAATCTGGGCGAGCGCTATCCCGATTTGGATCTACTTTCGGATGCTGGCGCACACGAAGGCAATCACCGTGTCGCTCGTCGCCTATCTCATTCCTGCGGTCGCCGTGATTCTCGGTGCGCTCGTCCTTGGGGAAGCGCTCGAACTCACGGCAGCGGTCGGCCTCGTTGTGGTTCTCACAGGCGTGGCGATCGCAACCCGGTCTCGCAAAGCGCGGGCCGCACCACCCGTGTCGACCGGCGGAATCGAACCGGACAGGGTCGTCGGCGTCGTCTCGGAGGAGTAGAGGCTGCGGCCGGGGTGTTCAGTCGCGGCTTCCGACAGACACCCGGGCTGAGGGATTGGTCGCCCGGCCGGTCGTAGCGGCGGTCCTGCCACGAGGCGGAGCCACGTTCGTCGCGCGCTGCTGCACGACACGCAAGATCAGCAATCCGACAACCAGCACACCCGAACCGACATACATACCAGTGACAATCGGGTTTGTTGTGTCGGTCCCTGCCAGGATCCCGTGGATCAGCACCCCCACAAATGTACCGAATGCCAGGAAGTGGATCGTGCGCCACACCTTCTGACCGATGAGACCCTTCACGTAGAAACTCAGGGTCACCACGGCGAGACCGTAGAAGGAGGTGACACCCAGGGCGACGGCTGTCGGTTCCCATGAGGCGACACCGGGAACGAGCACGTCGACCCACCCGAACTCGACGTACTGGTCCATCGTGAGCGCGACCATGTGGACGCCGGTCGCAATGAGTGCGCCGAGTCCGAGTGACTCGTGGAACCAGGTGAGCGGCTTCGCTTTGATCGCCCTACCAAACAGCTTGGTCGATACCATCAGGCCCCAGATCGTCGAAGCGGCAACAAGGCCAAACGCGACAAGACCGGACCCGCGGATCACAACCCACTCGATGTTCACGCCGCCATCTCCAGCCCCGTGGTTGCATACACATTGCCGTCATTCCACACAGCGACCGCGCCACGGATCCACGGCTGGCGATCAGCCCACGCCAGACCATCCGAACCTTGGAGCAGGATTGCCTTGGCTGCCGCCTCTGCCTCGAGAGCCGTTGCCGTTATCGCGGACGCCTGGAGGATCGGTCCGTCGCTCGGCTCCATGGTGCGCGGATCGATCAGGTGGTTCGCCTCTCGATCCCCGAAACGCCAGCAACGCCTGGAGATCGAACTGGTCGCGAGCGCGCCGACCCCCAACAAGACCGACGCTGCGATATCTCCCCACGGATCAACGATCTCCACCGTCGCATCAGGCGCCGCCGACCGAACATCACCGCCGGCCGACACGATGCGCGCGTTCCCACGCTCGACGGCTACATCGCAGGTCCATCCTTTTGCCACCCCGCCGAGGTCGATCGCCGTGTCGGGGCTACGGGTGAGCACTGCGCCCTTGACTGACCACTCTGGTCTCGGGGCAACGACGGGAGCAACTCCGTGGCTTCGGTCGTTCACAGCCTCGAAGCTCCGGTCGTAGCCCCAGGCGCATACCGCACCACCCAAACCCGCATCGACGAAGCCGTGGGAGATCGTCCGTGCCGTGTCCGCTGCGTGCATGACTCGAGCCATCAGTGGCGAGAGCGATACCTCAGTTCCCGGAACCCGATTGACCTGGCTTAGTTCACTCTCGGAGAGAAATCGGCTGCACGTTCCCTCGACAGCCTCGAAGATACGACGCGTCTCGACGATCGCGTCGTCGGTCGGAGCCGTGACGTCGATGGTCGTCCCCATCGCTCTGAAGAGGTCTCGCCTCATGATCCGGAGCTCTGGACTGGGGCCGACGGCGCAGGTGCCGCCGGAGCAGGTGCCGCCGGAGCAGGTGCCGCCGGAGCAGCCGCAGCCGGAGCAGGTGCCGCCGGAGCAGCCGCAGCCGAGGCCGGGGCCGAGCCGCCGCCACCACCTGAGGATCCGGCCACCACAACGGTGCGGGTCATGACCTGCGGTGGAGGTGGCGGTACCGGCGTGTAGCGGACAACGACGAGTCCACGCTCAGGTAGCTCTGGCACTGCTGCGCGTGTTGTTGTCGTAGTTGACGTGGTCGTCGGAGGTTCGATCGCCACCGGGAGCGCAGGCTCCTCTGCGGGTGCGGCCGCGTTCGTGCTGCTCGCCACGGCGATCGCAGCCGTTCCCCAGGCGAGCGCCGCTCCGGTCCACGCCGCGATCTTCGCCCAGCGCAGTGGGAATAGCCTCTTGAGCATCACGGTGACACCTCTTCGGATTCGCCGATGTCTGTCTCAGTGGCGATGGTCAGGGTGACTTCTCGCTCGATGAGAAGAGCGAGAACCGCAGGCGGCAACACGCCGTCAAGCTCATCGGGACTTGTGTTGGTGGCGTATCCGTTCCCGTAGAGCACCCGCGAGACCGCGTCTCCGACACCGGCAAGTTCCGGCGTCGGAGCGGAAACGGCGATGACGACGGGGCCTGTCGACGTCGTCGTGGTCGCCGTTGTTGTGGACGTTGGGGTGGGGGCGGGGGCAACGACCACCGGATAAGGAGCCGACTCCTCGCCCTGAGCGGCACCGAACATCGCGACCAGTGAGAAGACCCCGATCGCCATGACGGCGAGGCCGGCGGCGGTTGAGGTCAACGCGGCACGCATCAGTCGTCTTCCTCGTCATTCTCGTCTTTCTCGTCATCGTCGTGATCGTCGTCTTCGTCGTGATCGTCGTCTTCGTCGTGATCGTCGTCTTCGTCGTAGTCGTCATCGTCATGTTCGTTGTGAACTGCAGGCCCTTCGTCAGCCGGAGTCGACTGGTCGTCCATGGTTGTCGTCGTTGTAGTCGTCGGGTCCGGTGTGGAACCGGCGACTGCAACGGTCCGGATGACCGGAGGTGGCGCCGGCGGGCCTGGCAATTCGAGTCCTTCTTCGGCGCAGATCTGTCGGAGAGAGTCGAGCGCTGCCTGCTCGAGTTCGTTGATCGTGCCCTCGATTTCACGCTCCACGAGTTCCCAGCCTTGTTCCCCGCATGCCGCCTCAAGGTCCGCCCTCGTGAACGTTGGCGGATCGTTGACGAAGACGGTCTCAACCGTCTCCGCTGCGGTCGTCGTCACGATGGCTTCCGGCACCTCCGCCACCATCGCCGCTTCTATCGTCTCATCAGTTCCCGCATCCCCGCTGTCTGAGATCACCGCAGCGGCTGCTACCGCGCTGAGCGGTACAAGCAGCATTCCGAGGATCAAAGAGACCGTGAACACGCTGGACCGAGGTTTGTTGCTCTGTGGCGAGCTACTCGTCATCGTTCCCTCCTAAGTGGACACTCTCAGTAGCCGAATACTGCCGAATTGAGCGATAACGGTGTGCTAAGCGCGCGTAAAGTGGTCGATAGATCTCGGAGGGGCTTTCCCCAACGCCTGGAGTGGTCGCTGCGCGGTGCAGGGCAAACAAGACGGAACTCGCTTCACAGAATGATCACACTCTCCTCTTCGGGGCAACACATGACACCGTCAAAGTCACCGTGTACAGGTTCCCGATACCAGGAGGACAAGATGAACCGACGAAACACGATCCTTGTTGCGGTGATCGCCGCGCTTGTTGCGCTCGCTGCCATGCCGGCACTCGCCCAAGAGGCGAACACCGCAGAGCGGCCCGATCGACCCCAACGCCTCTACCCGCCGGCCTGGGTCGACGAAACGGTCGACGAGTTGCGCGCACGGATTGCTGAGCGGATCGCGGCAGCAGAAGAAAGAATCACCGATTCAAACCGGCTCACCGAGGAACAGAAGACACAAGCGCTCGGGAATCTGGCGGACGCGACCGTTGCGATCGCAGCCGCCGACGAACCGGCCGAGATCGTTGGCACCGCAACCTCGCGGGCTCAACTCCAACGGATCGCCTGGAGAGCGGAGAGAAGGGGCGACACCCCCGACTACGAGGAGCACATCGCCCGTGACCTGGTGCGAGACACACGCCGCTACGACCACATTGTCACGATCTCCGGATGGGCGGGCGCCGCGGGCGTGGATGTCTCGGCCGTGAACGGCTACCTCGACAGTGCGGCGGGGCAACTTGCACTCGCAGACGGCGTTGGCACCGTCGAGCAACGCCATGACGCGGTACACATCGCCCGCGCATGGATGACACAGGCCCATACGACACTGCTGCCCGACTAGGACCGAGCGGCGAGGCTGTCCCTTCGCCGATTCCCGATCGCGAAGCTTGGTGCGCCGGAAAGCGGCGCACCAAGTACACGCGAACTGCGAATGCACCCCAATTGGCCGCCGCCCAAAACAGTCGAAGAACCGTTGAACTTCGCGCTCAGGGCCGCCGATAGACCACTTCAGGGTGAAAACCGAGCCGTATGCAAGAAGGCCCACGTCGATGCAAGAAACAAACTCGGGCGAGGAACCTGTGAGCATCGCGAATCGCGGTTCCGAACGGGAGTCGACTCCCGAGGAGCGCTCCGCCCTGCGAGTGCTCCTCGTCGGAGATGGCGCGGCGATGCCCCGGATCCAGGAGATCCTAAGCGGAGGTGTCGACGCATCCAGCTACGTAGTTGAACAGGTTGGCACCCTCGCCGATGGATTCGGGGCCATCATCGCCAACGAATACGACGTCTACGTGGTGGACCACTACGTGGGCGTGCGGACCGGCTTCGACCTCTTGGCCCGGATCACCGAGGAGGGCGTCCAAGCCCCCATCGTCTTCGTCGCCGGCGCAGGCGACCACGGAACGGGAGTCTCGGCGGTCGCGGCGGGTGCCGCGTGCTACGTCGTTGAGGATGGCATCGAACCAGAGAATCTCCGCCAGAGCCTTTCTCAGGCAATCGATCAACAGAACACTCTGTCACAGTTGAGTGAAGCTGGAGTCGCGATTGACGGCACCACGCCCACCAAGGCTCAGATCCTCTCTCACATCGCCGACCGACTCAGGGCCCCAGCTGCCGAGATCCTGGAAGCCGCCCGCGACTCGCTGATGTACACACTCCCGGCACACGCCGTGGAATCACTTGCCGCGATCGAGGACCAAGCCAATGGGCTCCTCACACTCGCCAACGACCTCATCGATCTGTCCATGCTCGAAGCCGGGCACCTCGAGTTTGCGACCGCCGAGTTCAGCCTGCAGGGCTTGGTCTCGAACTTGAAGCGGCTGCTCGACTCAACGACCAAAGGCACCGCCTTCGTGCTCATCGATGAGATTTCGCCCGATGTTCCCGATGTGCTGATCGGTGATCCCGGTCGCCTTCGCCGGATCATCGCACGATTCGTCGAGTCTGTCATGGAGCGCACGTCCTCCGAGCGGATCCTCCTTGCCGTGTCGGTGGAGGAACGCAGCACAACGACCGTCACGCTTCGTTTTGACGTGACATCCGCAACCCATGAGCACTCCGCAACTGTCGACGACGAGGCTGAAGGTTCGCCCCCGGAAGACCACGCAGTTCTCGGCACGCCGGTGGCGATCGAGACGCTGTCTCGTATGGGTGGCCGCGTATCACTCGACGGCGATGAGCCACAGGCCGGCGGAATCCAGTTTACGATACGACTTCAAATGGTCGGCGAATCCACGGAGGTTCCACAGCCTGAGATCGACGCTGGCGAGGTCGAACGGCCGGTTCTCATCATCGCGGACGCGATTGGCGACCGGCGATCAATGATCAAGGCCCTCGGCGATGCCGGACTACCCCATGTGGTTGCGACCAGCGTCGACGACTGGATCGAAACGAGGAACGCGAGCATCGACAAACCTGAGACGCCGGTCCTTGCGGTGATCAAGTCCACCAAGGACTCCTTCGCCGAAACAGACCGATTCATCCAGCGATGTCCTGCCGTGATTCCGATTGTTGTGGTCTCAGCGTCTGGCCGCCGGGGAGATGCTGCTCGGTGCCGTAACCATGGGGTGCAGGGCTATCTGGCGGAACCAGCCGAACCACGGGATGTCATTGACGTGATCACAGCAACGCTGGCTCTGGCTGCGGCTGGAGATACAACAACGCTCGTAACGCGGTATTGGGTCCGCGACGGCAGGCCGAGTCTCCGCGTGCTCGTGGTCGACGACAGCCAGACCAACCGATTCCTGATGACTCGCATGCTGGAGGAGCGTGGGCACTCCACCACGATCGCCACGGACGGGCTCGAGGCAATCGAGATGATCGAACGAGCCGAATTCGATGTCGTGCTGATGGATGTCATGATGCCGGGAATGGACGGTCTTGAGGCCACCCGCCAGATTTGCGAACGGTACGTCGACCCCTCGTTACGCCCTCTCATCGTGGGAGTCTCAGCGTTCAACGACGACCTGACCCGCGACCGCGGCCGCGCCGCTGGAATGGTCACCTTCCTCGCCAAACCCATCCGACCCGACGACCTCTTCGCCGCCGTCGAGCAGCTCAAGCCGGACGGAGCTGAATCAGATGCCGAGCCCGAAACCGAGGTCGCGGCAGGCTGACCGAGCCGGTAGCCGATTCGCGTCTCAGGTCTCAGGTCTCGGATCTCAAGCCTCGGACCTCGAGTCTCTCCTACTCCATCACCCGCAAGGTCGATGGCAGGTCCATCTTTCTCAGCTTTCTTGGGGCGGTCAGCAGAGGGGCGAGGCCCACCGCAACCACGCCAACACCGACGGCCCACAGCAACGTGGCCGGACTCATCTGCACGGGTATTGCGATCTCCGGCATCGTCTGGGCCCACTGTGTGATGAAGTAGCGGAACAGCGCAAACCCACCGACGAGACCGACGATCGTGGCGACCACGCCGACGATCGTGCTCTCGGCGACCAACATCCGCACCACCGTTCGAGGCCGTACGCCGTAGGCGAACATGGTGGCGTTCTCTCTCCTGCGCTCATCAACGGCGATCGAGGCTGCGTTGAATGCGATCAGCACGGCGAGAACCAGTACGACGATCTCGAACACCTGGAAGATCCCGACGAACTGCGACATCAGATCTTCCATCAGCTTGGCCATGGCGTCGGCACGTTGCACCGAAGTCACTTGGCCAATGGTGAGGAAGTCGGCTTGCAGTTCCCCGATCTCGACACCCTCGGCCGGCACGATCGAGATGACATTCGCCAGCTCTTCAAGACCGAGCAATGCGGCGTGATCCGTCGACATGTACGCAACGGATCGGATCGGGTGTCCGTTTATTCCGGTCACCTCGAGGCCCATCGTCTCGAGTGCGAATGAGTACGGGCCGGTGCGCCGCGGGAGGCGCACCATCAGTGTCTCGCCGACGGCTACATCGAGGTCCGACGCAGCCTTGGGCGCAATCACGATTCCGGGCTTACCGGCGGGGACGGATCCCTCAGGAACGTCCGGTCGGAACATGCCGTTCTCCCAGTCCACGAACTCGACGAGGGCCTCGATGGCATCGTCTCCTGTCCCGAGTTCACCTCCAACGCGCATGATCGCTTCACCGTCAGAGATCAGCGGAGACGTCAACAGGGCGCCGACGGGACCGCCGGTCGCCGGATACACAGAGTCCATCTCCACGATCACGCGGTCGGGGATGCCACCGGATGCCTCCTCGCCTCCCTTCTCGATAGCGGCGAAGAACGAATCGATGGCCGCCACGAGCATGACCAGCACGGCGATCGTCGCGCCGATACCCAGGGCAGTGAGCAGTCCGCGACGCGGGGCTCGCATCACGTTGCGTACCGGCATCTGGGCGAACGTGTCGCCGGGGACCCGGACCTTCTTGATCAGCGGCGCCAGTCCCCCACCGCGTGACGCAAGGTGGCCGGTGCGGATGGCGTCAACTGGTGAGACGCGGATCGCCCGCCACACGGGGATCGACACCGCTACCAGCGGAATGGCCAGACCGACGAGGGCGGCGACGAGGAAGAGGTCCCATTGTGTGGGTGTAAGCCATACGGGCATGGGAAGGAACGCCTCGAGGAAACCGCGTATGAAGGTCGCGATCGTCCAGCCCATCAGAACCCCAAGCACGACGCCGAGCAGGGAGATCTGGACCCCCATCAGCATCGGTCGCAGAGCGATCCAACGACGCTTGACGCCGAGCGCCATCGAAATCCCGATCTCGCGGCGAGTCTGATCGACCATCCGCGCGGTGAGATTCACAGCTGCGGCTGCCGACCCGGCGAGAATCAGAATGGCGATGATGTTGAAGAACTGTTGATCCCCCTCGATGTCCTCATACATCAACGTGTAGACCGCGTCGTCGTCGGTGTTGGTGACAATCACGCCGGTGTCCGGCATGGCGGAGTCGAACGCTGTAGCCAACTTCGCTTCGAAGGCGTCGCGGTCGGCGCCTGGCTCGAGTGTGATGACGAGGTCGTTGACCGAACCCGGCAGGCCGGCAATCTCGCCTGCAGTCTCGAGCGACGTGAACACGGCGGCGTAGCTCGCTTGAGCGAAGATCCCCCCGCCCTCCGAGATGACCATGAAGTACTCGGGCGTGTTGGCATGGCCGACGTACTCGAGTTGGCGACCGCCGCTCAGGGTGAGTGTCCCTTCGGCCGGCAAGTCGTAGTAGACGGCGAAGTTGCGCTCGACAAGCGACGTCGGCTGTCCGCGGTCAGTCTCATTGAGCGAGCGGCCTGCTTTCGGGTGGATGGCGTTGATCTTCGGCCCACCATCAGCCACCGAGACACCTATGACTTCGCCTCGAACGACGATCTCGCCGTCGGACGTGGATGTTGCCACTTGGTTCGGCACGCGTAGGCGCTCTTCCGCGTCGGCGACGACGCCGTCGTGGTCGGCGTTCGCCACGACCTCAATCATCGAACCCGCGTCAACGGCGGATCCGTCGGCAAGCTCAACCCGCAGGTCGTACATGTTCAGCACGTCGTATGCGTTGTCTGCCGTGATCTGGCGCCAACGTGTGTTCGAGGAAAGGCCGGAGTAGGCGCCGACGCCAAGGGCGATGATGAGAGCGATGACGACCACCTGCACCCAGCGGGAGCGCAAGTCACGCCATGACCACCTCATCCACATCGAGAACGATTTCATGTCCGCCTCCTACCAGTGGAGGTCGACGAGTTCCGCGCGGCCTCCCGCCGGAGGACCGTCGGATGCGATCCGACCGCTGGAGAGCTCAACAACCCGGTCGGCCACGCGTGAGATCTCGCGATTGTGCGTCACAGCAAGCACCGCGGTGCCGGGGCCGGCTTGCTCACGCAGCAGTTCGAGGATCTGCACACCGGTGGCAAAATCCAGCTCTCCCGTCGGTTCATCGGCGAGCAGGATCGGATTCCCCGTGGCGAGCGCCCGCGCAATCGCGACACGCTGCTGTTCACCGCCGGAGAGTTCGTGCGGGAAGTGCGCGGCACGGTCACCGAGGCCGACGCGCTCGAGGACGTCATCGGCGCTCGGAGCATCATCACGCCCGGCGGCGTCGATGCCGAACTGCACGTTCTCGCGTGCGGTCAAGCCGGGGAAGATGTTGAAGCTCTGGAATACGAAGCTCACAGAGCGGCGACGGAAGTCGTACAACTCCGAGCGTTTCGCGTCGGTGATGTCGACGCCGGCAACCGAGATCGAACCGCCGGTTGCGGTGTCCAGCGCACCGATCAGGTTGATCAGCGTTGTCTTTCCACTCCCCGATGGGCCAAGCACGACGACGAATTCGCCGTCGTAGACCTCGAGATTCACGGTCTCGAGGGCGGTGACGGTTGTGCCACCGAGTTCATATCGCCGCGACACACCATCCAGGTGGATCAGCCGGTTGTTGCCCGTCATGGGTGCTCCGTTCATTCGTTCGAGGTTCGCTGTTCGTTCCGCCAGCGTTCGATGAGGACGTCGTACTCCCGGTCGAACCAGGCGTAGAAGTCTCTGAGGTAGGAGAGGCGGTCGTTGGCCAACTCCACGTCGGAGAAGGCCTCCATGCCCCGTTCGGCGAGTAGCACCATTTGGGTGAGTGCTTCGGCACGTCGCTCGAGCAGCACGTCGAGGGCAGCCATCGACGCTGCGTAGTAGCTGCGTCGCTCGCCGGGCACCCACACACGTTCGATGATGCCGATGCGGTTCAACGATGCGATAGCCGTCGAGATCGATCCCGCGCTTGCTCCGATCTGCTCCTGGAGATCCGCGGCCGAAAGATGGGGCTGGTCGCTCACAAGGAGCGCGGCCCAGACGCGCCCCGCCATCGGAGCCAGACCCATGGACTCGAAAATGAGACTGACGTCTTCGGTGAACCGCCTCCGGTGTTGCTCAGGTGTCATAAATTTCAGTAGATTCTGAAAGTCCGTGTATGACTAGAGGCTTTCGACCCATCCGCCGACGGGGTGCATCCCGCGTGATTCCCTGTTGCGCCACGGGTGTGGAAGGCTGGACGTATGAGCATCTCCATCGAGTCCACGGTCCCGCTGCACGGCAGCATCGATATTCCGCTCCTCGGATTCGGCGTCTACAAGGTCCCGGACGGCGCTGAGGTCGAGGACGCCATCACCTCCGCGCTCGCCCTCGGCTATCGACACCTCGACACAGCCGCGCTCTACCGGAACGAGCGCGGCGTCGGTCGAGCCATCGCCGCCTCGGGCATCA
>Ga0316197_10002058_pt1 | contig 14372 bp, 14 predicted proteins | sample OudBiesiAoxic_MG_FD_204939 | JGI IMG/M metagenome (GOLD analysis project Ga0316197, IMG submission 204939) | Coastal sediment microbial communities from Oude Bieten Haven, Netherlands - site A oxic | ecosystem: Environmental > Aquatic > Marine > Coastal > Sediment | place: Netherlands...
CCACCTGATGCTGGCACTGTTGTTTGCCATCGCCGGTACCGGTCTGATGATGGATTACGTCACCCGTACCGATATTGTTGCGGTCAAGGCATTTTTCCGTGGCCTCATGTATTTCAACTGGCAACCGCTGCCGCAGGACCCGGTGCTGCTGATTCACCTCGCACTGGTCGCCATACTGATGATTATTTTCCCGATCAGCAAACTACTGCACGCACCCGGTGTATTTTTCAGTCCCACCCGTAACCAGGTGGACAACCCGCGTGAAAAACGTCATCTGTCCGCATGGGCAGCCGAGCTGGAAAAGTAACAGGAGCTAGAGCGTGGCTGATTTCGAAGTACCGGAACTGAAAGAATACCCCGTCATTCCTCACATCCAGGAAGGGACGATGGCGCACAGCAAGCCTTTCGTCGCCAAGGAACAGTTCCAGGAACCGCTGGGCTTTCCCGGCGAACTGGTCGACAACTGGCAGCAGGTCGCCTATGACAAGATGGAAGAACTCACCGGCAAGTACCGCTCGCTGGCCGTGTTCCTCGATTCCTGCGTCAAGTGCGGCGCCTGCACGGACAAGTGCCACTACTATATCGGTACCTCCGACCCGAAAAACATGCCGGTCGCCCGCCAGGACCTGTTCCGCAAGGTATACCGCCGCAAGTTTACCTTCGCCGGCAAGTACTTCCCGAAACTGGTCGGTGCCGTTGACCTGACAAAAGACGTACTGGATGACTGGTACAGCTATTTTCACCAGTGTTCACAGTGCCGCCGCTGCTCGGTGTTCTGCCCCTACGGCATCGATACCGCGGAAATTTCCATGGCCGCACGTGAAGTCATGGACAGCATCGGTGTTGGCCAGAAGTACTGCAATGAAATTATCGCCAAGGTCTACAAGATCGGTAACAACCTCGGCCTGCCGCAACCCGCCCTTGCCGACACGCTCGAAGGGCTGGAAGAGGATATTGAAGACGAAACCGGCGTCACCGTGCGTTTGCCGCTGGATGAAAAAGGCGCCGATATCCTGGTGGTCACCCCGTCGGCCGACTTTTTCGCCGAACCGCACGTCGATGGCCTGATGGGCTATGCAAAGGTGTTTCACGAGGCCGGCGTCAGCTGGACCCTCAGTTCGCATGCCAGCGAAGCGGCCAACTTCGGCATGTTTATCGGCAGTTACGAGAACATGCGCAAGGTGTCGCTGCGCATTCGCGAGGCCGCGCTTGACCTTGGCGTGAAACGCATCATCTTCGGTGAGTGCGGCCACGCCTGGCGTGTCGCCTACAGCTTCCTGAATACACTGGCCGGCCCGTTCGACTTCCTCGACCCGAAGTACCCGGTGCCGATGCACATCATGGAATTTACCTATGACCTGATTCAGCGTGGCGCCCTTACGCTGGACAAATCAGCCAACGATGACATGGTGCTGACCTACCATGATTCCTGCAACGTGGCACGCGCCTCCCGCATGGGACCCAAACCGGGTGGCCAGTTCATACTGCCGCGCGAGGTCATCAAGGCCAGTTGCAACCATTTTTATGATATGCCCCAGGACACCATTCACGAAGCCACCTACTGTTGTGGTGGCGGTGGCGGCCTGCTGACAGACGACCTCATGGAGCTGCGCGTCAAGGGCGCCCTGCCTCGCATGGAGGCGTTGAAATACGTCGTGGAGAAACACGGCGTCACCCACATGGCTGCTATCTGCGCCATCTGCAAGAGCCAGTTTGCAAAAGTAATGCCCTATTACGGCTTCCAGATGGACAGCATCGTCAGCGTGCACCAGTTGGTCAGCAACGCGATTGTACTGGGCAACAAACAGTAATTTTTTAGCATCCGGTTCAGCTTAACGACCAGATCAGATAACAGGAGAACAGACATGGCAACTTCTCGAGATGACATGGAAAAAGATCTGACTTTCCGCCGCTTTGAAGAAGGCGATCACGAATACTCACGCATTGGTGACGATATCTTCAATGAGGACAAGTCCTACAAGTGCCCGACCTACGTGCACCGCACACCGCCCTGCCAGGGCAGCTGCCCGTCCGGCGAGGACATCCGTGGCTGGTTACAGATCGTCCGTGGCATCGAAAAGCCGTCCGGTGAAATGAGCATGGAAGAGTATGCCTTCCGTCGCTCCACCGATGCGAACCCCTTCCCTTCCATGATGGGTCGCGTCTGTCCTGCTCCGTGTGAAGACGGCTGCAACCGCAACAATGTCGAGGATTTTGTCGGCATCAATTCCGTCGAGCAGTTCATCGGTGACTCTGCCTTCGAAAACAAATACACCTTCGATAATTCTGCCCCGCTGAGCGGCAAGAAGATTGCCATCATCGGCGGTGGCCCGGCCGGCATGGCAGCCGCTTACCAGCTGCGCCGCAAGGGACATGCCAGTACCATCTTCGATGACCATGAAGAGCTTGGCGGCATGATGCGCTACGGCATTCCTGGCTATCGTACTCCGCGCGATGTCCTCAACCACGAATGCAACCGTATCGTGGAGATGGGTGGCATCGAGCTGCGCATGAATACGCGCGTCGGCAAGGATGTCAGCATCGAGGAAATCGAGAAGGAATACGATGCCATCCTCTGGGCACTGGGCTGTAAATCGGGTCGCAAACTGCCGGTCCCCAACAGCGACGCTCCCAACTGCGTATCCGGTGTTGCCTTTCTGGAAGCCTTCAACAAGGGCAGTCTGAAGGTCACCGCCGACAAGGTCGTGTGTGTGGGTGGCGGTGATACCTCGATCGACGTGGTCTCCGTTGCCCGCCGTCTTGGCAAGATCAATATGCTCGGCAAGGAAGACCGTGCGGAACAGGTGATCGGCGGCTACGTCGCCCACGATTCTGCCTTCGCCGCGGCACGTGAAGGTGCGGAAGTGACGCTGACCTCGCTGTTTCCGAAGGAGGAAATGACCGCTGCGGAACATGAAGTCCATGATGCCTTGCATGAAGGTGTGCGCATCGATGACGGTGTCATGCCGATGGAGGTCGTGCTCAACGCTGAAGGCCGTGCGATCGCATTGAAGCTGGCCAAGTGTACCGTGGAAGATGGACGCCCCAGCCCGATCGAGGGCACCGAATACGAAATCGAGTGTGACCTGATCGTGTCGGCCATTGGCCAGGGTGGCGATCTGTCCGAAGGGCTCGAGTCACTCGATAACGGCCGTGGCCTGATTGATTCTGATGCCTTCTACCAGGTACCGGATCGCAAGGGTCATTTTGTTGCTGGCGATATTATCCGCCCGCACCTGCTGACCACGGCAATCGGCCAGGCATCGATCGCCTCGGAAAGTATAGATCATTACCTGAAGCAGGAAGAACAGGCCAAGCGTCCCAAGGTCGACGTGCACCACTTCGAACTGCTGAAGAAGCTGCGTGAAGCGAACCTGTCACCGGAGGCGTTTGAAGCCGCCAAACAAGGTGATATGCGAGGCACCGACGACGCCAGGTTTGCCGTTCACAACTACGAAGACCGTGCCAGTGCCGAGATTATCGCCTCAGACCGGTTGTTCCTGGGTCACTTCCCGTACACCCCGCGTGTCAAGCGTTCTTCCAGCGGCCCGTCTGCAGAAGAAGTACTGGGTCACTTCGAGGAACGCGGCAGCGGTCTGACCACCGAGCAGGCCGTGGAAGAATCCGGCCGTTGCATGAGTTGCGGTATGTGCTTCGAATGTGACAACTGCGTCATCTACTGCCCGCAGGATGCCATCTTCCGCGTCAAGAAGGACCAGTACACCACCGGTCGTTATGTCGACACTGACTATACAAAGTGTATTGGCTGCCACATTTGTTCCGATGTCTGCCCGACCGGCTACATCGACATGGCCATGGGTGATCACTAACCTCGAATCATTGACTCATGATTAAATACAGTCTCATTACCCTGATCTTCAGCCTGCTGCTGGGTGTTAATACACCCGGCATTGCAGGTGATGCCCGTTCTGACGAAAGCGCAGCGGGTTTCTACATTCCCGAGGCGCAGCGACGCTTCAGTGAGGAACAGGGCTGTGTTGAACCCACCGAAGAGATGCGTGCGAACCACATGGAGTATATTCTCGATCAGCGTGATGCAACCGTGCACGAGGGCATCCGCACCACACAGTACAGCCTGAACGAGTGCATCAACTGTCACGTCAGTGATGCCCCCGATGCACCGCGTGCAGACAGCGAGAAGCACTTCTGTAACAGCTGCCATACCTATACAGCGGTCAGTATTGACTGTTTCCAGTGTCATGCAGACCGGCCGGTTAAAACGAAGTTCCAGTCCCGCCTGAACGAGGGCCCTGGCAATGAGTGAAGAGTCGAACATCGATATCTACCGCCGCCGCTTTCTGAGTGGCACGGCCACTGTGGCCGCCGGCCTTGCTGTTGCACCCGGGGTCATGCTGACTGAAGTCGCGAACGCCAGAGCACCTGATGAGGCCGTTACCGGCGAGGTCCGCTGGGGCATGCTGATCGATACCAGCAAGTGCGATAACGGTTGTGATGACTGTGTCACTGCCTGTAACGAGGAACACAACCTCGAAGGTTTCGGTCGTCCGGACACGGATGCACAGTGGATACGCAAGGTCACACTGAAAGACAAGCAAACCGGACACGTGCAGTCATTACCCATGCTGTGCCAGCACTGTGAATACCCGCCGTGCGTGGATGTCTGCCCGACAGGTGCATCATTCAGGCGGGCTGACGGCATCGTACTGGTTGACAAGCATATCTGCATTGGCTGTCGTTACTGCATGATGGCATGCCCCTACAAGGCACGCTCTTTCATTCACGAAACGCTTCAGGACCAGGTCCCTTATGCGCCGCGTGGCAAGGGCACGGTGGAATCCTGCACCTTCTGCGTGCACCGCGTCGACCAGGGTATAACACCTGCCTGTGTTGAAGCATGCAGTGCTGAAAATCACAATGCCTTGACGTTCGGGGACATGAATGACCCTGACAGTGAAATCTCTCAACAGCTGGAGCAATACGGCAGCCGCCAGATTCGTGCTGATCTGGAGCTCAATACCGGCGTGCGTTACCGGGGAATCTAATGAAAGAAATCGAATTCAGGGAAATCGACGGTGGCAAACCGTTCTACATGCTACTGGCTTTCATGGGCCTGTTTGTACTGGCTGCGCTCGGCGCTGCCTGGTACATGGAACATAATGGCCACTGGGTCACCGGCATGAACAACCAGATTGTCTGGGGCACGCCCCATGTGTTTGCCGTGTTCCTGATCGTGGCGGCGTCCGGCGCACTCAATGTCGCCTCTATCAGTTCGGTGTTTAACAAGACAGCCTACAAACCACTGGCACGCCTCTCCGGCCTGCTTGCCATTACACTGCTGGTGGGTGGCCTGGCGGTACTGGTTCTCGATCTCGGCCGGCCTGACCGCCTCATCGTGGCCATGACGTACTACAACTTCAAGTCCATCTTTGCGTGGAACATCATGCTCTATACCGGCTTTATGGTCGTGGTCGGTGTCTACCTGTGGATGATGATGGAGCGCAAGATGAACAAGTTCACCAAGGTGGCCGGGTTCAGTGCCTTTGTCTGGCGTCTCATCCTGACCACCGGTACCGGTTCCATCTTCGGTTTCCTGGTCGCACGGCAGGCCTATGACGCGGCCATCCTGGCGCCGATGTTTATTGTCATGTCCTTTTCCTTTGGCCTGGCGATCTTCATCCTGGTGCTGATGGGCATGTACAAGTGGGCTGATCGACCGCTCGGTGACAGCATCCTGTTCCGTCTCAAGAACCTGCTGGGTGTGTTTATTGCCGCGGTGCTGTATTTTGTAATCGCCTACCACCTGACCAACCTGTACATCACCGAGAATCACGGTGTCGAGCAATTCATCCTGCTCGATGGAGGCGTCTACACGCGCTTGTTCTGGATCGTGCAAATCGGGCTTGGCAGCCTGCTGCCGCTGGCACTACTGTACCTCCCATCAACCGGTAAATCACGCGGCTGGATCGGCATCGCCTCGTTGCTGGTGATTATCGGCGGTCTGGCACAGATGTATGTCATCATCATTGGTGGCCAGGCCTATCCAATGGAAATGTTTCCCGGCAAGGAAGTGGCGAGTTCATTCGCTGACGGCATCGTCGGCAGCTATTCACCGAGCCTGCCCGAGATCATCCTCGGCATCGGTGGCGTTGCACTGGCACTTGCCGCGACATTTGTCGGTGTCAGGGTACTGCGCTTCATGCCGGTCAGTCTCGCTGATGAGGCCGTTGATCCCCATTACACGGCCAGGGAAGCCTGACAAGTCACCGCCCGGGCGGTGCTGCTGGTTGCAGATACCCTCTGAGCGTCTCCTATGTCCCGTCTGCTGATATCGGCAGCCCACAAGTCCTCCGGGAAAACCACCGTGACCCTGGGGCTGTGTGCTGCACTGGCAGAACGCGGCCTGGCGGTCCAGCCCTTCAAGAAAGGCCCGGATTATATTGATCCCATGTGGCTGGGCCAGGCGGCCGGCCGGCCGTGCCACAACCTTGATTTCTACTGCATGTCACACGAGGAAATACTGGCAGTGGTTGGCCAGTACTCAAGCACTGCCGACATCAGCCTGATCGAAGGCAACAAGGGGCTGTATGACGGACTCGACCTGGATGGCAGCAACAGCAATGCCGCACTCGCAACGCTGACACACACGCCGGTCATCCTGGTGCTCGACGCCCGGGGCATGACACGCGGGATTGCACCGCTGATACTCGGCTACCAGGGATTTGACCCCGACGTAAAAATCGCCGGCGTCATTCTGAATCAACTGGGCGGCAGCCGGCATGAGGCCAAACTGCGTGCCGTCATCGAGCATTATACGGACGTGCCGGTCATCGGTGGCGTGCACCGCGACCCGGTACTGCAAATTGATGAACGCCACCTTGGCCTGATTCCCAGTAACGAAGCCGCGACCGCCGATAAAAAGATCATCCAGATCCGCGACTGCATCAGGGAGCAGGTCGATCTCGAGCGGCTACTGTCCGTAGCCGGCCATGATGAGCTGGACTTCAGGCCGCCCCCGGCCGTACACGGCATCACCAGACCAGCCGTTAAAATTGGTATCGCGCATGATGCGGCATTCGGTTTTTACTACCCGGATGATCTTGCCGCACTTGAACAGGCAGGCGCGGAACTGGTGACCTTTAATACGCTCACCGATTCATCATTGCCAGCGGTCGATGGACTTTTTATCGGTGGCGGCTTCCCGGAAAGCCATCTCGACACACTGGAAGGCAACACGGCGCTGCGTGCCGATATCCGCAATGCTATCAGGGGCGGCCTGCCAGCCTATGCTGAATGCGGCGGGTTAATGTACCTGTCACGCAGTATCGCCTGGAACGGCAGGCAATCCGATATGGTCGGCGTCATACCCGCCGATACGGTCATGCATGCCCGGCCGCAGGGACGCGGCTATGTACGCCTGCGTGAAACGGCAAATGCACCCTGGCCTTCGGATGCGCCGCCGGGCGAATTTGCCGCACATGAATTCCATTATTCGAGTCTCGAGAACATGGCTGAATCGCTGACGTATGCCTACGAGGTGCTGCGCGGTACCGGTATTGATGGCCGGCATGACGGCATTGTGATCAACAACCTGCTGGCCTGCTACAGCCACATGCGTGACACCCGGCAACATCACTGGGCTCAGCGATTCGTGGAGTTCGTCAGAAGGCACCACAACTGAGACAAAACAGTCCCGCTCACACTATACTAGCTGCTGATCTTTCAAGGAGTTACCATGATTACCATTACACCCGCCGCCGCCGACATGATTCATCGCTCTGCCAGCGAGGGCAACATAAACGGCTTGCCGATGCGCATTGCTGCCAAACGCAACCCTGATGGCAGTATCCATTATGGGATGGGATTTGATGATAATGAGCTTGAGGGTGATATACACGTCAAGGCCGGTGACATTGATGTCGTGATCGCCGAAACCAGCCAGCCACTGCTGGAAGGCACAACCCTGGACTATGTCGAGCTGGAACCGGACACCTGGCAATTTATTTTCATGAATCCCAATGACACCAACTTCTCACCACCGACATAGACCGAACATAATCCGAAATGCCCCGACAGCCACCAGCAGGACATGACATGGCAAGGTTCAGTGACAAGGACCTCGAGGGAAAGTCGCTGCAGATTCTTTACGAGGTTGTCTCCAGCATCAACACAGCACATGGCCTGGATGACCTGCTAACCCGTTTCATGTATACCCTGAAACGCATTACGCAATCACAGGCCGCGGCAATCTGGGTACTGCAGAATACCGGACAGATGGAGCTGTCTTCCAGCAGTGGCATTGATGAGTCACTGCTACTGCCTGAACGCAAGGATGTACGCCGTTGCCTCTACGAACGCGCATTCACCGAGGGAAAAATCTGGGTCGAAAAAGACCTGGAAAAATGTGAAAAGATCGCCGGCCGCCATTTCTTTGAAGACAGGAACACCGGCCTGGTTGCCGTTCCGATGCGCTACCGTGGCCTGGTCACGGGCATTATAAACCTGTTTCTGGACAGCTCGCTGATCGAATCGATAGACACCATCAAGCCACTGCTGACCAGTATTGCCCATCATCTCAGCATCGCCATCGAGAAGTCGCGTAACGAGGAGCTCAGTCAACAACACATCATCAAGGACGAGCGCACCCGGATTGCACATGAACTGCATGACTCGCTGGCACAGACACTTGCCAGCCTGCGTTTCCAGGTCAGGGTCCTGGACGAGACCCTGCACCAGGGGGATGAGTCCACCACCTGGCAAAAACTTGAGCAAATAGAAAACAGCCTGGACGAGGCCAATACCGAGTTACGTGAACTGATTGCCAACTTTCGTGCCCCGACCCATAACCAGAACCTGCTGGATGCCATTGAGAAAATCGTCAGTCAGTTCCGCAGCGAAACCGGCATAAAGACCTTTCTGCAAAAAGAATGGTGCAATACATCGTTGACAAGGGAGAATGAAACCCAGATCCTGCGTATAATTCAGGAAGCACTCTGGAATATTCGAAAACACAGTGAGGCCAAGACCGTTCGCATCATGTTGAAGGACGGCCTGCAGGGAAAATGTCATATTCTTATTGAAGACGACGGTATTGGCATCAACGACCAGGTCTATGGCTCACCCGGTGAGCACATCGGCCTCACGATCATGCGTGAGCGGGCATCCCGACTGGGTGGCGAGCTGCGAGTAGAGAGTGAACCTGGAGAAGGAACTCGAATCGTACTGGAACTCAAGCAACCCGAGATCGGGAATAAACAAACATGAGCCTGAATATCCTGCTAGTCGATGATCACACCCTGTTCCGCGAGGGACTGGAAGGCCTGCTGAGCCGCCGGGACATTAACATCGTCGCGGCCGTCGGCAGCGGTCAGGAAGGCCTGCGCCTGGCGATAGAACTGAAGCCGGACGTGGTGTTGCTGGACATGCGCATGCCGGAAATGGATGGCATGGATGTACTGCGCCAGCTGCGTAAAAACGGCTTCAGCAACCCGGTAGCCATGTTGACCACCAGCAGTGATGAACGCGACCTGGTGGAGTCATTACGCAGTGGTGCCCAGGGTTACCTGCTCAAGGACATGGAACCGGACCAGCTGGTAGTGGCGCTGCGTGACATTGTTGCGGGTAAAACGGTAGTTGCACCCGACCTGGCGCCGGTGCTTGCCCGCGTTGTTCAGGGTGACAGCATCGCACCGGCCGAAGAAAGTCCCTTCGCCAAGCTGACACCCCGTGAGAATGAAATCCTCGCCCTGCTGGCAGAGGGACAAAGCAACAAGGTCATTGCACGCAATCTGGGCATCTCGGACGGCACCGTTAAACTGCATGTAAAATCGATCCTCCGCAAGCTGGGGGTACATTCCCGTGTAGAAGCGGCGGTCATTGCCGTTGAGCACGGGCTACGCACGTCCAGCCGCGGAAACGACCAGAACAGCACCTCCTAAGACAACTGCATGAAGACGTTTGCGGAACTTGTCAGAGATCTGCAGCATGGCGTGCAGGAAGACTTTCCCTGGGATGTGGAGGAACGCATCGACCAGGGCGCGGCACCGATGATTCTCGACGTGCGTGAGGAAAGCGAGTTTGCCGCCATGCACATAGCGGACTCCTTGCATGTACCTCGAGGCATCCTCGAGACAGCCTGTGAATACGATTACGAGGAAACCGTCAGGGAACTGGTCGAGGCGCGCGATCGTGATATCGTTGTTGTTTGCCGTTCGGGGAACCGCAGCATACTGGCCGCCCATAGCATGCAGCAGATGGGATATACCCGGGTCAGCTCCATGAAGACCGGCTTGCGCGGCTGGAATGATTATGAATTGCCGCTGGTTAATTCCGATGGGCAGGTCGTGTCTGTCGAGGAAGCGGATGAATTCTTTACCACACGCCTGCGTCCGGAACAGGAAGCCCCGAAGTAATAGCGAAAATTTTCACGTAGGAGCGGACCGCGTCCGCGATAGCGGTGCGAAATCTATCGCGGACGCGGTCCGCTCCTGCAAAGACGATACTATCAGTTGGCAGGAACTCAGGTGTAGTGCTTCCGGTCTTTTCGCCGCCGCGCACCCTGCTGGATGATCACGCCCTCAACCGGTACCAGGTCGGGAATTTCGATGGCCTCGTGCCCCTCCGCCAGAGTCAGCAGGAAATAGACACCCTCACCGAACACCAGTTGCCGAAAAATGTATTCGTCATTATGACGCGCAAGTACATAGGAGCCGTCTTTCACGACTCCGGACGGATCAATGATTATGATGCAGCCATCGACGAACTCGGGCGCCATGGTGTCACCGATGACACGCAGGGCAAACGGTTCACCGCCACAGCTATTCTCCTGCATGATGGTTATACCCCTGATATGAAATGGATGGCTTCACAAAGGCATATTATGACAAGGTGTTAGCGATTATTTTACTATAATTTAAAAGGTTATAATCGATCATCTATACCTTGTAATAGGCGCGATACCAGTCGACAAACCTTGCCATGCCCTCCTCCACCGACATCGCAGGCTTGTAATCAATGGCTCTCACCAGCTCATCCACATCGGCATAGGTCGCCTGCACATCGCCGGGCTGCATTGGCAGCATGTTCTTCACAGACTTTTTGCCGAGGCAGTCTTCCAGCACTTCTATATAGTGCATTAATTCTACCGGCTGATTATTGCCGATATTGTAGAGACGATACGGAGCCGTGCTGGATGCCGAGTCCGGAGCGTCACCCGACCAGTCCGGATTCGGTTGCGGAATCTTGTCCAGCACGCGCACCACGCCTTCGACAATATCATCGATATAGGTAAAGTCACGCTGATGATTACCATTGTTAAACACATCAATCGGCTTGCCGGCCAGTATATTCTGTGTGAACTTGAAATAGGCCATATCCGGTCGACCCCACGGGCCATAGACGGTAAAGAATCGCAAACCGGTTGAGGGTATACGGTAAAGGTGACTATAGGTATGTGCCATCAACTCATTGGCTTTCTTGCTGGCAGCATACAGGCTAACCGGATGATCGACGTTATCATGCACGGAAAACGGCATGTTGGTATTCGATCCATAAACCGAACTGCTGGACGCATAGACAAGATGCTCCACATCATTATGCCGGCAGCCTTCGAGAATATTGGCGAAGCCGAGCAGATTGGTATCAATATACGCAAGCGGGTTTTCAATTGAGTAACGAACGCCGGCCTGTGCAGCAAGGTTCACCACCCGGTCAGGACGGTGCTTGCTGAATATATCAGCCATGGCAACACGATCATCAATACTGACCCGCAAATCCGTGAAGTCGTCATAGACCGCTGTACGCTGCAGCCTTGCCTCCTTCAGCGCCACATCATAGTAGTCATTGAGACTGTCAATACCGATGACTTCGTCACCACGCTCAAGCAGCCGCAGTGACAATGCCGATCCAATAAAACCGGCTGAACCGGTAACCAGGACTTTCATCTATTCAATACCCCTGTGAATCCCTGCCTGCCAGCTACAAGCGGCCATCCACGGCAGCTGCAGCTAACAGGTATTTGACATCATATAGAACCCCGCCATCCTTGCATAAGGCCCTGAGCTTTTCCGCACCGATATCCCTGAACTGATCATGGGCAACCGCGATAATGACTGCATCGTATACACCCGGCTGCGGTTCAGTCACGAGTTCCATATTATATTCCGCCCGGGCGTTATCAACATCGACCATCGGGTCATGAACATCGACGAGAACATCGTACTTGGCAAGCTCGGTGACGATATCAATGACGCGCGAGTTCCGCAGATCGGGACAGTTTTCCTTGAACGTCAGTCCCAGCACCAGTACCCGGGAACCGGATACCTGGATCTTGTGATTCATCATTAACTTGATCACCTGCTGCGTAATGTACTTTCCCATATCATCATTTAACCGCCTGCCGGCCAGGATGACTTCCGGGTGGTAACTGAGTTCCTGTGCCTTGTGTGTCAGGTAGTAGGGATCAACACCGATACAATGGCCGCCAACAAGGCCCGGACGAAACGGCAGAAAATTCCATTTCGTCCCTGCTGCTATCAGTACTTCCTCGGTATCGATGCCGAGCTGATTACAGATCAGGGCCAGCTCATTGATCAGCGCTATGTTCAGGTCACGTTGTGTGTTCTCGATAACCTTGGATGCTTCGGCGACACGTATGCTGCTGGCGCGATGGGTGCCGGCTGTAATGATGCTGCCATAGAGCGCATCAACATAGTCACCGACCTCGGGTGTAGAACCGGACGTCACTTTCAGGATCGAACTGACGCGGTGCTCCTTGTCACCCGGGTTAATACGCTCCGGGCTATAGCCGGCAAAAAAGTCCTTGTTAAATTCAAGACCGGAAACCGACTCAATGACGGGTATACAGACTTCCTCGGTAGCACCCGGAAATACGGTCGACTCGTAGACAGCTACATCGCCTTTTTTTATCAACCTGCCAACCGTTTCACTGGCACTCCTGAGACAGGACAAATCCGGTTGATTATGACTGTCAATGGGTGTCGGCACGGTGACAATAAAAACATTGCAATCAGCCAGCGCTTCGGCAGATGCGGAAAAACTCAACTGCTTCGCTTCAGCGAGTTCATCACCAGTAACCTCCCGGGTGCTGTCCTCTCCGGCAGCAAGCTCCTGAACCCGTTCCTCCTTCAGATCCAGACCGATCGTCGGGTACTGTTTGCCGAATTCGACCGCCAGCGGGAGCCCGACATAACCCAGGCCAATTATTCCGATTTTTGTTGTCTTGAGATCAAGCATCTCAATGATTCCTTATTTATGTGGAACAGGCCGGATCGGCATGATATAGCGGCTCCTGAAAGAGCCGTATTCTAGCAAAGAGCAGGTAAAGAAATGTAAACGGCCCGGGCATTTCTGCCCGGACTTTTGACTGGACAATCCGGGTAATTTCCGGGTTTCTATGCTAGCGGCAATTGGCCGGCACATACTTTGCCGGCACATCATTACCATTACAATTCCATTGCATTGCACCGTTTAAAACGCTACCAGGTGTAAGCAGTATCGTATCCCCACTGTTCACCTTACCCGTAGAAATCAATTTAAATTCTACCGAGATAATACCCGTTCCGGCAGCGGCTGTAATACTGGATACATAGGTCCCTTGAAGTTTATTTGCATCTGGTAACCCATAACTGGCATTTGCCGGCTCGGTGACTGGAAATTTACCCGTTAAATTATACGTGCCGGAGACCGCAATCTTTGCAACCTGGGCCAGCTCCAGCCCCTCAGAGACTTTCATACGGATTGTATAGTCCTGGTAGGCGGGTATGGCAATGGCTGAGAGCACTCCAATAATCGCAATTACGACCACCAGTTCTATCAATGTAAAGCCCAGCTGTTTCGTCATTACAAGACCCGTTTGTGTTCGAGCTTTACTCTGCAAGATAGCCCTCACTACAGTCACGCTATCTGCGTTGCGCCACTGTTCTTTATCATTTACTCAGCATAGAAGTCCTGGCGGCTGATGTGTGCAATTATATGCTTTTATAATATATAGTTATACTATATTTTGAATGTGTTTTATTTGAACTGCTACAGTACCTTATAACCACCAACCGGTAACCCCGACACGGTCCATTCACCCACCCGGTAACGGATAAGTCGCAGCGTGGGGAAACCGATATGCGCCGTCATGCGTCTTATCTGCCGGTTGCGTCCCTCGGAGATCCCCAATTGTAACCAGCTGGTTGGAACAGCCTTGCGTTCACGGATCGGTGGCACCCGCGGCCAGACCGCCGGAGCTGATATTGCAGTAACGCTGGCTGGACGCGTCAGCCCGTCCTTGAGCCTGACACCCTCACGCAATTTTTCCAGGTCTGCCTCCCCCGGCTCCCCTTCAACCTGCACCCAGTATGCCTTGGTCTTTGCAAAGGCGGGGT
>Ga0316197_10002059_pt1 | contig 14368 bp, 11 predicted proteins | sample OudBiesiAoxic_MG_FD_204939 | JGI IMG/M metagenome (GOLD analysis project Ga0316197, IMG submission 204939) | Coastal sediment microbial communities from Oude Bieten Haven, Netherlands - site A oxic | ecosystem: Environmental > Aquatic > Marine > Coastal > Sediment | place: Netherlands...
ACGTGTTTTCTCACCTTGGGGTGCTCAACGTACCGCAAGTACGCCTCCGCGCCCCAAGGTGAGAAAACCCGCCTGGCCACGGCGCCTCATCGCCCTCGTGACGAAACCTGGTGAGAAGAGCGGGCTAACCGCCCGAAACCATCTCTTCCGATCCCGGAGGTGTGGGGTCGTCGGGATCGTCCCAAAAACCATTTGGTAGGACAACCTTCTGGGTGCCGCTCCGCTTGCCACGGCGAACGAGGTGGCCGCGCTCGGGGAACGGCTCCTCGCGATCGACGTCGGCAAGGACCTCGACGAGCTCGGGGAAATGCTGAACACGCATCAGGCGATCGCGAAGGCGGGAGCTCGACCGGAAACCTCTGGTGTACCAGCCGCAGTGTTTGCGGAAGGACAGGATGGCCTGTCGTTCGCCGAACCAATCGACGAGCAATCGCGCATGCTCGACCATGAGGTCGGCCACCTCGCCAAAGGTCGGCGGGGTCTGCTGCTCACGTCCCAAGAACACGTCAGCGAGATCTCGAAAGAGCCAAGGGCGCCCAAGACAGCCGCGCCCAACCGCAACACCATCGCAGCCGGTTTCTCGCACCATTCGGATGGCGTCGTCTGCCACCCAGATGTCGCCGTTTCCGAAGATGGGAATCGACGTCACGGCCTGTTTGAGTTCGCCGATTGCGGACCATCGGGCGTGCCCATCATAGAGCTGGGCGGCGGTGCGGGCGTGGAGAGTCACGCCGGCACAGCCTTGATCCTCTGCGATCCTGCCGGATTCGAGGAAGTTGAGGTGATCGTCGTCAATTCCCAAACGGAACTTGATCGTCACCGGGATCTCTCCCGCCGCTTTCACCGCCGCCTCTACGATAGATGCCAATAATCGCGGTTTGGCCGGTATAGCGGCGCCGCCTCCCTTACGCGTCACCTTACGAACCGGGCAACCAAAGTTGAGGTCGAGGTGGTCGACACGGCCTTCGCCCACGAGACGGTTCACTGCCTTGCCGACATACACCGGGTCGACGCCGTAGATCTGGAGGCTGCGAGGGCTTTCTTCGGGGCCGAAATCGGCGAGCTTGAGGGTTTTCTCCCGGCCCTCGACCAGCGGCCGCGCGGTGATCATCTCGCTGATGTAGAGTCCGGCACCAAAGCGACGGCAAAGCGCCCGGAAAGGATAGTTGGTGACCCCGGCCATCGGAGCGAGGACGACCGGTGGCGAGACCTCGAGCGGCCCAAGGTAGACGCTTCGCCCAAGGGTCATCGATTGCTCAAAAGAAAAACGCCGCGGTGTCCGCGGCGTTCTGAGATCGAAAAATTCGGGTTCATTACTTCAAAAGGTTCTCGAGGAAGGTCGCAATCAGCACGACACCGAAGCCGGATGCCCCTTTCGGCTGTCCGTTGTGCTCTTTCTCGTTGTAACCGACACCTGCGATATCCAAGTGCGCCCAACTCACCTTTTCAGGCACCCACTGCTTGAGGAAGGTGCCTGCGGTGACAGCCCCGCCCCAGCGGCCACCGACGTTTTTGATGTCCGCCACTTCGCTCTTGAGGTAGGAGAGGTACTCGTCGTACAGCGGCATCGGCCACACCCGCTCGCCGACCTGCTCGCCGAGCTTGTGGAGCGCATTGGTGAGATCGCTGTCGTTACCCATCATCCCCGCGGCCTCGTGGCCGAGCGCGACAACACAGGCCCCGGTGAGACTGGCGAAATCAATCACGATGTCGGGGTTGAAACGCGCAGAGAAGTGCAGCGCATCAGCCAGAATCAAACGGCCTTCGGCATCGGTGTTGTCGACCTCGACAGTCTTGCCGCTGGAGGTCGTGAGGACGTCTCCGGGTCTGATTGCGGATCCAGAGGGCATGTTCTCGACCGCCGGGATCAGACCGACGACCTTGATCGGCAGATCGAGGTCCGCAACCGCGCGCATTACGCCCATGACGGTCGCGCCACCGACCATGTCAGCCTTCATCGCAGCCATTCCGGCGGAGGGCTTGATCGAAATGCCACCGGAATCGAAGGTCACGCCCTTCCCAACCAGCACCACCGATTTCTTCGGTTTCTTAGGCCGGTGCTCGATGACGATCATCCGTGGCTCCTGCTCGGAGCCCTGGCAGACGCCGAGGATGCCGCCCATCTTCTCCTTCTGGAGTTCCTTTACCCCCATGATGGTGACCCGCAGACCCTTCTTTTCTTCGGACATCTCCTTTGCCGCCTGGGCGAAGGTCTCCGGGTTGAGGTCGTTGGCCGGCCGGTTGCTGAGGTCGCGCGCGAGCACCTGCGAGGTTCTCAGCAGGCGGACCCGCATCAGCCGCTCTTCCAGCTCTTCCTCACTTTCTTTGGCGAGGGGAAGAATATGGAGGCCGTCGATCTTCTCGAATTCATTCTTTTTCGACTTGAAGGTGTCGAAGGTGTAGTCCGAGATCGAGGCTTCGCGGAGCGCAAAGAGGCGCGAATCGGCGGCGGTGAGGCCATGGACCTTGACCGGTACGCCGATCGCAATTTGGTACTCGCGGTTTTTGGTTGCCTGGCGCATGACCCGGTTGAGGGTCTCGCGCATCCTCGAGTGGGTGATGTCCTTTTCGGGACCGATCCCGACGAAGGTGATCCGGTGGGCGAGGTCGAGCGGACACTCGCCCGAGATCAACTCGCCCTCTTCACCGCGCGGGCCGAGGGCTTTGGCTTTTGCTCTCAGTGATTTGCGTTCTTTAGCTGAGAACTCGAGCCCGCTCAGCGGATCGCTGTCGGTACTCTGGAGAATGTAAATACAATCGAGAGGTTCTTCCGGAACTGTGCGGAACTGGTGAAGATCTGCCATTGGGTGAGGTTGACCCTCCTCTAAAAGTCGTCAATACGGCCCGGGATTGTAGCACACCCTGGTGATGGTGCCGTAAGATTAACAATTTCAGATATTTAAGGTCTATCGACGTGTTGGAATCAGGATCAAATACCAGATTTGGGCATGAAGGTTGCTAGAACCTCATTTCGTCCGCGAAAAGCCCTGCCGTGGGCGAGTATGGAATCCGCCGCATTGACGATTGTGTCGATCCTCTCCGCGGCCATGCCGCCAAGCACAGCTTGGATTACACAGCGTCCGCGGGCGTACTTGGCGAAAACGTGGGATTGCATAACGCCATTTTATTGAAAACGGTCCGAGTAAACTGGTCGCATGAGGCGGATCGATTGGAGTCACGACGAGGATGCTGGAGCGCAGGTTGCCGCTCTGGTTGCCGAAACGCGAGAAATCGGATTTCTGGTTGTCACATTCCCGGAGGGAGGTAGCCGCGACCTTTTTTCCTGGTCGGCGGTGGAGAAGTGGACCAGGAGCCGGGCGGTGACTATTGCCGAAGTTACCGGTGTGCTTGCCTCACCGGCGCTGGATGTCGCCTTGTGTTCGGATCTCATCTACCTGCGCCCGCAGGCCCGCCTGAGTCTGGCGGCGCACGCAGGCCCCCCTTCCGACGGTGTGATCTGGGCTCTGGGGCGCGCAGGTCGGGCGGCCCTCGCCCGGGGTCTGCTCGAGGTGGGTGACCTGGCGGCCGTCGACGCGGTGACGCTCGGAATCGCAACGGGTGTCGTTCCAACTGATGAGCCGTTGCCGCTGCCGAAATCGGTGTCGGTGGCTTCGTTGACGGCCGCCCGTGATCTCCTGCGGGCGTCAGCACGGGGCAGCGCCGGACTGGCTTTGGAGCTGGCTTCCTTCCGCCTGCTCTTTGCTGCCGGCGACCCAGAAGAAGGAGCGCGCGCCTTCCTCGAAAAACGCGACCCAAAGTTCTGATTTTCCACCGGTAGCCGCTTCTTGCGCGCCCTCGCTGGACACCACACCTTTGAAAACGCAAAGACGCTAAGAGCGCAAAGAAGTCGCTAAGAATACATTTTTAGTTTTCCTTTGCGTTGAACTACGCGCTCTTTGCGCCTTCGCGGTTCCAACATGGATGCGGTTCGGGAGAGCATTCCAAAAGACTCCATCCCATCAGGACGCTCAAAGCCGCATAGCCGTGAGGCCGTATAGCCGTATAGCCGTGATGGCCTGGCCTCCGCCACGTGCTAGGCTCCCATTCATGCGTGATTTTGTGTGTGTTCTGGGGCAGTCAAGACGCCACGGAGCATGGATTCTGCTCGCGGTGGCCAGCATGATCGTGGTGGCCGTCGCGACGGTGTTTGCCTTCAACCTCGTGCGCCCGATTTACGACCAGTTGTTGCGTCCGTCGTCTACGGCCGGTGCGCCTCTCGAGCTTCCCATGTCCGGCATTGTCGCCACTCTCGACGTTTTTGCCGATCGAGCGCTGCAGGTTCTCCACGCCTGGGTGGGTGAGAACCGCGCGGCCATCCTGGTCTTGGCATTGTTGGCCATCGTGGTGAAAAACTTTTTTGCCTTCCTGGCCCGATTTGCGTCGGCAAGATTTGGTCTCGCGACAATCCGCGATTTGCGAAACCTCTTCTTCGACGCCCTCCTTGTCCAAACCCCAGCCTATTTTCACGATCGCCCAATCGCTGCGGTGGTGTCGCGGGCGACGAACGATTTCCAGCTTCTTCGTGAAGCGTTGGCCGAACGCCTCGGCGATGTCGCACAGGACTTTTTCACCGTGCCGGTGATTCTCTTTTACCTGATGTCGTTGGACATCCGAATGACAGTGGCAACGGCTTTCGTCGCGCCCCTTCTCTTCGCTCCAGTCGCTCATTTCAGCCGCCGGTTGCGTGCGCGAGCCCTCCAGACCCAGGAACGCACCGATGATATAGCGGTGTTGATTGACGAAACGGTGCGGGGCATCCGGGTCGTTCAGATCTTCGGTATGGGCGAATTCATGGCCGAGCGCTTCCGCCTCGCCAATCAAAAGCAGTTTCTAGCCGGCCTCTCCACGCGAGCGATTCAGGCGCTCAATGCGCCGGTTATGGAGGTGTTGGGAGCTTTTGCTGCTCTGGCGGTGATCGCCTACGCGGCATCGCAGATCACAAACGGGGGCATGACTCTTGGCGATTTTTCCGCATTCGTTCTTGGCGCCTATGCCCTGTACAACCCGCTCAAGAGACTCAACAAGTTCAATCTCGTTCTGCAACCCGCGCTGGTGGCGTCGAGCCGGATCCTGGAAATTGTTGACGCACCGGTGACGGTGTACGAGCGGCCTGGTGCCCTTGCCCTCACCGGACGCAAAGCCGGCGTTCGTTTCGAAAACGTCGGCTTCGCCTACCGGCGGGACGAGTGGGTTTTGCGTGGCTTCGAACTTGACCTTCCTCTGGGGTCAACCGTGGCGCTGGTTGGAGCGTCGGGAGCCGGCAAGAGCACTGTGGTACAGCTCATACCGCGATTTTTCGATGTCCAGGAAGGCTCCGTGTGGGTGGGCGATCACGATGTGCGGGACCTTACGCTTGCGAGCCTGAGGGCGCAGATTGGCCTGGTGACTCAGGAGCCTCTCCTCTTCGACGACACGGTTCGGGCCAACATAGTCTGTGGTCGCGAGGGCATTGCCGCCGATGAGGTCGAGGCAGCTGCAACGGCTGCAGACGCCGCCGAGTTCATCCGGGACCTGCCTGCCGGATACGACACCGTGATTGGCGAAGGTGGGGTCAAGCTTTCGGGCGGCCAGCGCCAGCGCCTGGCGATCGCCCGTGCCGTGCTCCAAAATCCGCCGATTCTTGTTTTTGACGAGGCGACATCTGCGCTCGATCCCGAGTCGGAGACCACGATCCAGCAGGCTCTCGACCGGTTTTCCCGAGAACGTACGATTTTCGTTATCGCCCACCGTTTGGCGACGATTCGCCGTTCCGATGCCATTGCGGTCCTTGCAGGTGGGAGGGTTGCCGAAATTGGGAACCACGACGCACTCGTCGCTGCGGGCGGTCTTTACCGGCGGATGGTCGAAATGCAGGAGCTTTCTTGAGAAACGATATTAGGATCTGACGATCAGTTTTTGATATTCGGCTTGAACCCGGTAACCTGAGAGACCGGAAGCACAGCGGCTTGGAGGCGGAATGGCCCTGATGAGCATGACCGGGTTCGGGCGCGCACGGGCCGAATTGTCGGAACGATTTGGCGTATCGATGGTCGTACGATCGGTCAACCATCGATACCTGGATATCCAGGTACGAACCAACTTGCGCGAGGATACGCCTGAGATCGAGGCGGCTGTCCGATCGGTGATATCGAAGAAAATTCATCGAGGCAGAGTCACCGCTCAGGTCAACCTCGAACGAATCCTCACCGCTGAGGTGGACGTCGCAGTCAACACGGATGCCGTGAGCGAGGTGCTGGCGCAGCTCTCAAATGTCGCGGTGCCTGAGAAATTTGGCGGCACCGTGGAACTCGGTGACGTCCTGGCCGTGCCGGGTCTGGTCGCGGTGGCTTCGCCCGAAACGATTCTCGAGGAAGAGGAAGTGGCCGGTTTGCGGTCGGTGGCCTCTGAAGCCGTCGCGGAGGCGCTGGTGATGCGGCGGGAGGAGGGCGAACGGCTCGTTCTTCAGATCGAATCGGAGATTGCAGAGGTCATTGGTTTTGCCGACTGGTTCGAACCCCAGATGCCGGAGTTCCGAAAACGTCTTCTGGAACGGGTGAAGGATCGCGTGGAAGGTCTTGTAGGGTCTGAGGGCAAGGTTGATCCTGAACGCATCCTGCAGGAGGCAGCGCTACTGGCCGACCGAGCCGATGTCGCCGAGGAGGTTGTCCGGCTCAGGGCCCACCTCGAGAACTTCTCCGAACGCCTGGAGGCGGGCGGTGTGGTCGGTCGTTCCCTCGATTTTCTCTGTCAGGAAATCCATCGTGAGCTCAACACCCTTGGCTCGAAGTGTCGGGAGCTTGGAGTTGCCGATCGGCTGGTCGATGCCAAGTCGGCTGCAGAACGGGTTCGTGAACAGGTTCAAAACCTGGAGTAGGCTTGTGCGCGGTATGATCGGGGGGCATATGGTCTTGGAAGCGGCGCTGTCGTGACTCGTCGACGTGTCCTTCTGCAGACGCGGATTGCTCGCCATATTGCGTTTGCGGTGGTGGTCAGTCTGGTGCTCAGCGCGTTGGTTCTGGTGGTGTTCCGACACCAAGCGGTACGACGAGTTATGGAGCGGTCCGCTCGCACTTTCACATCCCTGATCAGTTTACCCCTCACCGAACGTTTCGGTTTCCTCGGTTCTGGGGGTAAGGGCCTCCTTGACCAATATATTGTGCAGCTTCAAGAGCTCAATGATGACGTCGAACGCCTCGAAATTGTCGATGTTCGCGGCAACGTGTTTTTGCGGGCAGAGGGCAACAACGTTATTCTTTTCGGCGACGGAATCGAGCCACCGATTGTTACGGATCGTGAGCTGCTTCGGGCCATCTCGGGCCTCGAAGCGACCGCAGTTCAGGTGACCGAAGCTGACGGCAGCGATGCCTACCGAGTTGTGGCACCAGTGGTCAAGCAGTGGGGCGAGCATGTTTACTCGGTCGTGGGAACGTTTACGTATGCCAACGTCGACCGTCAACTCCGCTCCTCGTTGTGGCTTTCGGCACTGATCCTGGCGGCTGGTCTCGGCCTGACCCACTGGGTCTCTGTGACCCTCGCGGGGGGAATTACGCGCGACGTCGATGTTTTGCGGGCCGGTGTGATGCGGATTCAGGAGGGCCGCCTCGAAGAACGCGTTTCCATCGACTCAGGGGACGAGATCGAGGAGCTGGCTGATGCCTTCAATCTGATGGCTGATGAGCTGGTGGCGACTATTCGTCAATTGCGTGAAGCCAACCGCGAGCTCGAAACCCTTGACCAGACCAAGGCCGATCTGGTCGCCAACGTTTCGCACGAACTCAAAACGCCACTTACCGCACTTCGGGGATACCTCGAGCTGATGGCAGAAGGAGGTCTGGGGTCGATTTCCGAGGAATCGATCAGGGCGGTCATGGTGTGCCGAAAAAACGTCGAGCGGTTGTCATTGCGGGTTGAAGAGCTGGTCCAACTGTCGCGTTTGGACCGCTTTACCTCGCTCGACTCGGCCCGCGAGGAGATCGACCTCAAATCCATTCTGGACGGGATCATCGACACCTTCAGACCTCGCATGGAGGGCGGTGGAGTGCACTTCGTGTTGCAGGTGCAGCCGGAACTACGGACCTTGGAGGTCAACCCAGAGCAGATTGAGCGGGTCTTCCTCAATCTGTTGGACAATGCGGTCAAGTTCACGCCAACGGGCGGCACTGTTCTGGTGCTTGCCGAGGCCTGCGATCACGAGCAACGACAGGGCGTCCTGATTCGGATCCAAGACAGTGGTGTCGGGATTCCTCCGACTGAGCTCATTCGAATATTCGACCGTTTTTATCAGGTTGATCCAAGCTCCCGACGCCGGTTTGGTGGCATGGGGCTCGGCTTGTCCCTGGTACGCAGCATCGTCGAGGCTCACCGGGGAGCGGTTTGGGCTGAGAGTGAAGAGGGAACCGGATCAACGTTCTTCGTTTGGTTGCCATTCGGAGATTTCGGCCGAGACGGAGTCAATCATGGCGGACCGTCTGTTAGACTCGAAGAGGCTGACGGTGACAGCAAAGCTGTTAGGGAGGCTTGATGGCGCGGGTTTTCGTGGTCGATGATGAACCGGATATGGTGGATCTGCTGGCGACGATCCTCAGATCGGACGGCTTCGAGGTAGACACAGACACTGACGGTCGCTCGGCCTTGGCGCGGCTGCTTGCGGATCCCCCCGACCTCGTGCTCCTCGATCTGATGATGCCCGATCTCGACGGAATGGAGCTACTCAAACTGCTCCGCCTCGATTCTAAAGGGGCGAATGTGCCCGTGCTTGTGGTCAGCGCTCGGAGCGGTCACCAGGATCAGCTCGGCACGTTGCAGCTGGGTGCCAACGCCTATATCTGTAAACCTTTTTCCCCACGCGAACTGGTACGCCAGGTCCGGCAACTTCTCGAGACATCTGAAGCCGAGACGAATGCTTGACCGGCATGTCTCCTAACGGCTTCGCCATCTCCGACCCCGTCGAGCTGAAGACGAGGATTCTGCAGTATCGCGCCAGTCTCTTCGATCCTGTCACCAAGCTTCCGACTCTTCCCGTCGTACTCGATCGAGTACGACGGATGCTTGACGAACGCGGGACTCTGCAGGTTCTGCTGGTACGGATCGAACACGAACAGAATTTAGAGCGAATTGTTGGATGGGAACGGTACGACGCCGTGTTGCTCAGTGTCGCCGGTCATCTCAGCGGGTTGCTCGAAGCTGCCGCCGGCTCGGGCAGTCTTCTATGCCAGGAGAATGTTCGTGGCGATATTTTTCTCGTCATCCTGGCGGATCATTTCGAGGCGGGTCGGTTGCACGATTCCCTGATCGATGGGATCACCATTACCCACGAAACCGGAGAGAGCGAAAAGGTGGCGGTTCGCGTTGGCCAGGGAATGATCAAGATGCGTCCGGCCCTGCGAGTCGAGCGGACGATTTACAACGGTATTCTCGAGGCCCGGCAGGATTTTCACCGTCGTGGCGAGGCTCTCGATCAGGCGCGTCTCGACGAAGTGCGGCAGATCCTTCGAGAAGGTTCGATCCGTACTCTGTTCCAACCCATCGTCCGCATGCCTGGGCGCGAGGTCATGGGATACGAAGCGCTGAGCCGTGGACCCGAGGGGTGCTACCTCGAGACAGCCGACAACCTCTTCGGTTTTACCGAACGGGCTGGGATGCTTGGAGAGGTCGAGTTGCTCTGCGTAGATCGTGCGCTCGAAAACGCCCGGAAACTTCCAGATGGATCGATTCTCTTCATCAATATGTCAATGCTCGGTCTGGAATTCGTCGAGTCTGAAGGGCAGGGGCTCACCGGACGCGTCAAGGAGTCGGGGCGATCTCCCAGTGAGTGCGTTCTTGAAATCACAGAGCGCACGTACGCGGAAAGCGCAAGCCGGTTGCGCGAACGGGTCGCCGAGCTGCGCAAGCATGGATTTCGAATTGCGATCGATGATATGGGCACTGGCTATAGTGCGCTCCACGTGCTGGCCGATCTCCAGCCGGATTTCATCAAGCTCGATAAAATGCTGGTGCGCGACCTGCCCGACGAACCTATCAAGCGCAATCTGGTGTCGGCCATCACGGGTTTCGCGCGCGACAGCCAGTCGGTCGTGATCGCCGAGGGCGTCGAGACCGAGGACGAGGTCAAAGTTCTCGAAAGCCTCGGCATTGATCTCCAGCAGGGCTACTTCTTCGGCTATCCCAAACCCGCTTAGTCCCGTCTCCGTGCCCGGATGAATGCCCATCCTGGTGCTTGAAGCCTGGTTCTCTCGATGAGATGCATCTCCCAGCCGCAGCCGTGTTGTTAACGCAAAGACGCAAAGGGCGCAAAGAACATCACATAGAATTCTTTATCTGGCGCCGGAGTCTCTGCCGTTCATTCCAGGGCAAGAATCAGATTATTCTCTGTGCTTTCTTTGTGTCCTCTGTGCCTCGGTGGTTCTCCTGGGCTGGAGATTGGCTCGAGCATCGAGCATCATGCAACGTGCGCGTGGCTGGCCCGTATAGTCGTCAAGCCGCATTGCCGTACTTGCCTCTATCCGATCGCCACCAACATCCCGGTCGCAACCGAAAAATAGACCGCCAGCGCGAGCGAGTCGTTGATGGTCGAAACCAACGGACCGGAGGCAACCGCGGGATCGACACCGGCGATGTCGAGCACAATCGGCATGGCCGCCCCGAGCAAGCTCGCTGCAGACATTCCGATCGCCATGGCCGGTCCCAACGCCAGCCCGATTAACGGGTTGTGATGGAGTAGCACGGCGAGAGCGGACGCCAGGGCGCCGCACACGATGCCCATCACGAGGGCGACCAGGAGTTCGCGGAAGATATGACGCACGAACCGTGATCGGGGGAGGGTATCGAGGGCGAGGCGTCGAACGGTCGTAGTGGAGGACTGGAGCGAGGTGTTGCCGGCCATTGCCATGATTGCGGCGGTGAAGACCGACATCTGGTCGTACAGGCGTACCTCCCTCGAGGCGAGAAGGAGGACCATGGACGAGAGCTGGGTTCCGGCGAGGCAGACCAGCAGCCACGGCAGGCGATATCGCGCGACGTGGAATATCGACTCAGACTCTTCTTCTTCGATCGAAGAGCCGGCCATCTTGTAGATGTCCTCGGTGGCCTCCTCTTCGATGACGCCGAGGACGTCGTCGACGGTCACGACGCCCATCAAATGGTTGTCGCGGCTGACGACGGGAATGGCCAGGAAATCGTACTTATCGACAACGTCCGCGACTTCTTCCTGGTCGGTGTCGACCGGAACCGAGATGACATCGGTGGACATGATGTCGCCGAGAAGGGCGGCCGGCCGCGCGGTGACCATCCGCCGAAGCCGTACAAATCCCAGGAGCCGGCGATCATCGTCAACGACGTAAACTGCAGAGATCGGAGTGTCCTCGGCCACAGTACGCAGATAGCGGATGGCGTCATCGACGGTCTCGCCTGGCTGGAGGGCGACCACGTCCGGGTTCATGATGCCGCCGGCGGTGTCCTCCGGGTAGGTGAGGAGCTGCCGCAGGACCTCCTCGTCTTCGGTCGAAATGTGGTGTAAGACCTGTTCGGTCTCCTCCACCTCGAGCTCGCCGATGAGGTCCGCAGCTTCGTCAGCCGGCAGGGCTTCAGCAATACGTGCCAGGCGTTCGGGCTCGATTTCATCGACCAGTTCCGCGCGGATCGAAGCTGTGGTCTCAGTAAGGACGGTGCCCGCTGAATCGTGGTCGAGGGCCGAGACGAGTTTTTGACGATCGTCTGCCGACAGCAAATCTAACCACTCGGCGATGTCCTCCGGACGTACCAGACGTAGAAAAATCCTGAGCGCCTCCTCCTCGCCTTCGCGGAGGAGCGCGTGGAGTTCTTCCAGGAGCGCGTGGTCGGTGGTGAGTTCAGGCACGTTGATTCCAACAGCGATCTTAACGCAAAGGAGCGAGGCGAAGCGTTAAGAGTCCAGGTTTAAGGCCAAGAACCCACCGTTGGGTGGGCGGACTGAACTCTTCACCCTTGACTCTTTACTTTGCCTACGAGGCGACCAAACTCAGCGTTTGAAGAAACCTGACGAACCCTTGCCGCCGCTGCCGCCGTTCCCAATCTGCTGGTTGAGCTCGCGAATCCGTTCGTTGAGAGCATTGATTTTCTGTTGGGCTTCCTCGCGCGCGCGCTGCACTTCAGAGCGGGCGATCTCGGCTTCACGGCGCAGGTCGTCGGTGTTACCCGAGGTCTCCTGAGCCTGTTCCCGAAGAGCGGTGAGATCGGCCTCGAGAGCCTCAATCTGCTCGTCCTTTTCCTGGATCTTTGATCGGTGGCGCTCTTCCATTTCTTCGTAGAGGCGCTTCGTCTCCAGAAGCTCGGTGATCTGAGAGAAATCTGCGGGCGACGGTGCCATCTCACCCTCCCTGAAACGGTCCTCGATGGACGGAAACATCTCTCGCAACTTGAGCGAGAGATCGTCGGGTTCGCTCGACGAATCGACAGCTTGTTCGTAGGTGATTTTGTTGTGGGCGAGGAGGGAGATCAGCGACTGGTTCATGCTCTGCATGTGGTAGAAGTTGACCGAGTTTTCCATCTCCTCGATGATTTCTTTGATTTCGCCGTTCTCGATGTGCTTTGAAATCTTTGGAGAGTTGATCAGTATCTCGCACGCCGGTAGGCGGAGTTTACCCTCGTGATCCTGCACAAGTTGCATCGAGACGATTGCCTTCAATACCAAAGCCAGCTGACCCCTGACCTGCAACTGCTGGTCTGCCGGGTATGAGTCGATGATCCGATCCACCGTCTGCGCTGCGTTGTTGGTGTGCAGGGTCGAAAAAACGAGGTGTCCGGTCTCGGCGGCTGTGATCGCTGTCGCCATGGTCTCCAGATCGCGCATTTCACCAACCATGATCACATCGGGGTCCTGTCGCATGCAGTTTCGCAGGGCCTCATGGAAGGTTGGCGTATCGGTACCGACTTCGCGCTGGGAAATGGTTGCCTTGTCGTCCTGAAAGAGAAACTCGATTGGATCTTCGATCGTCACGACATGGCATTGGCGGGCTCGAGCAATGAGATTGATCATCGCGGCGAGGGTTGTTGACTTGCCCGATCCCGTTGGACCGGTGACCAGCACCAAACCACTGGGGTACTCGGTGAATGATGAGATCACATCGGGAAGATTGAGATCCTCGATGCCCTGGATTTCGAAAGGGACGCGACGGAATACCGCCGCCATGGTGCCCCTTTGAAGGAAGATGTTGCACCGGAAGCGGGCGACTCCAGGCACGCCGTAGCCCATGTCGACCGCCTGCTTTTCGTCAAAGCGTGCGCGTTGGCCGGGTTTCAAGATGTCGCCAAGCATCTGCTCGACCTCTTCCGGCCGTAACGGATTTGCCTTGATCGGGATCAGCTTGCCCTGAATGCGGAGCAGAGGCGGCCGCATCGGTTTGATGTGGAGGTCGGACGCCCCCTTCTTTGTCATGAACATCAACAGTTCGTCGAGCTCCACCAGGCCTCCCAAGAACTCTCGTGAGCTCTTTCGAGATTAACACAAGGGGGTACGGCTTGATGTGATTTGGGTGACCCTGGAGTGACAATTACAGCAAATAGAAACTCGATACTCGATACTCGATCCACCCACCCACGCAATTCTGCCCGCAGCTGACGCAGATAAATGCAGAAACAAAAAGATGAGGTCCATCTGTATGAATCTGCGTGGTCTGCGGGGAAATGAACTTGATGAACCAAAAAGACGGCCGTTTTGAACGATTTGATTTTTCATTTGGCAAATTCCGGTATCGAGCATCCAGAATCGAGCATCGGGTGGTGGATGACTGGCGCCGAAACCAGTAAGATGTCCGGATGAAGGTTTACACACGCAAAGGCGACGCAGGAGAAACCTCCCTGCTCTCGGGTGGGCGGGTCCGCAAGGAGGACGCCCGCGTCGAGGCTTACGGAACGGTTGACGAGCTGGTGTCGCTGCTTGGGCTTCTACGCTGTGAGCCCCTGCCCGATGATGTCGACGGGAGGCTGGTGGCGATCCAGGAGTCGCTTTTTTCGGTTGGTGCGGCGCTTGCCGATCCGGAAGGTCGCATGGAGCACGACCCACGTACCTGGGACGCGAAGTTACTCGAGGGATGGATCGACGCCATGGACGGCGAGATCGAAGATTTGACGGCGTTCATCCTGCCGGGCGGCAGTCGGGCAGCCGCCGTCTCTCATGTCGCCCGAACGGTGTGTCGAAGGGCGGAAAGGCGTGTTGGCGAGTTGTTCGGGAACGCAGGTGGCATACCCCAGGGTCTCCTTGCCTACCTGAATCGCCTTTCTGACGCGCTCTTTACGCTCGCCCGCTTTCTCAATGCTCAGTCTGGCATTTCGGAGACCGAGTGGCGTCCCAGGCAATAAAAGAGATGCCCTCTTGGTACAATCTACCTCTTGCGGATGGGATAAAGGACCATCG
>Ga0316197_10002061_pt1 | contig 14360 bp, 9 predicted proteins | sample OudBiesiAoxic_MG_FD_204939 | JGI IMG/M metagenome (GOLD analysis project Ga0316197, IMG submission 204939) | Coastal sediment microbial communities from Oude Bieten Haven, Netherlands - site A oxic | ecosystem: Environmental > Aquatic > Marine > Coastal > Sediment | place: Netherlands...
CAAATTTTATTCCTTGCTAAAATTGGTGCAACCCGCGCTAATTTATCACGTGAATTAAATTTAACTGAAATCAAACTGCTTACTGCTTTAGCACATGATAACGAAGTATTAACCGAAGTGTTTGTACACGGTGCATTATGTATCGCATTTTCAGGTCAGTGTTATTCAAGCTCAGTGAGTGTCGGTAACTCAGGTAACCGTGGTCGCTGTAGTCAAGCTTGCCGTGATGAATATGAAGTCACTGCTGCAGGTAATAAATTCCCACTTAATTTAAAAGATAACTCTGCGTGGTTTGATTTACCTGATTTGGTAGAAGCAGGTGTTGACTCATTAAAAATTGAAGGTCGTATTAAAGGTGCACAATACGTGCATACGGTTGTGGATAGCTGGCGTCAGCAGATTAATACTTTTGTGGATACCGGTAAATTATTAGCCGATGACTCTGCTTTATACAAAGTATTTAACCGTGATTTCACTAACTCGTTTTTGAAAGGCAATTTAACTAAAGACATGTTTATCGACAATCCACGCGATAACAGTTTTACCCATGCTAATGAAAAAAATAATGCAATTTCAGTCGTACAAATTCAAGAAGTACAACAAGACTTACGCGATGATAAAAATAAAATCGTTGATGAAGTGGCAGCTAAAGTAGCCACCTTAAATATTGATAAAAGTGATTTATCATTAAGCTTTTCAGGGCAATTAGATACTCCGTTCACCGTAACTATCGTGATTGATAAAAAAACCTTTATTGTAGAATCTAACTCAAAAATGATTGCTTCAGAGCAATCAGCCGTCACATCAGACGCCATTGCAAAACGTTTTAAAAGTTTTAAAAACAGCCGTTATAATGTGGCTGAATTTGATTTTTCACAACTTGCTGAGAGCTTAACGATTCCATTTAAAGAGCTAACTGAAGTTAAAAACAAAGTCGCTTACTACCTTAATGGTGAAAAAGACGTGATCCCCGCAGTCACTTTACCGCCATTAGCTTCTCACCCTAAATTAAACGAAAAACCAACGTTATCAATATTAATCAGCGATGAGAAAGATGCACACTTAGGTGACTTAACCGACGCAGATATCTACTTCAAATTACCGGAAAGCTTTAAAAAACGCTGTAACAAACAACGTGATATTTTAGTGCGTAATCCGCGCTTTATTCCTTGGTTTCCAGCGGTATTAATTGGTAAAGATTACATTGAAGCGGTGCGTATTTTAGAAGAATTAAAACCTGAACGTATCGTAACCAACAATACGGGCATCGCTTATAAAGCGTTTGAAATGGGAATAGAGTGGATCGCAGGTCCATTTTTAAACACCACCAACTCTTATGCATTGTTAACCATGCAAGAAGAGCTTAACTGTGCAGGTGCGTTTATTTCTAATGAGATCAACCGTAACCAAATCAAAAATATCAAACGTCCTGCCAATTTTAAAATGTTGTACAGTATTTACCACCCTATTTTAATGATGACAAGTCGCCAATGTTTCTTCCAGCAAACAGTAGGTTGTAACAAACCAAGCATTGAAGATGGCTGTATGTTGAAGTGTCAAAAAGCAACTACCATCACTAATGTCAAAGGCATTTCATTTGCCGTTGATAAGCAACTAGGTGGTTATCCAAGTATTTACAACCACGAGCAGTTCTTGAATTTTGATGCAGTAAGAGACTTTTCGGACTTATTTGATGAGTTCTTTATCGACCTAACGGATATTGGTTCAGGTTCAAAAGAGAAGCAGGATAAAGCGCAATTAATTAAGCATTTTGAGGATTTCTTAGCAGGTGATCAACAAGCAGCTGCAACTGTGACAGGTATGGTAACCGTGTCAACTAACGCCCAGTATCAACAGGGTTTATAAATTCGATAATTTATCAATCTTGGTGTTTAGTTTGTCTGTAGGTTTAATATGTTCGTCTGCGCTCATCGAAGCAGTTAATTCTTATTTACCTTGGTATTTCGCCCTAACGGCGACTTTACTTTCTCTTCGTCAGAAGAGAAAGTAAGCAAAGAGACTGACACCGAATCATTTTCTAATCCTAATAACAAATTGCTTTCTTAACGCATCTGCTCTTACAGCACATCCATGTGCTAAAAGAGCCTAACCCAAACGTCCTGTTTGGCTTTGCTAAAAGCAATCCATTAGTAGGGAAAATTCAACGGTGGGACTGGGGTGCGTGGTTAATTCTGCTGCCACTCCTTAACAACTTTCCCCCAATCAGCATTTCGCTCAACTGTATTACCGTCTTCATCTTTTCTTGTCCAAACATCCCAGAAGTCAGGATCGTCTGAATGTGGCTGTTGATCTTTTGTTAAATTTTTCATTTTAACCAAAACAGGAAGTTCAGATGCCCACCCCATGAGTATTGCATGTTGAGATGGCAAAGAAGGTAATTCACGGAGTAAGCCTCGCAAGTTATCAGGCACCATTTTGTGTACCTGCTCCTGATCCCTATCATTACTTATTCGATGCAGTAGAAATGTATTACATTGAGATAAAACCGTAGGTGACAACTCAGATGGACGCTGGGATGAAATAACCATACCGAGACCGAACTTCCGGCCTTCTCTAGCTATCTTTTCAAATACTTGGCAACAAACTGCAGCTACATCCTGATTTTCAGAGTCGTCGCGATAGCGCTTAATGAACGTATGCGCCTCTTCAGCAACAAGTACCGTTGGAAGTGTTTTATTATTTAGTCGCCTATAACGTTGTAATGATTCAAAGATGATCCTTGAAATAACAGCAGTTACAAGGTGAGTTATTTCATTTGGTACTAAAGAAAGATCAATAATTGAGACACAGCTATCACCATCTCCATCCTTGCCTATATAATTTTCTAGCCACTTAGCTAAATCAACTCTTTGCTCTGCATCATTAGTAATAGGTTTCATTCTAGTATCAGAAAGCATAGAGCGTATTCGAGCTACCAAGTACTCAACATATTGCTCACTGCCATTTTCTTGCGCCAATGCTTCTAAATAGGCAACTAAATTCTCACCTTCAAAGGGAACTGGTATATCTTCGCTTTTGGGAAATAAATCAGCTTCATTTCCTCCAAAAAATTCGAAAGCCAATTTAATAGATTGAATTAATAAATCAATTTCAGGAATGCTGGCTTGCATGGTCACATTTTTCTTAGTCTCAGTCTTAGTTCTCTCATCTATATATGACTGCATATTTAATATTGGTTTACTTAATTGTGTAGCACCAGTAAGGTCGCGATAATGCTCTAAGCTTGTTTTCCACTTTTTTAATAGCTCCCAAAATCCTATAGCAGGGCCATATCCACTAAATGGTTTCCCTGAGCTTTTATCATGTTTTAAAGTTACTAACACATTACCTAGAAATCGTTTTACCTCAATATTTGAATCAGCTTCAAGTTCAAATTTTTCATTCCTCATTGCTCTTAAAGAACGCTTTAATAGTGGTAGCTACGCTTTGGGACTTGCTTGTGTGAAGGAGGCCCACTCAGCACTATTCCAAAACCACGAAGGTACTTGTAGTTGGTTTTCACCTTCGTTAGCTTCAACTTTAAAAACACGACCTTTGAACTTAGTGTCGGGACCTAAAGCTCGGGTATATTCACCATTGGGGTCAAGCACAATAAACCGAGCATTCGGCTTAGCTTCTGATTCCATAGCGGCTTCTAAAGACCATTGAATAAGTCCAGCAACTGAACAAGATTTGCCACTACCAGTATTTCCTAAAACAGCAATATGCCGACCAAATAAGCGATCAGGATCTACGGCAACATTTGCATTATTTGCAAGCGGGCTTTGCCCGATGATAACTCTACGGTTGTTGCCAGATTCAACAATGGATCTAAGTTGTAAATCTGTTGGTAGTAAAATAGAAGAACCAATCGTAGGAAATGACTCTGAGCCTCGTTGAAACTTAAAATCATCAACACCTTTTTTTGAAATGCGTTTGAGGGTTCCAACCGGATTTAAACTGATTTTTTTCTGTGGAAAAGGTAGGTTAACTAAACCAAAATCTTGAATGTCCCTTTGTTTAGGATAAGGTGAGCGTTCAACGGCAAGCCACTCAATTTGTCCAACCAAATAACCATTATCACAAGACACTAAAACATAACTGTTTACTCTCGGAAAATTTCTTGGTGTACCTGCATTTAAGGCAACAGAATCTGGCGAATCGATATCGAGGACGGCTCTAATTTCATTTGGTGAAACAAAATCTACAGTTCCTACTCTTAACTGCTCTCCTTGTTCGATAGGTAGTGAACTCATTCATCACCACCTGTTGTGCTTTGGATCGCCGTTGAATATAAGCCTCTTGATTTCAAAAGCTCAGCCATACGAATTGACGTACGATCTATTGCTGCTTTAGGAAGGTAGTAATCGACAAGTGTTTTTAGGTCTCCGAAATGATCTCCGAGCAATAAGGATATTTGAGCCTGACGCCCACTATCTTTTATAAAACTCATTATTCTTCCTAGTGGATCGCCATAGGCAATTATTACAATATGCGTTGAGGGTATTGTTAGCATATCCGTAAGGACTCGATTTATATGTTCATCACCAAAACTGTAGCCATAGGTTACAAGGGTACTATTTGGGCGACATGTTGCTGATGCTAAATCTCTAAACAACTCGACATAGGGGTATTCTGATGTTTCACGATCTTTGACTGAATTTGGATAAATCATTAACTGTTGGAAGTTAGCTGTACCAGCACCTTCAACTTGTAAAAATGGTTCGACAGAAACAGCCCCAAAAGGTAGCCCAAAACGCCTTATAGATCCTTCGTTTGCATACCAGTCTAATGAACCATGAAGTTTAGTAAAACGAGCTACGCCTTCTAAGTATCTTGGCTCACCACGTATACCCGGAGGGTTATAATGATAATCAACCTCTAAACGTGATGATCTGAAGATTGGCGCAATACTACCGACAAATCGATCAACTAATCTAAGCCCAGCTAATTCAGCACCTGTTTCAATTATCCGATCATAATTTGTTGTGAATATATGCAATCTATCACGGGTTGCAGTTCTGCTTGAAAAACTCATCAAAAAATTAACCAAATAATTAAATGTTTCTGTTTTTTGTTCCGGTGATGCATCACGAATTAATTTTTCTCCGTTGCTAACCGATTCAGCAAATAACTGTAAACATCGTGAAAGCTCTTCTCTTAACAGGTTTAACTCACTCGGGAAATATCTATATGGCGGACTTGGTGGAGGCGGAGGAATAATTGGGGGAGGATTTAACGCGATAAGAATTTCCAACCCTTTGATTAGTTCATTAATCGAACGAATTTGGTCTTCAATATTTCCCTTATTTCTGCCAGCAGCCTTTGCTGTTTTGTCTACATAAGCATCGATTTCTAATTTACAAACCTTTAGATCGTCTATCCACCCCATGCCTTGTGGCTTTTGCCCTGTTGCCGACTCTTGTATCGCAGAACTAAGTCCTGCACCGACAAGTAAATTAAGATGCTCGGACTGAAAGAGTGCAGTCAGCCAAGGCTCTACTCTTGAGCGTAAAAAGTCTGGAGTAATTTCATCTTTAACTTGAGCCCAGTGACAGGTTCCCACAACTTTAAAAGTACCATTATTATCGAATGAAACCAGCTTTACCGGGGTTTGGTCATCGCCTAATTTAATATATTGAGTCAATTAATATGCATCCTTTTAATAAATAATAAAACCAGAACAAGAGCGAATAATAAAAACAAGCTAAATAATCTCGCATTTCCAATGGATAGTCAGAACTTTTATTTCATTTAAACTTCATACAAAGTAAACAACTTAAATAAAATAATCAACAAGTTAAAATTACACATAAAAAATTAATCATAAAGCTAGATAAACGTATCCTTATCATTAAACTGAATATTAAATTATCAATGTATATATCTAAGAGCAGTCTCTCGATGTTAATCGGCCTTCTCCATCACCAACAATCTACCTGATTAAAAATAAAACAAAAAATAACCAGTTTTCCCTCACATAATTCGACATTTTAATTGCTTAATCTGTATACTTCGCGACCTTATTATTTCTGCAACGCTGTTAATCACTTTTAGGTGAATAAGTGCTGCTCTAAACTGATGGAATCTTGACTTTGATATCTACCGCAAACATTACAATGCAATTTGGCGCCGAGCCTTTATTTGAAAATATTTCAGCCAAATTTGGACACTACAACCGCTACGGTTTGATTGGTGCCAATGGTTGCGGAAAATCAACGTTTATGAAGATTCTGACTGGTGCTCAAGAACCTAGCTCAGGTAATGTTTCATTAGATCCGGGTGTTAAAGTCGGTACTTTGAGCCAAGACCAGTTTGCTTTTGAAGAATACACAGTAATTGACGCCGTAATTATGGGCGACAAAGCATTGTGGAAAATTAAACAAGAGCGTGACCGTATTTATAGCTTGCCAGAAATGACAGAAGAAGATGGCATGAAAGTAGGTGAACTTGAAAGTGAGTTTGCTGAAATGGATGGTTACACTGCTGAAAGCCGTGCCGGTGATATTTTATTAGCCGCTGGTATCGAAGAAGAGTTTCACTTTGGTTTAATGAAACAAGTGGCACCGGGCTGGAAGCTACGTGTTCTATTAGCACAAGCCCTATTCGCAAACCCAGATTTATTGTTATTAGATGAGCCAACCAATAACTTGGACATTAATACCATTAACTGGTTGTCTGAAGAGTTGAATAAACGCCGTTGTACTATGGTTATCATCTCGCATGACCGTCATTTCTTAAACTCAGTGTGTACGCACATGGCTGATATCGATTACGGTGAATTACGTATTTACCCAGGTAACTACGAATATTTCCTTGAAGCATCTTCATTGATCCGTGAACAGTTATTATCTGAAAATGCTAAGAAAAGTGCAGAAATCGACGAATTACAAGACTTTGTAAACCGTTTTGGTGCTAATGCTTCTAAAGCAAAACAAGCAAGTTCACGCGCTAAAAAGATGGATAAAATTAAACTTGATGAAGTAAAATCTACAAGCCGTATGCACCCTTCTTTATCTTTTGATGAAGGTAAAAAAATGCATCGCCAAGCGTTAGTATTGGAAGGTTTAGGTCATGGATTTGAAGAAGGTCCATTATTTAGCGGTGGTGATCTTATTTTAGAAGCCGGTGCTAAACTGGCTATTATCGGCGAAAATGGTGTGGGTAAAACAACCTTTATGCGTTGTTTAGTGAATGACCTTGAACATAACGAAGGTGTTGTTAAATGGTCTGAAAATGCGTCTATCGGCTACTGCCCACAAGACAGCACTGACGATTTTGATAATGATTTAACCTTGATGGATTGGATGGGTCAATGGCGCACTAGCAAACACAGCGATTTAATCGTACGCGGTATGTTAGGTCGTTTATTATTTACCGATGATGATGCGAATAAAAAAGCACGTAACTGTTCTGGTGGAGAGAAAAACCGTTTATTATTCGGCAAGTTAATGATGCAAGATGTTAACGTTTTAGTAATGGATGAACCCACTAACCACATGGATTTAGAAGCAATTGATGCATTAAATAACGCATTAAAAGACTTTAAAGGCACGTTGATTTTTGTCAGCCATGACCGTGAATTTGTATCTTCATTAGCGACGCGTATTCTTGATATTAAAGATCAAAAAGTAATTGATTTCCAAGGTACTTATAATGAATACCTAGCAAGTCAGGCAGAAGCTAAAAAATTAAGCTTAAATCTGCAATAAAAGACAAAACCTCAAATCAGCCGTTGTATTCAGCGCTTCTGATTTGAGGTTGTAATAAAAAAAGAAAGAAACAACAAATAAAACCGAATAATTCATAAAACCTGTCACTTTTCCATCTTTGTTATGCACATCACCGTTTAGCGTTAGCGACAGTGAGATACGCTTGATACTTTGCTTATGTAAAAATGTGGCCGTTTTATACCATTTTAACTTGATAAGTAGAGACAAAAAATGACATTTTCATCCCTTGGATTAAGTGATCCAATTGTACAAGCCGTAACTGAACAAGGTTATACTACGCCAACTCCTATCCAAGAAAAAGCAATCCCTGTTGTATTAAAAGGCAAAAACCTAATTGCTGCCGCTCAAACAGGTACCGGCAAAACAGCGAGTTTTGTTTTACCGATATTACAAAAATTAATTGATGCGCCTTTAGTTCGCCCTAAACGTGTTCACGCTATGATTTTAACACCAACGCGTGAGCTAGCTATTCAAGTGGAAGCCAATATTCAACTTTATGCCAAGCACCTTAATATTACTTCGATGGCTATGTATGGTGGCGTGGATGTTGAACCACAAAAGCAAAGCTTGATTGAAGGTGTTGATATTTTAGTAGCGACCCCTGGTCGTTTGTTAGATATGTACACACGTCGTGCCATTCACTTTGATGAAACCTCTATTCTAGTGATTGATGAAGCGGATCGCATGTTAGACATGGGTTTCATCGCAGATATTAATAAAATCGTTGAGAAGTTGCCTGAACAACGCCAAAACCTGTTATTTTCAGCGACTTTATCAAAGCAAGTACGCTTTTTAGCAAGAACAGCTGTGACCGATGCGGTAGAGATATCAATTGCACCAGAAAATGTTACTGTGCCTAAGATCGCACAACGTTTGATCACTGTCGATAAAGAGTTTAAATCTGCATTATTAAGCCATTTGATCCATGAGAATAAATGGCAACAAGCCTTGATATTCATTGAAACTAAACGTGGTGCAGCTAAACTAGTCAGTCAATTAGAAAAACGAGAAATTGCAGCAGAATCATTCCATAGTGGACGAAGCCAAGCGGTGCGTGAGCAGTTAATGGCAGACTTTAAAGAGGGAAAAATTCAGTTCTTAGTAGCAACGGGTATCGCTGCTCGTGGTATTGATATTGATGATTTAGAGCGTGTAATTAACTACGACTTACCTGATGAAGCCGAAGATTATGTACATCGTATTGGTCGTACTGGTCGTGCTGGCGCTGAAGGTGAAGCTATTTCATTGGTATCGCGTGATGACTTTAGAAACCTATGTGCTATCGAACGTCATTTAGGTTACTTCATTAACCGTGAAGTGATTGAAGGCTTTGAAGCGAAGTTGGTTGTGCCTGATTCAAACGCTGCACACGCACCGAAAAAAGCGCAAAAAGGCCGTCGTCGCCAATCCTCGATCAAACGCTAAACTAATATTAGTGATCACTTGCCTTAACAGTGATAAACAACTTTTAAGGCAAATTAATGAGCTCGAATGCTGAGCTCATTTTAAGTTTAACGGCACTTTTGTTGTTATTGATAAACTAGACCAGCATGCCTTAACCACCCATCGATATGACGTTGCTTAGGATCTTTATGTGTCCAATGCATCACACCACCATGTTTATTCCATTCATATTCACCATAAAATTCAATGCTATCACCGACTTTTAGAGTGTTTATTCTTGGCGCTAAATCTATATTATGTGCGACCAGTAATGTTTGCCCAGTATTCGTTTTTATAATAAAACGTTGATGCTGAGAACCTTTTAGGTCATCAGTAAGTAGTTTCACCACTGTTCCTTTACCAGCAATCTGTAAATCTGAACGTTTATCTTTAAAAGCATCACTCAGGCGTTGTTCGCTATTAGCCGAAATGCTGATTGTGTAAACTGCTTCTTTTATCTGCTCAGATTTGGCTAATGGCTCTGAAGTAACCGCATTAGGTTGGCTTTGGTTATCACACGCAGCAAGCAACAGCGCTAACAGCATAAGCATGCTATTTTTCATCAATACTTTTCCTTATCCGAGTTGCAATTATTTATAGCTATTAATAATCCCTATCCGTTAACGGCTATAAATTAATTTAAAAACGAGAATCACTTTCACAGGGCTCACCGTCGTGGTCGCCGTCCATTTTGGTATTTGGGCAGTTCTCTATGAAAAAGATCGCTTCCGCTTTTGAACGCATTTCACTGCAATAGGTTCGGCCATCACATCGGTATTTTGAATTTGCTAGTTCACTTTTTTTATTAAATAAATTAATAGAAGCTTTACGTTCACTTTTAGTTTCACTTGGCAAAATAATAATCGATCCTTTTACTGACTCAAGGCGCTCACAAATCACACCATCAGGAACTTTCCCGTATAAAATTCGGCCTTCTTTAGTCGTACATTTTATTTTGTCATCAATGGAAACACTTGCTGTGTTAGCAGTAATAAGAGGCAATTCATTATTTGAATATAAAAAGTAAGCGTATCCACCAGCAATAAGTAGTATTAATATTGTGAACATTTTGATCATTGAAAGTCTCTTTAATTTATCCTAATTCTTTGGCTACTAGTATCAAGCTAATGACGATAAGCAACACAAAAAGCACCTAAATTAATGCTTTTTGTAAAGCATCACGAATGATATTCATGAACTAACGCGTCATTATTTGAAAATTAATTGTAAATTTGTGAAATAAAACAACATAGACAACGGTCTTGATATGTTCTGTATTAAACCGTTTAACATTTTTAAGGATTTCCCTATGTCACAACCTGTTTCAGCAAACCTACAAAACCGCCTTCAGTGGTCACTTTTTTCATTACGCTTAGGTATTTTTATCGTTTTCTTTATGTGGACATTAGATAAATTTATCAATCCAGCACACAGTGCGCTGGTTATGAAAGCATTTTATGGTATCAATGGAGTAAGTGATACCATCTTTTATATTCTTGGCGCACTACAACTGTTGTTAGTTCTTGCATTTGTTGCTGGCATCAAAAAACGCCTTACTTACGGTATTATTTTATTAATGCACGCTGCATCCACTTTTTCTTCATTCCCTCGCTACATTGACGGTTTCAATAACCTATTATTTTTTGCTGGGTGGCCTATGCTTGCGGCTTGTATTGCACTTTATCTACTAAGAGATGCAGATGTAAAACTAACGGTTAAGTAGTTTTTACACCTAAGTTAATCTTATCAATTGATCGCTAACTCAATGATCTATAATGGGTTAGCGATTGTTGTAAGTTATTTTTAAAGTAATTAGATATTACCGTTTGAGACTAAACAATAAATCCAAGCAAATAATCCAGCAAAAACTAATACAGTTAACAATAAAAGACACATAAAAAAACACAACAAAAATCACATATTACAATTATTTTTCTTTACTTTTTCATTATTTAAATGGTGTGATTTTTTGTTTGTGAAGATATAATATTGCGTCTCATTAATAAAGTAGAACGGAATCTCGCATTAAGGACAATACACCATACTTTATTTTAGCGGAGTAACTATGTCATCTGATTTACGCATCATCCTAAAAGGCTTTCAACAATTTTTGCTGTTATCTCTTTTAGTGACCTTACCTATTTTAGCTCTTGCCTTTGATCTTATTTATATGCAGCACGGTGTGATCAACTTAGATCAAGGTATCTCTGAGTATTCAGCAACAGAGCTTTTACAGGAAACATTATTATTTTGTACCACCTTATCTTTTACCTATACCGCTTATAAAGCCCCTTCAGTCAGACATTTCAGTGTGCTTATTGCAGGCTTTTTTGCCTGTATGTTAATTCGGGAACTTGATGGTTTACTGGATACTATTCAACACGGCTTTTGGGTTTACCCTGCTACGTTGGTTGCTTTATTGTCGATTATCCATGCTTTAAAAGCCCCTGAAAAGACATTAAGCGCCTTCGCTAGATTCGTACAAAGTCGACACTTTATTAGTTTAAGCATTGGCATGACATTATTACTGGTCTTTTCACGTATTTTTGGAATGGGTGAATTATGGCAAGGCATTTTAGGTCCCGATTATGAGCGCCTTATAAAACGCGTGGTAGAGGAAGGGTTGGAGGTATTAGGCTATACCGTCATATTTTATGCTGCTATGGGATATTTAAAGAGTTTTTTAGCTGGACGGCAAGCGACAACTAAAACAGCAGATGAGCAACAATTATATTCAGAACACATTGTCTGTTCTGATTAGAAAGCATCAAAAAAGTACTATAAAAAAGCCATAAATGGTCCTATTTATGGCTTTTTTGCACTTCTTTTATTACCTAAAAACACTTTATCTGGTTGTAAGCCATAACGCATGAATAATGCCGGGTACAAAAAAGAAAATACTAAGAACAAGATTAATAATAAAATCTTTCCCTAGTCCAAATTTTAGAAAAACAGCCAAAGGTGGTAATAAGATACAGATGATAATATTTAGTAATTGATTCAAAATACTCTCCTAATTAAATATAATGGCTTAATAAAATAAAAATAAGTTATGTAGATTACCCATAATCTATATTCATTTAAGATGTAGAAAAATTTTTCCTTTTACAATACGTTTTTTGTTTTTGTAAGCCTTTTAACTTTGCTCTTAAAGACTGCCCTCTTTTTTCACTATAACGATTTTCCATTGCAGTTTTAACTTTAGCAATTTTATTATCAATCTGCGCACATGAGTGGGCATTAATTTTTTCATTATCTCCCGCCAAGACAACATGAGATAAGAACAAGAAGGCAAAAGGTACCCCTAATTTATTTAAGATTAACATATAATTACCTCAAAAAGATGAGACTCTTTTTATAATAAGCTTATCAAAAGAATAATCAAATGATGATAAATAGCCAATATTAAATATTAATACATACCAATTTATTATAAAAAATCATACCAATTACCAGTAGAAAAATTAGTAGTAGAACTTATATCTGTTTATGTAAATGATGATTGAGCGTATTAATGAGCAACTTAAATTCAAAGGTGAATAAACAAAAAAAGAGCGTGTAACCTGCACAATAACAGGAGACACACTCACTTGATTTTAATTATTTATAGTTAAAATTATCTAATAACTTTAACTTAATCATAAGACATAACTTAAGCAACTTGTTCCGATTTTGAAAAAGGCGCAGGTGTTCTAATTAAGTGGTCAAAGGCACTTAAGCTCGCTTTTGAACCCTCGCCCATCGCAATAATAATTTGCTTATAAGGTACGGTTGTTACATCACCTGCAGCAAATACACCCGGTAACGATGTTTCCCCTTTAGCATTCACTTCAATTTCACCACGAGCAGATAAAGCAACACCGCTGTCTTTTAAGAAATCACTATTTGGTACTAAACCGATTTGCACAAAGATCCCAGCAAGCTCAATTTGGTTTTCTTCACCACTCACACGGTCGACATAGTTGAGAGCAGTCACACGAGTACCATCTCCAATGACCTCTGTTGTTTGTGCACTTTTAATAATAGTCACGTTAGCCAGACTGTTTGCTTTGTTTACAAGTACCTGATCTGCTCGTAGTGTATCTGCAAACTCTAATACTGTTACATGCTCAACTAACCCTGCTAAATCGATAGCTGCTTCAATACCTGAGTTACCGCCACCAATTACCGCTACTTTTTTGCCTTTAAATAATGGGCCGTCACAGTGTGGGCAGTAAGCTACGCCTTTATTACTGTATTGCTCTTCACCGGGTACGTTCATTTTTCTCCAGCGCGCACCAGTAGATAAAATGACGCTTCGGCTTTTCAATATTGCACCGCTTTCAAGTTCAACATGAATGTAACCATCTTCTGTTTTTTCAGCAGCAACAACCGCACCGGCACGTTGCTCATTCATAATATCAACGTCATATTCTTTTACATGCTCTTCAAGTGCAGCAGCTAATTTAGGGCCTTGCGTCTCTTTTACTGAGATAAAGTTCTCAATCGCCATTGTATCCATGACTTGTCCGCCAAAACGTTCAGCAACAACGCCAGTACGAATACCTTTACGTGCGGCATAAATGGCAGCTGATGCACCCGCAGGTCCACCGCCTACAACTAATACTTCATAGGGTTGTTTCTCATTCAATACCGCGGCTTTTTTCTTAGCTGCTCCTGTATCAACTTTGCTTAATATTTCGCTTAATGTAATACGGCCTTGGGTAAAAACTTCACCGTTTAAAAATACACTGGGTACTGCCATAATATTACGTTCAGCGACTTCAGCTTGGAAGGCTCCACCGTCAATCATGGTTGTGCTAATCTTTGGATTAATCGCAGCCATCATATTTAATGCTTGTACAACATCAGGACAGTTTTGACAGCTTAAAGAAATAAACACTTCAAAGTTGAACTCACCTTCTAAGTTTCTTACTTGCTCGATCACTTCTGAGTCAATTTTCATAGGGTGACCACCGCTATGTAACAGAGCCAGCACTAATGATGTGAATTCATGACCCATTGGTAAACCAGCAAAACCGATAGCGGTGTTTTTAGCTGGATTAACCACTTGCATAATAGGTTTACGTTCACTTGCAGCGGCATCTTCAATCACAGTAATTTTATCGTGTAATGAAGCAATATCAGTTGCTAACGAGTGTAATTTTGTTGCCGTTTCACTGTCATCAAGGCTTAATACTAATT
>Ga0316197_10002062_pt1 | contig 14359 bp, 16 predicted proteins | sample OudBiesiAoxic_MG_FD_204939 | JGI IMG/M metagenome (GOLD analysis project Ga0316197, IMG submission 204939) | Coastal sediment microbial communities from Oude Bieten Haven, Netherlands - site A oxic | ecosystem: Environmental > Aquatic > Marine > Coastal > Sediment | place: Netherlands...
GTGGTACTCCGGACCCGCGTTCGGAGCGACGATGGGGACGCAGTGGTCCGCGGTAGTTCTCGCCGCAGCAACCGGGCCGGTTCTCGTCGGCGTGCTGCGCGACCAGACCGGGGGCTACCAGGTCTCGTTCGCCGTGCTTGCGGCCTTCTACGTTGTCGCAGCCGTCATCATCCGAGAAAGCGCACAGCCTCGGCGAGAAGATACGGGCGTCGCGTAGCGCGTCCGGCCTACAGGTCGAGGTCGGTGATGTGCCGAAAGCCATCCGTCGAGGACGGGCGTGCGGATCGTCGGTCGTGGAGCGCCGCACCGGCGACGAAGAGAACAAAGCCGAAGCCGGCGAGCACCAGCATGCTCGCCGAAACCGTCCCGGCCACGCCGACGCCAATCATCGCCGCGACCAGCATGAGACCGCCCGCGGACATCGCCACAGCACCGCTGGACCTTCGTGAGAAACCCATGCACCTTCACACTACGCGTCGGCGCACGACAGGGCTAGGCCCGGCCGGTTGGTCCGGCAGAGCATGCAAACGGGAGCGCCCGCATGGCACCCCCTCGCTGGTCGCGTACCGCTAGCCGAAGAAGTCCGTGATGGCTGCGGTGTCGTCGGAAAACGCCCACCGCTCGCTGATTTGGCCTGCGTCGTTGAGATGAAAGATCTCGGCCGTGCGGTAGTTGAAGGTCTCCTCGCCTCGCCTTGCCGTCACGGCCAACAGCGCAATCAGGTGATCGTCGCTTGCGGTCACGTCGTGGAGATCGACCGAGACTTCGAAGTCCCCCATGAACTGCATCTGGTTCATCAAGGCATCCCGGCCACGCACCGGCTCAGCGGCACCGATCTCCCACCACACGACGTCCTCGGCGACCGACTCGGCCCAGCCCAACATCTCGCCGACTCTCATGGCCTCGAAAGCCTGCCGATATCGAGCAACGTTCGAATTCTCTGACATGGAAGGTACCTCCCCGTACCCAGCGCCGCTCCGGTCGGAGCGTCATCACTGCAACCCTACGCGCCGGCCGCAAGCGCCGTTCAGGATTCTGTCGTTGCCCGTGCCACGCACGATCACCGCGCCGGGCGGTGGATTTCGCTCATCACGGCAACCCCGAGGTGAGGACGGGCGACGCCTCGGCAAGAAGGCCTCTCCGAGCAACCGACGACGCGCGATAATCAAGCACCCAACACAAGGAGTGGCTCGTGAAGAGCAAAGGCACTGCTACATGGAATGGCGACCTGTTCAACGGATCAGGCACCGCGGCACTCGACTCTGGAGCTGCCGCGCCTATGCCCGTCAGCTGGGCGAGTCGCACGGAAGCAGCGAACGGCAAGACCAGCCCTGAGGAGCTCATCGCTGCCGCGCACGCCGCCTGCTATTCGATGGCCTTCAGCAACATTCTCGCCGGCGCCGGACATGTCGCGACGCAGCTCGATACGACCGGTGTCTCGACGTTCGCCAAGACCGACGACGGAATGCGCATCACCACGATGGCACTGACCGTGGTCGGTCAGGTCCCCGGTATCGACGCAGACACGTTCGCCGAGCTCGCCGAGCAAGCCAAGATCGGTTGTCCGGTGAGCAACGCCCTGGTCGGCAACGTCGAGATCACCCTCGACGCAACGCTGGCCTAGCTCCAAGGTCGGTCCGAGCTAAGGCATCAAACCTTGCACGCAGAGAGCCGCCGTTGACACAACGGCGGCTCTCCACAATCTGCACGGACACTTTCGTGTTGGATCATCCACTCAGGGTGTCCGTTTCTGATGCAATTCTTGCGGTTCATCGCCCCATCGTCGAGAAGGGTTGTCGACAGCCATGGGGTGACTAGTCGCGAACCCGCCGCGCGACGTGCGACCGACGCGCACGGTCGCCCATTCCCGGGCGCGGTGCTCAGACGTCGATCTTGGCCAGCACCGCGTTGACGGCGCGTGAGCTCGCCATCACGAAGAAGTGCACCGATGGGACTCCGGAGTCAAGGAGTTCCTGGACCTGTTCAACGGCCCAGGCCCTACCGATGTCTCTGGCATGGTCGGGCGTCGATTCCATCTCGTCGGCCAACGGCGAAGGGATCTCGCAATGAAACGCCGGAGGGATCGAAGCGAGCTGGCGGGCATTGGAGAGAATCCGCACTCCGGGAATGATCGGCACACGGATGCCCGCCGTTCGACATGCTTCGACGAATGAGAAGTAGTGCCGGTTGTCGAAGAACATCTGCGTCACGACGTACTCCGCACCTGCAGCCACTTTCTCCACCGCCCGGGCAACATCCGCCTCCAGACTCGGGGCTTCGACATGCTTCTCGGGATACCCGGCCACGCCGACACAGAACTCGGTTGGCGAAGCATCCACGAGATCCTCGAGGAATTGACCCCGGTTCATCGCTGCGATCTGACTGACGAGGTTGCTCGCGTACTCGTTGCGGCTACGACCCTCGTCGAGCGGCTTGTGGTGCTGGGCCGTGTCCCCACGGATCGCGAATACGTTGTCGATACCGAGGTAGTGCGACTCGATCAGGAAGTCCTCCGTCTCCTCCCTCGTGAACCCTTCACACAAGATGTGCGGCACTGCATCGATGTTCAGTTTGTTCTGGATCAACGCGCAGATCCCCAACGTGCCCGGCCGCTTCCTCCTCACTCGGCGCTGCGGTCCGTTGGGTCCTTCGCCGTAGACAACCTCAGCTGCGTGGCTCGTGATGTCGATGAACGGCGGGCGATGTGCCGCCAGGTCCTCGATCAAGCCAAGCAGGCTGGCCAGGTCGCCGCCGCGCCTCGGGGGGATGATCTCGAAGCTGAACAGCGGCCCGTCGGCGTTCGCGAGGTGTTCGGTGACCTTCATCGTCGACGACGGCTCAGACAAGGCCGCCGATGAAACGGCGTCCCAGCGTTCATGGTGACGACGACGCGCCCCGCCGAACGGCTGGCCAGCGGTCGTTCTTCCGGATGTCCATCGCTCAATCCTCCGCGCCGAGACGGGAGCCTACCGTAGGCGCAGGAAGCCACGACCGAGAGCACCCTGTGCCGTGGGCACGAGACGGAACGGCCAGACGCGGAGCAGCGGCTGACTGCTTCGATTGCGATTGCTCAGGAACGTACCACGGACCGGCCGGCGTGCCGCCGCAGCGTCCTCAGGGTCGCCTCAGGGTCGCGGTAGGGGGATACCCGATACCGCCATTGGCGATGCGGAAGCAGGATGGAGCCATCAGATCGACATCGAAGGGAGACGACACTGATGACCACTGCACAACCCACCATCCTGGAACCGGAAGCAGCGATTCCCAGCGACGCCAAGGGATGGGCGGCGCTCAGCCACCTGTCGGCATTCGGCCTGTTCCTCGGGGTGCCATCGCTCGTCGGGCCGTTCGTCGTCTGGCTATTCAAGCGGGACGACCCGTACGTCAACGAGCAGGCGAAGGAAGCGTTGAACTTCAACATCTCTTTCCTGATCTACGGCATCGCATCGGCGTTGCTGATCATCCTGCTGATCGGACTCTTGCTCCTTCCGGCCGTCTTCGTGACCTGGTTCGTCCTGGTGATCGTGGCGGCCGTGAAGGCGTCGGCGGGCGAGCACTACCGATACCCGATGACGATTCGCTTCATCAACTAGCGCCGTGCACTGCGCGAACGACCCGCTGAGCACCATTGCTCAGCGGGTCTCCTTTCGCCCAGATCGCGGCCTCCCCCAGACCCTTGAACGTCCCGGGGTGGCAGTTCCGATCGGATCAGGGGGATGGCACCACGAACGCCGGACGCCACAGCTTGACGGAGTTCAGGAGCGCGATCCCCTCACAGCCGTCGAGATCGCCGACTGGGATTGGCTTCTCGACGAGCGTGCCGTCGTCGAGAAGCACCCGGCGGTAGACGCCGGGGAGGCAACCGCAGTCGATCGGGGGCGTGCACCATCGGCCTGCCAGCTTCACGGCGATGTTGGCGATCGTCGATTCTGTGAGTTCACCGCGCTCGTTCACCAGCAGCACGTCCTCGGCCGTCGGGTGACGTGCCAACCGATCCTCGTAGACCTCGCGACGCGTCGTCTTGTGATAGAGAAATGGACTCGATGTGTCGACCGGGTCCGTGTCGATGGCCACCGCCACGTGCGGCCGATCGCCTTCGACATGCGCTGTCACGGTGACACCTATGCGACCGAGGCGATCGACCGTGAGGCGAACCCGCGAATCGCCCGCTCCGTCCGTCGCGGCAGTGAGCCTGGCAACGAGCGCGTCCCGGTGCACCGGTATCCCGAAGTACTCGGCCGACGCTGCAAGCCGATCGAGGTGATGATCCAGCCAGTACCAACCGGCTCCCGGACTCCAGCGCAGCGTTTCGAGCAGATCGAAATCGGCCGGTCCATAATCGAGGACTCGCGCCTTGAGCGCAGCTTCCTCGTACTCGGCTTCGGGGATGGAGTCGTACGTGATCCCTCCCCCAACGCCATACTCGGCATGGCCCGACTCGCCATCGATGACAACCGTCCGTATTGCGACGCTGAACGAAGCTCGAGGACCGGTAGCGCCCTCGGGAGCCACAAACCCGATTGCGCCGGTGTAGACGCCGCGAGGCTCCGGTTCGAGATCGCGGATGATCTCCATCGCGCGCACTTTGGGCGCACCCGTGACCGAGCCACAGGGGAACAGAGCACCGAAGACATCGACGAGCGGCACGGTCCGCTCGATGCTGCCCGTGATGGTTGACGTCATCTGCCAGACGGTGTCGTAGCGCTCAATCGCCATGAGGTCCTCAACGCGGACCGTTCCGTACTCGGCGATTCGCCCGAGATCGTTGCGCAGCAGATCAACGATGATGAGGTTCTCGGCTCGGTCCTTTGTCGAGGCTCCAAGCTCGCGATAGCGCTCGAGGTCTTCGGCCGCCCACCGGCCTCGCGGCGCCGTTCCCTTCATCGGTCTCGTCGTGAGCCGATCAGTTTGCTCATCGAGTCGATGGCGGTCGAGGAAGAGTTCCGGCGACGCGCTCGCGATTCGGAATCGACCCGTGTCGAGGTACGCACCGTACCCGCCCGACTGGGCTGCGGCGAGGTCGTGGTAGAACGCCAGCGCATCGCCTTCGAAGGTGGCTCTCAGGCGAGTGGTGTAATTCGTCTGATACGTGTCACCGGCCGCGATGTGGCCCCGGATCGCCTCGACCGCCCGTTCGTACTCGCCTCGTTGGTCGTGCCACCGCCAGTCGGACAGCTCATACGCGGCCGATGAGGGGGCCGGCTCCGGATTGAGGTGACGAGACGCAAAGAGTCCGAACCACGCAAGCGGCGGATCGCCGTGAAAGCCTGCAGCCACCCGATCTCGAACCACAAGGCTCTCGTCGAACGCCGGTGCCGCTTCGTATGAGACATAGCCAACCGCCCAGAGCCCCTCTGCGGCAGCGTGCTCGATGCGGATGATCGCCTCGAGAACACCGCCGACCGTGGTGGCAGCAACTTCTCCCACCTGATCCGTGAACACGGCTGAGCGGCGACGATTGGGGCGCAAGTCATCCAGGCGAGCGACAGTCTTCACCGAGCGAGCGTAGCTGCCGGGCACGATTTGAGGCTTGCCGCCGGGATCGAGCGATCGATCCCTATTCGTTCCGGCCGACCGCGTAGCTGCGGGCTGCGGCCGCGAATCTCATGTGTTCGATTCGATTCTCATCGACGATTCGGTTCAGCGCTTCGACGGAGCGGCGCAGATCGGCGACACACCGGTCGAGAGAGTCGACCTTGTGTTCCAGATGAGCGATTCGCTGTTCGTCGGTGACTATCACACCCAATTCCTCACCGTCCTGACATCGGCATCGGCGCCAAGAATCTGAAGGGCACCAGCAGGTAGACCTCACGGCGGGGCGAGATCGAAAGCCAACGCGTTGCCTCTGGCATAGCTCCCGGAGTGGCAGACGGTACGAGTGGCAATTGGGCGGCGTTCGAGGCCGGCAAACTCGACGACGTACCCGCTGTGAGCGTGACAACCACCCGTCAGCCGGCCATGACGGGAGGTCACCAGGAGTACTACAAAGCAGCCCTCCAGTGAGGCTCCCGGCGGAATCCGGGAGCCTCACTCCGTCGGTGGGAACGGCACGGCCCGTGCGTCACGCTGTTCCTCGATTGTTAAGCGGACGAGGCGCAGACGCCGGCGTAGCCTGCGACGAAATGAAACCAATCACGCTTCTGCCCGTATTCGTGCTGTTCTTGGCGGCTGCCTGTAGTAGCTCCCAACCGGCACCCACCGTTCCGACTGCCAACCCACCAACCACCGCGGGACCCGTAATCGAGACGACGGTGGTTGAGCGAGCTGTTGACGACACGGTCCCCGACGAACCGCTCCCCGACTTCGGACCGGCGCAGGATCTGAACGAGATCGATGGCTGGCTCCAGAGCGACATTGCTTCGCTCGACGACTTGCTCGGCAAGGTCGTGGTGGTGCAGTTCTGGACGTTCGGCTGCCACAACTGCACGGCAACCATTCCCAATCTCGAGGCGCTCTACGAGGAACACCGCGGCGACGATTTCGAGATTGTGGGAATCCACTCGCCCGAGTTCGACTACGAGAAGGATCCGGAGGCTGTCGCCGACGCGGCCGGCGAGTTGGGCGTCACTTGGCCGATCGCCCTCGATACCGCCAAACGCACGTTCTTCTCCTGGCAGAAGAGTCCCGCCTACTGGCCGCGCACCTACGTACTGGATCGCGATGGGCGCATCCGCTTCGATCACATCGGCGAGGGTGCCTACGAGGATCTGAACGAAGCCGTTGCCACCCTGCTGGGATGATCTCCTCGTTCGGTGAAGGAATCACGCAGGCGCTGCTCCCCTGTTCGTGGACCTTGCTCCTGCCCGCCGTCGCCCTCGGCATGGCGACTCGGAAGGCCGCAGCGCCAGGGGCCTTCGCAGGCTCGCTCGTGCTCACGGCGTGGATCTCTGCCGCCGGGTGGGTTGTGCCACCCGTGTGGCTGGCCGGTGTCGCGCTGCTCATTGGAGGTGTGCTGTGGTGGCGCCGTGGGCCGACCTACCTCCCGACGGCCATCGTTGGGATCGGAGCGGCGTGGGCATGGCAGCCGTGCGTTGGTCCCGAGCTGGGTGAAGCGCTCACAACGGCACAGCGTGACCCGCTCTCCGCCCTTGGAGGTCTCGCCATGTTCCTTCTGGGCGTCACCGTCGTCGGGGTAGCGATCGGACTGGGCGTTGGCACGGCAATCGGCCGGTGGTCGGGTCGCACCCTCGACAAGGCCGGTGCCGTCGTGTCAATCGCGCTCGGCCTCACCATGTTCCTGGGCATCTACCCGAAGATCGCATCGACCCTCGCCCAGTGGAGCACGGCGCTCTGGGCTTGATCGTTTAGCCACCTTGACCGTGACGGCCATCGGCCCGGCTCTTGGGGCTCGGTCTTACTCGTCTCCGTCGAAAACTGGCGGCAGGATGGGAGCGAAGAACACCTTGACACGTAGGTGATTAATTACGTATTATACGTAAATGATAGATTACGCGTTACGAGTTCTCAGCTCGAGTGATTGCCAGGTCGTCCGCGAGTCCGCGCGCGATCTCTGCGCCATTCGACCCCGCGCCACGGGTCGCGTCGCCGGCCTGAATCCACCAAGCAGATGGCCCAGCAGCGGTGCACCCACTCTCCGTTCGCGGGGGGATCGGTGCAGCGCCGCTTGAATCAAGGAAGGTGAACAATGGATCACACAAGCAGAGCTATCAGCATCGGAGCAATGGCGGCAGGCGGGATCGTGCAGATGATCGCGCTTCTTCTCGTTGCCGTGGTGCAAGAGCCGTTCCCGACCGCGTTGATTCTCGGCGCTGCCGGCCTCCTCCTCTTCATCGTTGGTGCGGCGCTCTACGACCAGCGCTCGGTGCGCTCGAGTCAGAACCCTCAACCACCGACAATCCTTGAGGGCTTCTAGGGCGGTCGTCCACACGGGGCCGACACAGGTGAGCAACGAAGCGGCGAATCGCGGGCGTGACCGCACCGATCGTCGCACCACGAAGGGGATGGCGTCGTTAGCGGTAAGACGCTTTGGGCACGTCGTTGCGGCCGGTCTGTGGGGCTCACTCGACCGTGGCACAGACCCGCAGCTGAGCCGATCCGCATACTCACCGACCGGTAGGGCACCTACCCCCGGCCCCGGCAGCCGGCGAATGCCGACAAACGACAGAAAGGCCACGAATGCAGCACCCAACGAGCAGTGACTCCCGAGCGGGGAGAGGCTGGCGGGTTCGGCGATCCATCCCCCAAGAACTCGAGATTGCCGTCGAATTCGTGCGGGAGGGACCCGCCATGCTCCCGAGTGTGCTCGTTGGACTCGTCATGGCAGTTCCACCGTCGTGGGTCGAGGAGCTCGATGCGCTCGGCACGGCAATGTCGCCCAAAGGCGAACCGCGATACACGTTCGAGTGCCTGGCACGCTGGGCGAATGCCACCGAGATCGAGGGCTACGACGCGGCATCGGCTGCGATGCAAGGAGTCACCGTCGACAGCGCGATCCGACAGGTGGTGGAGGCCTCAGGACTCGAGCCCTCAAGAGACCTCGAACCGACCGAGCAGCTCATCGACCTCGAGCTCCGGCTCTATGCCAGGCTCGCCCTTCAGACTGGGCTCTATCCACCATCCGACACCGAGGTGCTCCAACAGGAACGGGGAGAGAGACTCGCGGCAGTGAGCGTCCTGCGCGGCGAACCGCTGCACGGACGATTCTGGCGCTGGATGGACCGCTTCCACGACGAGGTGTACCGACCATGGCGGACAACGCGCCTTGACTTCATCGCTGATCTCGAAGAGAAGGCGGTCGACGGCCTCGGAGCATGGGAGGGCGTCGGATCTCCGAACCTTGGCTGGCTTCCGCCGGACAACATCCTCATCTCCGTGCCGACGGTCGGGGACGCCGTGGCGGCCGGTGAGTTCGAGGTGGTCTTCTGGGCGGAGCCGTTCGGCCTGTCGAGTGCGATAGTGCCGGCGCCCGGCGTGTTGGCAGTGTCGTTCGCAGAACATGGCATCGATGTGGACTATTCATTGGCACTCCGCGACGATTTGGCCTCAGGGCTGAAGGCGCTCGCCGATCCCACCCGCGTGAGCATCCTGCGCATGATCCGCAACCTCGACGCCGACAACACACAGATCGCCGGCTACCTCGGGGTCTCGCGGCCGGCGGTCAGCGTGCACGCCAAGATCCTCGCCGACGCCGGCTTCATCAGTACCAGCCGCCAGGGGAGACAGGCTCGTCATGCGTTCCATCCAGACAAGGTCCGATACCTCTGCGCCGAGCTGCTGCGCTACCTGGAAGTGCCCGTTGAGCGCCCGGACGGATCCGGAACGCCGTTGCCATGAGGTCCAAGATGCAGTCCTGGCCGATCCGGCTATCACCGATCCAGAGGAGCGTGACGAGATGCCTGAGGACGAAGTTCAGGCGATGACCGAGCAAGCGATTCGTTCCGAGATGGGCACGATCCTCGACCGGCTCGGTCGACTTCCGGCGGATGCGTTCGCCGACCGCTCGAAGCTCCAGGCGCGCCAAGCCGAATTGCGGCGCCTCCTCCGAGAAATCGACGTCCCCGGAGCCCAGGACATCAGGAAACGATGGTCCAGAGCGGCGGCAGGGAAGGCTGGAGCGGAGGAACCCCCGGAGATGGTCGTGTCGCCAATGGAGAGCGGAGGAGGAGGCGGCCACTGATTCCTCCGAATCGTCGCATGCCGCGGCCGCCGCCCAGTCGAGTTTGGGCGTCGCTCCAGAATGGCACCATTGGAAAACCGTTGCGCCATCATTGGCTCTCCTGAAGAATCCGAAGTGACGCCAGGGGACGGTGAAGCGTGCCAGACGATCAGGTGACGATCGACCCGGAATTCGGGCCGCCCCAACCGAGTGAAGGCCAGGCCAAGCGGCTGAGGGCGGCCGGTGCGGTGGGAGTCGTCGTGGCGGCCTTCGCGTTCGGCTGGCTCCTGCGGTCCCCAACACCGCCGGAGGAAAGACCCGAAACCGAGAACGCCCTCGCTGAGCCGGTGCCCACCACGCAGGTCGCGGAAGCCACTGCTCCGTCGTCGACCACGACGCCACCATCGACCACGACGACGACCCCTTCACCCGAGACGTCCGGTCTAGAAGTATCGCTCGGTGAGTCTGTGCCTCAGTTCACCGATGTGATTGCGATGGAGCGCTGGACGGAAACGGGGATCGATGTCGTGCGATGGCGACCGTCGCAATCCGCTCTTGAGACGATCGAGGCGTTTCGTGATGACGGTTCGTCCTGGTATTCCGGATTCGACGCGGCCGGCACCCGGTACGTCGTCCAAGACGAGAACGGGCTGTTGAGCGTCCACCGCCTGGGAGCTGCAGACCCGGAACCGGGTTGGTTCTTCCCCGACCTTCGAGCCGTCGGTGTACGGGTCACTTCTCAAGCGTGGCACGACACCGAGCCAGGGAAGCTGGCGTGGCTGTCGTGTTCACGCACGTTGGGCGGTCCCAGCGTGCTCTTCCAACTCGATGTGGCAGACGGCACGGCCGAACCGGTCGCGATTCGTCAGATCGACTACGCCTGCTCGGAGAACACGAGTGTATGGCTGAGTAGCTGGGGGGATTGGGGATTCTCGTTGGGCATACTGGGGGGCGAAGCGCATCGCGCAGTGGTGCTCGACGCCGACGGCAACGAACAGGGGCAGATTGGTGGCGACTCAACCGGTAGTTGGATGGTTGCCGCAAGTGCCCAGGGCGCCATTTGGGCTGTCGATCTTTCGAACGGTTCTCCGTCGTGGATCCTGGCCTCTCCCGACGGCCGATCCAGCACTCCGGTACCCGGACTCGCCGACGGCGAGTGGCTCGACGATGCCCGGTGGTCGCCCGACGGAACTCGTCTGGCGCTGTCCCTGCGAACGGCTACAACCGACATCTCCACCGTCCGCATCGTCGACATACCTGCGGGCGCCGTCGTCGCCGAGATCGCCGGATCCGATTGGGAGACCGCGCTCGGCGCCTGGTCGACCGACGGCCGGTTCCTCGTGTTGCAGCGGTGGGCGTGCCTCGACGAATGCCAGTCGTTGGAGCCGGAGGCATGGTCCCTGGCGTTCTACGACACTTCGACCGAGGACACCGTCGTGATCGACCTCCCCACCGCCAGCGGAGCCGGTTGGGGTGACATGCGACTCACCGAGGCGGTTGCCCCTGCCGAGCTCGCTGCCCACTATCCCCTCGACGGTGACGCCGTTGACGTCGCGGGTTACGGGCGCGACGGCGCGGTCTCCGGAGCGACCCCCACCACGGACCGGTTCGGCAGATCCGGCGCCGCCTACGACTTCGACGGCGAGAACGATCGCATCGCCATCCCCATGGCCCCCCAACTGCAGACAGACGCTGTGTCGATCGCCGCCTGGGTCCGGAGGCCCGAATCGGCAACTCCCCGACCGGTCGGCGGGTGGAGAAACGTCGTTTCGTATGGAGCCGGCGGGCATGTCCTCGCTGTCCAAGGTGACGGGGCAGCTCTCGGCGGCCTCCAGGGCACCGGCGCCGACTGCGAGGTCACCGGAACCGACAACGTGTTCGACGGAGGCTGGCACCATGTGGCGATGACCCGAGACCCCAACTGGACCATCCGGCTCTACGTCGACGGTTTCATCCAATCCGTCACATCGGACACCCCCTCCACGACCGGAGCGGACCTTGCGGCCGGCGCCACGTGCAGGGTCGGTCCCGAATTCGGGGCCTTCCTTCGGATCGGAGCCGATCCAGCGAATTCTCAGTACTTCCTCGGTTCCATCGACGATGTCCGCATCTATGCGGGGACCCTCGCGGACCACGAGGTCGCAGCCCTCGCCAGCGATACGCCCTGACCGGAGTAACCATCAACCCGGCGCTTGCGCGCTCGAGGTGATTCCGAGCGGTCCGTTGCGCCTAGGAGATCTCCAAGGATTCGAGGCGGTATTGGATGGAGCGCAGGCCAACGACCACGTCCGCAAGCAGCTTCCGTATGTCCGCGTCGCCGATGGAGGCGGCCGGCGCGGGCCCCGACGTGCCCATCATGATGACGTTCGGCGCCGGTGCGTCTGAGACGGTGACGACGGAATCGGGTCGCGTGAGGTCGATCTCCATCATCGGTTCGAGGGCGTGTGCGGCACACAGATAGTGGTCGCCGTCGCCGACGTCGACATCCGCGCTGCCATCGCAGACGTCACAAGCAAATCCAGTTGTGTGCTGCACGTCGGTGCCTTCCGTTCCTGGTCTAAGGATGGTGGAGAACGACCGCATAGTCGAGAGGGGTTGTTGCGGGTGCCGGACGGGCTGGTCACCTGCCCGGTGCCCGATCGGCAGAACTCGGCCCGCCCTCCCGGGTTGTCGTATTCGGCAACTGCGACGTAGTGTCGGCGGACCAGCCCTCGAGGCAAGGGAGAGTTGTCGAATGCGCAGGGTCCTCGCGACTGCAACGGTCGCGTTGCTGGTGGTCGCAGCATGCAGCAGCGAGGCGAACGACACGACAACCGCTCCTCCGAGCTCGACCGCCACGACGGCTCCCGACGTGCCGACGACTACGGCAGCGTCGACGACCACAGAGGCTCCGGCAACGACGGAAGCGAGTGCCACGACCACAACCAAGGCACCGGCCGAAGGAACGCTGGGCGACCCTGTGCCGCCGGGAACCTGGGCGAGGATCGGCGCCGTCGACGCAGTCGTTCTCGCCTTCATCCCGAACGCGACAGACCTGGTTCTCGCCGAGAACGAATTCAACGATTCCCCGGCGCCGGGGAATCGATTCGTGATCTGGCGCGTGGCGGTGGCAAACGCCGGCGAGGTCGCAACGCCGCTGCTCAGCGAACTGTCGTTCTCGGTCGTGGGGCCATCGGCCGTTGCGTACGACTCGTCGGCGTATTGCGGCGTGATACCGGACGAGTTCGATCAGTTCCGCGATGTGTTCCCCGGCGGAACGGTCGAAGGGAACCTCTGCTGGGAAGTCGCCGAGGATGACGCCGACGACCTTCTGCTCCTCATCGACGAGTTCGGATTCTCGAGCGATCGGGTCGTCTTCGCTGCGGCCGGGACGGACGTCCCGCTCGACGTCGAGTACCCGATACCCGTTGCGCCCACGCCGGACGGGCAGATCGGTTCTCGAGGCAACCCGCATCCGCTTGGCACGCCGGTCCCCGTCGGCGAATGGGACATCACGGTCACAGGAGCGATCGACGACGCTACGACCGAGGTACTCGCCGAGAACTCCTTCAATGAAGCACCCGCCGACGGGCGCCAGTTCGCCATCGTCGGGATCGAGGCGACCTACCGCGGCGGCGAGTCGGACATCCTGTTCGCGTCAACGTCGTTCAATGTTGTTGGTCCGCGGGCGGTCTCATATACCGGCGAAGACGCGTGTGGCGTGGTTCCGGAAGAGCTCGACGCGTTCTCAGAGGTGTTCCCCGGCGGCACGATCGCCGGGAATCTGTGCTGGTCGGTCATGAGCGGGGATATCGACGGACTTGTCTTCTACTCGCAAGAATCGTTCACCATCGACGGAGAGCCTGCGTTCTTCGGTCTGGGCTGAGACATGCCTGCGGGTCCGGTATCGCAAGGCCGAGTGAGGTACGCGTGCATCGGCCGGTCAAGGTTCTCATTGCCGGATCGGGCATCGAGGTGACGGATCGAGCCGGACACACCCCTGAGGGTGTGCCCGGCGAGTGGCGTCTTTCGCCGTTGTCTGATCGTGTGGCGGGCTCGACCTGGACATTCGGGTGGTCTTCCACCCAGGCCTCGAAGACCCCAAGCCGACGGTTCGCCGCTACCCAGCCTGGACCCAGGCCGTCTCGGCGATCTTGAGCTCGCCATCCGGCGCTCTCACAATCAGGAACGTCAGCGAACCCGGATACGCCCCGGCAGCGTGCGCTCCACGTGCCACGAGGTATCGGCCATCTCCCTCATCGATGAGGAGATAGGGGTCGGTGTCCCACACACCGTCCGTCGCCGGAGCCTCAAGGTGAGCTGCGACGGCGTCGCGGGCGATCCGCTGTTGTCCGTAGAGGTGGAAACCCCCTGCGGAATAGAGCTCTGCGACGGCACCGCCGCCGGCGTTGATGGCGTCTCCCCACGCGTCGGTCAATGCCGCTACGTCGTCGGGGACCGCAGCACCGTTGGCCTCTTGCGCAACCGCAGACGCAGCCTCGGCCTGTTCCTCGAGCGCATCGCGCTGGGCGGTGACCTCGGCGAGCTGGGCTTCGGATTGAGCGAGCTCCTGTTCGAGGGCCGCGTATTCGTCGGATGTGGTCGGATCGCTCGAGGAGCACCCGGCCGCCACAAGCAGCAGGGCCACGACGAACGGAACGATTCTCCTTCTCATGAGTCCTTCTCCCTTTCCAGCAAGACGGCTCTTGCTCCTATCGGTTCCCCGGCTTGTGGACGGACCGCGGAGAGCACCCCATCAGACGG
>Ga0316197_10002063_pt1 | contig 14358 bp, 11 predicted proteins | sample OudBiesiAoxic_MG_FD_204939 | JGI IMG/M metagenome (GOLD analysis project Ga0316197, IMG submission 204939) | Coastal sediment microbial communities from Oude Bieten Haven, Netherlands - site A oxic | ecosystem: Environmental > Aquatic > Marine > Coastal > Sediment | place: Netherlands...
CCGGGCCGTGGTCAGTGCCCAAATATTCGCTTCCGTGCCCGAGTTGCAAAAACGGACCTGATCGACGCCGGGAAAGCGCTCGCACAACAAGCCCGCCAACTCCCTTTCGTAAGCACCCGGCGCACCCATGGAAATACCGCCTTCCAGGGCCTGGTGCACCGCTGCCTTGATCCTCTCTTCCGAATGACCAAACAAGCCTGCTGAATACTCACTCACGAAATCAACGTATCGATGACCATCCAGATCGACGAGTTCAGCGCCCTCCCCTGCAACCATCGTCAGTGGAAAGGGTTCATAGAACAGTACCGTGCGCGTATTGCCACCCGGCAAATAAGTTGCTGCCTGTTCGTCTGCGGCCTGGCTCAGTGGATTCGCGAACCGATACCGCTCGCGTACATCTTCAATAGCAAGTCTCAGAGATTCCATTTGTTTTCCCCTCTAGATTGCCTCGATGGCAACAGCAATACCTTGTCCGACGCCGATACACATGGTGCAAAGCGCCAGCTTGCCGCTGCTTTTCTGCAGTTGGTCAAAGGCGCTGACAGCCAGCCGTGCACCGCTCATGCCTAACGGATGGCCCAGGGCGATGGCGCCGCCACGCGTATTTACCCGGGGATCGTCATCTTCCAAACCGAGTTGCCGCGTGCAGGCAAGGGCCTGGGCGGCAAAAGCCTCGTTGATTTCGAGAATTGCGAAGTCATCCAGGGTCAGTCCGAGGCGATCCAGCAACTTCCGGGTGGCCGGCACCGGGCCGATTCCCATGGTTCTCGGCGGCACACCGGCTACCGCCATGCCAAGCACGCGGGCCCCGGGTTCCAGTCCGAGTCGTATGGCGCCGGCTTCTGAGGCCATAAGCAACGCCGCGGCACCGTCATTAATGCCGGATGCATTGCCGGCAGTAACCGTTCCTCCCGGAAACAGGGGATTGAGCTGCGCGAGTTTCTCCAACGAAGTTTCACGTGGATGCTCATCCCTGTCGAAAATGACCGGCTCCGTCTTGCGCTGCGGAATGCTGACCGGGCATATTTCACCGCCCAGCCGGCCATCCTGTTGCGCCGCGGCCGCTTTTGCCTGGCTCCAGTACGCGAACCGGTCCTGATCCTCGCGGCTGATGGAATATTCATCAGCGAGATTTTCCGCCGTTTTCGGCATGACGTCCGTACCGTACTGCTGGTCCAGCCTACGGTTGATAAACCGCCAGCCCATCGTGGTGTCGTACATTTTCGGTGTCCGGCCAAAAGCCGTTTCCGCCTTGCCGATGACGAACGGGGAGCGCGACATACTTTCCACGCCACCGGCGATCATAAAATCGCCATCGCCTGCCCGGATCGCGGCAGCAGCACTGCCCACGGCATTCAGGCCCGACCCGCACAAGCGGTTGAGGGTGCAGGCCGGTACTTCCAGCGGCAAACCCGCCAGCAGCCCGGCCATTCGGGCCACGTTGCGGTTGTCTTCGCCGGCCTGGTTGGCGCAACCCAGCAACACATCATCGAGGGCAGCCCAGTCGACGCCGGGATTTCGCTCCATCAGGGCCGTTATCGGAATCGCAGCCAGGTCATCGGTGCGCACGGGGGCAAGGCCTCCACCGTAACGCCCGACGGGCGTGCGGATGCCATCGCAAATGAATACGTCGGTCATTTTCTTATCCTGTTTTCCTTGGAATCAGATTCCACAGCGTTTATTCAGGCGGCAGAATGGACGCGCCGGTTTTTTGTTCAACTTCTTCAAAAGTCACGCCAGGCGCCAACTCAGCCACCTGGAATCCTGCATCGGTGACATCGACGACCGCCAGGTCGGTATAAATTCGCGAGACAACGCCGGGGCCGGTCAGGGGGTAGCTGCACCGCTTCACCAGTTTGGGTTCTCCGGTCTTTGTCGTATGCTGGGTGATCACGTAGATCTTTTTAACCCCCTGGACCAGGTCCATTGCACCACCCACCGCCGGGATTGCACCGGGCGCGCCTGTCGACCAGTTGGCAATGTCTCCATTCTCTGCAACCTGCATTGTGCCCAACACGCAGACATCAATATGGCCACCACGAATCATGCTGAAGCTGTCCGCGTGGTGGAAAAAGGCCGCACCCGGCACCGCGGTGATGTATTTCTTACCGGCATTCATCAGATCCAGGTCACGCTCATCTTCGTCAGGAGTCGGTCCCATTCCCAGCAGGCCGTTTTCGGTGTGATAAATGAACTCACGCCCCTCCGGTACAAATTGGGCAACCAACTCGGGGATACCGATTCCAAGATTAACGTAGGAACCGTCCGGAATGTCCTGGGCCGCTCTTGCCGCCATCTGTTCTCTGTTCCACCCGGTGCTCATGGGTAACTCCTCCCCTCGGCAATCAGTATGTCTTCATGGATCGGGTCCGCGACCTCAACGATGCGATCAACAAATATTCCGGGCGTGACGACATGCTCGGGATCAATCTCACCCGGGGACACCAGCTTTTTGGTTTGTACGATAGTGGTCGTCGCCGCCATGCACATCAGCGGGCTGAAATTACGGGCTGTCTTGTTGTAAAGCAGGTTGCCCAGCGAATCTGCGACCTCGCATTTGACCAGGGCGAAGTCTGCCCTGAGCCACGGTTCCATCACGTAGCTACGCCCGTCAAACTCGCGCATTTCCTTGCCTTCAGCCAATACCGTACCCACGGTCGTGGGTGTATAGAATGCCGGAATACCCGCACCCGCCGAACGAATCCGCTCTGCCAGAGTGCCCTGGGGAACCAGTTCCAGCTCGATTTTTCCCTGCTTGTACAGCTCGGGAAAAACCCGGGACTGGCTGGAGCGCGGAAAGGAGCAGATCATTTTGCTGACCTGGCCATTACCGATCAGGGCGGCCAGCCCGACTTCACCGTTGCCGGTATTGTTGTTGATCACCGTCAGCCCTTTTGCACCGTGGTCAATTAATGCATGGATCAGCTCGACCGGACTGCCCGAGGCGCCAAACCCACCCACCATAACGGTGGCGCCGTCAGGGATATCCGCGACTGCGCCTGAGACGGACGAATATTTCTTGTTAATCACCTGGTACTCCTCCTGGAGAGCGTAAAACTAGATAAAAACTGCGGTTTTTTCCCACAGCGCCTCGATGTGATCGATACGGTCGGTGGCTTTGTCCTGGATTTCTTTGGCCACACGGGCAACCAGCAATTCGGTAATCGCCACGACCGGTACAGAACTGTCGAAAGGGCCGACTGCCGGCACTTCGATTTCACACCAGGTGTCGGCCAGTTCGGCCAACGGCGATAAAGGGCTGTCGGTGATGGCCACGACGGTTACACCGGCATCAGCGAACACACGCGTCGCATTGACGACCTGCCGGCGGTAGCGGAAAAAATCGAATACGACGACCGTGTCTTGCGGGCCTGCGTCACTGAGATCGGTGCCCATGGTGTAGTCCTGTAGAGACCTTACCCCGGGCCTGATCATCGACAGGCCGCTATGAAATGCATGAGCGCCTGCCTGTGATGTCTCGCCTGAAAGAATCCAGACCGTTTGAGCGCGAACAATCGGAGCAGCAAGATCAGCCAGGCGATCGCCTTCCAGTGCCGTAAAAACGGATGCAATGGCGTTGTTGTAAGCGATCCTTGCCGGCATGGCCGCATTTTCTTCGTGCCTGATACGCTCACTGGGACGCGCCAGGCGGTGGGACAAGTCACTGCGTACATGTCGTTGCAGCTGTGTATATCCCTTGAAACCGAGCTTATTGGCGAAGCGCACAATGGTGGGGCGACTGGTGCCCACCCGCTCCGCAAGGTCTGAAACGGTCCCGAATGCCAGCAGTGTGGGCTCAGCCAGAACAGCCTCCGCTATGCGCCGCTCAGTGGGTGTCAGCTCATTGCTGACAGCGGCGACAAAGTCCGGAATTGATGTTTGTGAACTCATCGTGTTCATATTGTTACATTATGTCACTTATTGAGTTCAATGTGTTACATTAATGCCTGGATGCAATAATTTGAATCGAGGTGTGAAGTGGCAAATACGGGCAGATATATTCCTGCAGAAAGGGAAAATGCATTTCTGGAAACAATCGAAAATCCCAAGTACGACAGGGACATCACCAATGGCCTGAAACCGTTTTTTCAGGACAAGGCGCCGGACGATATCAAGAACTTTTACTCCCCGGATGAGCTCTCTGTTTTGCTGAAATTACATGGCACGGAACAGGACGTGGAAGCCCGCATGCCGGTGAAGATGACCCGGCATTTTTTCGACATGGCGCAAAACAGTAAGCCCTTACAGCGGATCATCAAGGCCAACCCCGATGAAACACTCAACCTGGCCGGCTCTGAAGACCCCGGGCACCAGATGGATTTTGCACCGGTTGAAGGCCTGCTGCACAAATATGAGATGGGCCTGCTTTACGTTGTGTCCACCTGCTCTGCTCACTGCCGCTTCTGCTACCGGGAAGAGCTGATCAGCCAAAAAGAGGTTGAACGCCAGGATGGTACCGTGGCCAAGAAAGGCCTGGCGAAGATCAAGGACGTCACCGATTATGTTCGCGCCCACAACAAGATCGTTGCCGAAAATGGTGGACGCCACCCGGAGACCGGGCGCGAGAAGCTTCGGGAAGTCCTGCTGTCTGGCGGTGACCCGATGGTTTTACCCAACCGGAAAATCGGGCAGTGGATGGCGGCACTCGCTGAAGCCGGCGTCGAAGCCATTCGCCTGGGCACCAAGGAAATGTCTTTCCATCCGAAGCGTTTTGACGAGGCCTTCCTCGCCATGCTGGATAACTTCCACCAGACCTACCCGGAAGTGGGTTTTAGATTGATGATCCATTTCAACCACCCGGATGAATTCCTCCTGAAAGGACCGGACGGCGCCTACCTCCAGAACCCGAACGGCTCACTGAAATGGCACGAAGATACGCAGCATGCGATGGATGCGGTTGTATCCCGCGGCTGGATCAACGTAGAAAACCAGGCGCCGATCATAAAAGGCATCAACGACGACCCTGATGCGCTCAGGGTGATGCAACGTGCCCTGTACCGGGTCGGCGTGGGTAACCATTACTTCTTCTGCGGCAGGGACATCGTGGCCTATCGTGCCTTTAATGTTCCGATCGAAACAGCCTGGAACATTCTCAACGAATCCCAGAAAGGACTGTCCGGCACGGAAACCCATGCCCGCCTGTCCATCACCCACTACAAAGGCAAAACCGAGGTATCAGCAGTCACCAGCGAGCCGATCCCCGGTGTACCAGGAACCGAAAACGGTGTATTGATTTTCAAAATCCTGCGCAACGCACTGGATGCCCCGGACCGTGGAAAGGTGTGTATCGTCGGACGAAACCCGGAGGCCATCTGGTTCAACGACTACGAAGATCGCGTTATTTTCGACGAGGCTGGCTTGTTTGACTATACGCGTGTCGACACGAAAACGATCAAAGTCGAAGCAGCCTGAAGGCGGGGTTAGCGGCCGTAGAGTTCCACGTCGAATATCAGCGTCGAATTGGGCGGTATACCCTGGGTTCCTTTTTCACCATAGGCCAGGTCGGGCGGGATGAGGAACGTATATATGCTGCCCTCGGGCATGAGCTGGATTCCCTCCTGCCACCCCTTGATCACGCGCTTCAGGCTAAATTTTAACGGCTCGTCTTCATTATACGAACTGTCGAATTCCGTACCGTTCATCAGCAAGCCGCGGTAATGGACCCGTACTTTGCCTTTAAATGAGGGTTTCGGCCCATCACCCTGTGTGCGGATCTTGTACCGCAGGCCGGATTCAGTTTGGTGGGCTTCCGCATTGATCCCGTTCCAGTACTCCATGCCGGGAGACTCTTCGGCTGGAAGAGCATGTGAATAGAACAAAGAAACCAGGAACAGCACCAAGACAGAGCTTGTCTTCATCGGGTCACCCATTGGAAAGTCGAACCTGATCATCGCTCATTACGGTCCGGTTAACCAGCAACAGACATACAAACAACCTGACGACCATAACCATTGGCAACGACACAAAGCCGGGAAGATAAAGTAGACTAGCCAGAATTTATGTAATTAAGCTCACCCTAAGCCTCGGAAGACTATTTAACCCCTTGATACTTTCCACAGCCCCGGGTTGAAACCGTCGGAGTATCGTCATGTTTATGCCATTGTTTCTGGGTTCTGTCACGGTGATCATTACAATGATGATCCAGATTTTTGCCGTTGTACTCGTCCTTCAGTACTTGTTTGCCCTGATATCAGGCACAGACACCAGGTATAGTGCCACCGGTAAAACGGTCTATGCCATCGGTTTAGTTATGGTGATACTGTTTGTCGGGCACCTGGTCCAGATGTCGATTTGGGCGGTCTTGTTCATGCTGATCGGTCAGTTCAGTGATTACATGACCGCTTTTTACCACTCCATGGTTAATTTCGCTTCGCTGGGTTATGGCGATATCGTGATGAGTAAGCCATGGCGTTTACTGGGCGCGATTGAATCCAGCATCGGTGTTTTGATGTTTGGTGTGTCTGCCGGTGCCATGCTGTCGATAATGAATTATTTACTGAAACATGATATTCGCATAAGAAACCACAAAGCCGAGATTCAGAAAAACTAATAGGGGAAGTCAGCGATGACTTCCCGTTCCGCTACAAACAGGATGGGCTTTTTACATGACTTTTAGTGACCGGCTGGCTTGTTTGCGAAGGCAAATGACCGAAACTGGACTGGATGCACTCATCGTGCCCAGGGCGGATGAATACCTGGGTGAGTACATCCCTGAATGCAGCGAACGACTTCGCTGGGTCAGCGGCTTTACCGGGTCTGCAGGCGTAGTGATTGTGCTGGCTGAACGCGCGGCGATTTTTGTCGATGGGCGATACTCTGTGCAGGTAAAAAAGCAGGTGCCGGGTGAATTATTTGAGATTCTCCACCTGATCGAAACACCACACATGGAATGGTTAGCAGGCCAATTACCACCGGCTTCACGCGTGGGCTTCGACCCGCGAATGCATCCGTTCACCTGGTTTGAGGAAGCAGAAAAAACCCTGGGAAAGGTCGACATTGAACTTTTCGAACTGACCGAAAACCTGGTCGATGCATGCTGGAAGGACAGACCAAAGGCCACGTTACACACCGCCATCATGCTTCCCGAGTCCGCTACCGGTTGTTCCAGCCTGGAAAAACGCCGGTCCATTGGTTCCGCAGTGGCCGGCAAAGGGGCGGAGGCTGCCCTGGTGTTTGCAGCAGACTCGGTTGCCTGGTTACTGAATATCCGTGGCCGGGACGTTCCCTGTGTACCCGTTGTCCTGGGTTTCGGGCTGCTCCATGCGGATGGCCGGCTGCAGTTTTTTACCAACCCGGCAAAAGTGCCGGAGGGCTTCAGCGCCCATGTTGGCGAGGGTGTAGAGGTGCTTCCGGAATCTGCTGCTGAAGATGCCTTCAGGGCATTGTCAGGCAAGCTGGTTCTGGCTGACCCCGCCACGGCTAACGCGTGGTGCCAGCTCCGATTGAGAGAAGCTGGCGCCGGACTGGCTGCAGATGATGACCCGGTCGCCGTTCCCAAGGCCTGTAAGAACTCAGCCGAGATCAGCGGCATGCAAAAAGCCCATATCCGGGATGGGTTGGCCGTCGTGCGGTTCCTTGCATGGCTGGACCGCGAAGTGGATGCGGGGCGGTTACATTCAGAAGGTGACTTGTCAGGCCGTCTGTACGCATTCCGCGCGGAAGGAGATTTTTTCCAGGGACCCAGTTTCGATACGATTTCCGCTGCCGCCGGCAACGCGGCCATGTGCCACTACAATCACCTGAATTTTGAAGAAACCAGCCACCTGCAAATGAATTCTGTTTACCTGGTGGACAGCGGTGGTCAATACCTGGACGGCACGACTGATATCACTCGTACTGTAGCCATCGGCGACCCGGGCGAGGAGGTCTGCCGGCGGTTCACGCTGGTGCTAAAAGGCCATATTGCCCTGGATCAGGCCGTTTTCCCCGAAGGAACCACCGGTACACAACTGGATGTTCTTGCCCGGCAATTTCTCTGGACCGATGGCCTGGACTATGACCACGGCACAGGGCATGGCGTGGGTTCATTCCTGAGTGTGCACGAGGGCCCACAGCGGATCGCCAAGCAGTTCAATGGCCATGCCTTGCGGGCTGGAATGGTGGTCAGCAACGAACCGGGGTTTTACAAAGACGATGCCTACGGAATGCGTTGCGAAAACCTGGTGGTCGTCAGGGAAGCGGAGACGAGCCATGAAGATGGCCCGTTGATGCTCAGGTTCGAGGCTCTGACGGCGGCGCCGTTCGATATTCGACTCATCGACATCAAGCTGTTAACCAGCCAGGAAATTGCCTGGATCAACAAGTACCACGACTGGGTTCGCCAGGTGCAACTGCCGACCCTCGATGGGCCAGACAGTCAATGGCTGGAGCAGGCTACACGGGCTATATGAGCCAGCAAAGAAGCGCCCTGGAACAAGGGTTGACGTTTAGCCGTTTCCGTCGCGTTTATCTTTGCTTTTGCCTTTTTCTTCGCCGTTGGGCCCCTTATGGGCCTTTTGCTGCGCCTTGCCCTGCTTTTTCTGGTGCTGGTATTTCGGCTGCGACTGCGCCTGGTTCTGAACCCTGTTTTGCTGCTGGGCCCCCTGGCTGATGGCCATACCGTTTTCCTTCGGATTCCTAGCGGGCCTGACCTGCTCTTGCCCGGCTTGATTACCGGCCTTGTTCTGGGCTGCAATTACCGTGTTTGCGCCGATGGCAAAGATTACGATCGCAATTATCAATATCAGTGTACGCATGATCATGAATACTCCGTGTTGTTATAACAACACCAGTCTAGGCGACACAAAATTAACGCAGGCTGAATTTGATTGTGATTATCGCGCCGGGTAGATGCCGTGGTAGAGCGTCCACAGCCCGACCCACCAGCAGGCAAACCTCCCCTGGAAATGAATCGCAGGGGAGTTTCGTTCTCAGCTCTGCCGGGAACGGATCGTTTTACAACCCGTTGGAGTCACTGACCTCCCAACAAATCACAAAGGGCAATATTGTCTGTAACGATTCGTTGTATGGGAACCGTTCCGGTCTGCTCGATTGACGTAATGTCATACTCGACAGTACCTGAATTGCAGTCTTCAAACGTCAGGACAATCGTTCCGTCAGAACCCGGGGGATCCGTGCGTTGTAAGTCACTGGACTGATCGAAGAGACCTCCGGATGTGAAGTCGATATCCATCGTTGCCTGGTTGCCAACGATCGTGCCTGCCGCTGTCAGCCAACGGTTTCCCGGGTCAGGCAAGTTGAACGTCGTACCATCTGGTGGAAGAGAGGAGTCGAAGGTAAACCACGACAGAAATACGAGTTCAATGTCAGGAAATACGGTGATGAAGATCCCCTGGCCGTTCGTCATCGGATTGAACCACGCATCATTCAGACCAGCGTTCATTTCCGCCAGTGCAAGCAATTCACTTCCCACGTCACCACTGAGAAGAGATATCTGCTCGGGACTCTTTTCCTGGGCTGCAGAATCTGCTTCCAACATTTCACAAAGCGCGACGTTGTCATTAACGATTCGCTCGATGGGGACTGTTCCTGTCTGGTTAATCGACGAAATGTCGTACTCGACGGTCCCGCTTAAACAGTCGCTGAAGGTAAGAACAATCGTTCCCTCCCCTTCGCTGCTGTTTACCACTTCGGTGGAAGTATCGAACAGCCCGTTTGAAGTAAAAGTGACATTCATAACCGCCTGGTTACCAGCGAACGTACCAACCGCTGTCATCCAGCGGTGGCCGGGGTCACCCAAATTGGCAGTGGCATCTTCCGGCGGCAAGGTCGTGTCATAGGTAAACCAGGAAAGGAATACCAGTCCGGCGTCAGGGTACACCGTGACGAAAAATCCCTGGCCATCGGTCAATGGGTTATACCAGGCGTCATTGAGACCCGCATTTATCTGAAAACCCGGAGGCGGATTATCTTCACAAGTCACCGTGACATTGGTGACATTTGCCGCAGCGATCGTACCGTTGCCATTGTCAACACTGCAGGTCTGATCGGTGGGCTGGGTCGATACCGTAACAGCATAAGCGCTGCCATCTTCCAGTTCGGTGGCGAAGGTAAAGGAGCCGTTAGCCGCAATCGCAAGTGCGTCAGCCCCGTTGTTTTGCAGCTCCAGGCCAGCTCCTGTGAGACCATTGACATTGCCGCCTACGCTATACGTAATGGCCATAACAGAACAGTCGGAATCGGCTGTGTCGTAACTGCCGTCGCCATCGTTATCCAGGCCCAGGGTACTACCTGCAAAATTCTCATCGCCGTCGGCGTTGCATGGGTCCTTGGGGATTTGTGGGTGGTTGTCGCCCGGATTGGCGTAGTAGTTCGGGAGAACATCTTCCCCTACAGCGGAGTAAATTGCAGGGTTCGAATCGATGTGACAATTAACACAGCTCTCAACACCAGCCGTGAAGTGATGCTGACGCAAACCCGCGCCTCTTCCCTCCGATATGCTGTCATTGCCGGCATCTTCGTCTCGCCCGTGGCAACCGACACAGCTTATCGGAGCCAGCCCATCTCCGCCTGTGGAACTGTCTATGGTAACGGAATCGAAGCCACCCGAACCGTGACAGGCATTGCAATTGCTGTTCAACATCTCGTTCCGGTGAACGTTATGCAGGCTGTCGCCCCAACTGGAGTCATCTGCAAGCGAAACATAGGGGTTGGCAAGAAAATCGCCGTGACAGTCTTCGCAATCCGAATATTTATCGTAGGCCCTTGCTTCAGATAGGCCGACCATCAGGATCGCGATCGTAATTAGAGAGACAAAAAGCGGTTTTTTACACACGGAACCACATGAAGAAAATTCATTCATTGCTGAAAACTCCTTAAACCCTAACCTACATTCTCCAAAATCTAACAAGGTTCGGAAAATGTGCCTGTAAAACTTTGGACTTGAGTATAGGGCATGTGTCATTTTGTTTCCTTAAAACCAATAAACGCTGCGAGCTCTGAACATTTCAGCAAGCCTCAACGGCGACGCTTTTTACGGGCAAAGCGCAGCGCGAGGGCATAAACCATCACGCACAAAGAGTCGGGCGTAGTTCCTTATCGACGAATGTCAATTACAAGTCATGCTAACCGCAGGTTCCGGCATCATGTACTCCAAGATGCGTTAGTGCTGTGCTAACAAAGCCCCCGCCTGGTCTTCTGTAACCGTTTGCGGTGGAAGCCCGCGCGTGAAGGCGTGGACTGTGAACATGGCACCTGACTCTGACCCCACACTCTAAAAGGTTACGATTTTCTCAGCCAACGCAGTTTCAGACACATAGCCCTTTTGACCTGAACCAATTGTCAGTAACACACGCCCCTTATAGGCCTGCATTTTTCCTTTTTGATCGACATAGGTTAATTCTTGTGGACTAAGCTTGAAAGTCACTTCTTTTTCTTCACCGGCTTCTAACGACACACGCTTAAAACCTTTTAAAGCACGTATGGGTGTATTAGGTGTATCCAGTAAACTTGCATAGAGCTGTACTACATCCTCACCCGCACGCGTGCTGATGTTTTTAACGACAGCTTTTAAGCTGACGCCTTTTTTGGCATCTGCATTGTCCGGTGTATCTAAACTGCCATACGTAAATTTGCTATACGTTAAACCATGGCCAAATGGATATAGCGGCGCGTTTTTATGATACTTATAAGTACGGTTCTCCATTGAGTAATCGTCAAAGGCAGGCAATCCTTCTACGGACTTATAGAATGTTATGGGCAGACGCCCGGATGGGTTCACATCGCCCCACAAAAGGTTCGCCAATGCAGTGCCCGTTTTCTCACCGGGATAAAATGCCTGGATAATCGCATTCAGATTTTTATCTTCCCAGTTCAGCGCCATCGCGCTGCCGCTAAAGTTCACCATGACAATCGGTTTTCCAGTGGCTTTGAGCTCTTTCAATAAATCCGTTTGTACTGCTGGAAGCCTGATGTGCGTTCGGTCACCACCGGTAAACCCGTCTAACTCCAATGGCATTTCTTCACCTTCCAAATGCGCATCAATTCCGCCCATAAAGATAACTACGTCAGCCCGATCAGCTGCGGCAATCGCTTCTCTTGTTAAGTTGAGTGATTGGTCCAGCCACGTAAGGCTTGCGCCGGGTGCCAGGGCATTGGTGGGCCATTGATGAGTAATAGAATAACGCGCCTCAATTTGGTACTGCTTATCGGCCGAAAGCGCTACGGGTTTGTCTACCCACTGGCCATCAAGTTTCAGCTTTACGCTGCCGGAAAATGCATAGGTTCCTGATTTCGACGGTTGTAATATGCCGTCCCAAACTACGGCAAATTCCTGATCAAGACTTCCATCGATGGGTGAGGTTGTCCATTGGAAATCAATAGATGGATCGATGCGGGCCAAATCCTCTTCTTGCTCGAAGCCCGCTTCAGTTAGATAGTTCCCCGCCCATTTTCCAACAAAATAACGCGCTTTAAGTCCAGCATCCAACTTTCCATTTTCACTTTTATGAAACAGTGATTTTGCGTTGATTACTTCATAATGTGTGTAGACATTTCCTATTTGCGCCGAACCCGGCGCGTAAATAACATTGGTTTCGCCTAATCGATTTACTACACCTTCATAGGGCAAAACCGGTTGAGTAGGCACTCCATTATAATTTCCGACCAAGACTTCTTTGTTTTTTGCGTTGGGACCAATAACCGCTACCTTAATTCCAGGCTTTAGAGGCAATACTCCATCGTTTTTCAATAGCACCAGGGATTTTCCCGATGCCTCCTGCGTTAAAGCAATATTTTCGGCTGACCCGACTTCCGAGATCGGGATTGCACTGTAAGGAATATCATCCTGGGAATCGAACATTCCCAACTTGAACCTGGCTCGCATTAGCCGCTTTACGGCGATATCAATATCTGCTTCTGCAATTAAGTTCTGATGTAATGCGGCTTGTAAATTCGCAAACGTATTACCGTGTAAGTCACCGCAGTTCAAATCAGTGCCTGCTTTAAGCGCCCATGCGGCGGCCTCGTTTGCGGAAAATGCGACACCATGGGAATGCCTGTCCCAAAAGTCCGCAACCGCACCACAATCGGAAACAACATAGCCATCAAACCCCATTTCACCGCGAAGAATCTCCTCCATCAATTCAAAATTCCCACACGCCGGCTGACCATCTACCGCGTTGTAGGCACACATTAGTGACTCCACATCAGCCTCGCTAATCGCCATTTTGAATGCCGGTAAATACGTTTCGTATAAATCCCGCCGAGTTGGCGTATAACTATCGGAGTGCCTTGTTTTTTCCGGGCCACTATGAACTGCATAGTGTTTAACCGTGGCCACACTTTTTAAATAGGTCTCATGATCACCTTGTAATCCGTTAACAAAGTTAACTGCCATGCGTCCGGTCAGATAAGGGTCTTCACCATACGTTTCCTGTCCACGTCCCCAGCGGGGGTCTCTGAAGATATTGATGTTCGGCGACCAAAAGGTTATCCCGGTATAAATATTTCTCACATCATTACCTAAAAAATGATGGTATTTTGCTCTTCCTTCGTCAGATATAGTGCTTGCCACACGAAACATTAGATCTTCATCAAAAGTCGCCGCCAAACCAATTGCCTGGGGAAACACGGTGGCCTCCCCTGCTCTTGCAACACCATGTAAGGACTCATTCCACCAGTTATATGCCGGAATACCCAGGCGTTCTACGGCAGGGGCATCATTAAACATCTGTGCGATTTTCTCAGCAGTAGTTAAACGTGACACCAAATCATCGACACGCTCCTCTACAGATAAGCTCATGTTATAAAAGGGGTATTTGTATTCTTCAGAAACAGTTTGATTACTACTCGCGTCTGCACCTGACACAAGTAAACCAACAATACATGCAGTTAAAAATATTCTTTTCACATTAATTCTCACTTATTTGCTTTTTTTCTGTGGATATCGCCCAAAGAGGCTGGCTTCTTTTCAATCAAAATTTCCATTCAACGCTTTTTCGATGCCTTCGTACACGGCGATCAGGTGGCGTACATTGGCTACGAAGTCTATGCGGGAAACATCGACACGCAGCACTGGCCCGTCATGCCAGCCGTTTTTACGCAGGGTGGGGATGAAGTCCCGGTAGCGGTTCTGCAGGGCATCAACAAGCCGGACCAGCCCTTTCGGGATCTCCATTTCGCCTTGTGCGGATTTCTCCTCATTGCGCTGGCGCTCGTGGATGTTCTGGAAAATGTAATCGATGGGTCCTTCCAGCAAAATCAGCAAGCTGGGCTGGGGCAGCGGGCGAAACTCCGTTTCGAGCCGTTGGTCTATTACCCCCAGTGCTTCCGCGGTGAGGTAGGGTACGTCCATATCGCGGTGCAGCACCTCGCAGAATGCATAACGGTCGGCCAGCGCTGAGCCGTCCACGCAGGTTG
>Ga0316197_10002064_pt1 | contig 14354 bp, 11 predicted proteins | sample OudBiesiAoxic_MG_FD_204939 | JGI IMG/M metagenome (GOLD analysis project Ga0316197, IMG submission 204939) | Coastal sediment microbial communities from Oude Bieten Haven, Netherlands - site A oxic | ecosystem: Environmental > Aquatic > Marine > Coastal > Sediment | place: Netherlands...
ACAAAATGGATATAGGCAAAAAAATTAAAAGACTGAGACAGGAAAAATTTCTCACTCAAGATGAACTCGCTATGAGATGTGAACTATCCAAAGGTTTTATATCCCAAGTAGAGAGAGATCTTACATCTCCATCTATCACTACCCTAATAGATATACTAGAAGGATTAGGTACAAACCTTAGAGATTTTTTTAATGAAGATGAGGATGAAAAAATTGTCTTTAAACAGGAAGATATCTTTGAAAATATCGATGAAGAATTAAAATATAAGATTGAATGGATTGTCCCTAATGCACAAAAAAATCAAATGGAACCTATACTTATAACTATAGAAGAGGGAGGGCGGTATAAAGAAGAACTCCCCCATGAAGGTGAAGAATTTGGATATGTACTCAGTGGTACTGTCTTAATTCATTTAGGAGAAAAAACATATAAGGCCCGTAAAGGGGAATCATTTTATTATAAATCCAGAAAAAATCACTATATTTCCAATGCAGGAAAAAATATAGTTAAAGTTTTATGGGTCTCTAACCCACCAGCATTTTAAAAAAAGATATCAAAAGCAATATTGCTTTTGATATCTTTTTTTTGAAATTTTTCATAAAATCTATACAGATAAAATATTTAAGATTTGAATAGCAACTCCTAAATGCAATGCTTCTTCATCAATATCAAAATATTCATTGTGAGCCGATGCCATTATCCCTTTTTCTTCATTTTTCACTCCCAAATTAAAAAATACCCCTGGTATTTTTTCTAAATAATATCCAAAATCTTCCACACCCATATTAGCTTTTTCTTTTTCTAATACATTTTCTATTCCCAAAATATCTCCTGCATTTTTTTTGACCAACTCAACCATCTTATCATCGTTAATAAGAGCCGAGTATCCTTTCCCAATTTTTAATATTCCCTTTCCACCCATGGAAATAGGTAGGCTTTCTACTAAAATATTTAATTTTTCTTTAACTAATTCCCTAACTTGGGGATCTAAAGTTCTTAAAGTACCTGTTAATTTCACTGAATCGGCTATTATATTATGAGCAGTCCCTCCAGCTATTTTCCCTATAGTTAACACTGCACTGTCTCTAGCATCTATCCGACTAACGATAGTTTGCATAGCTGTTATCAATTGAGCGGTTATTACAATTGCATCTACGCCATCTCCAGGATAAGCTCCATGGGCAGATTGCCCTTGAACCTCTATCTCTATATTGTCCGAAGAAGCATTCATCTGTTTATATCTATATTCCACACTTCCTTTTTCAATAAGGGAACTCACATGTAGTCCAAATATTGCATCTACTCCTTCTAAAACCCCTTCTTCAATCATAGGCTCAGCTCCTCCTACAGTTTCTTCTGCAGGTTGAAATATAAACCTTACATTTACTCCTAATTCATCCTTTTGCTCACTGAGTATTTTAGCTACCCCCAAAAGAATAGTAGTATGGGCATCATGACCACACGCATGCATAACTCCGTGATTTTTAGACCTGTAAGAAACATCATTTTTTTCCAAAATAGGCAAGGCATCAATATCAGCTCTAAGGGCTATGGTTTTTAATGCATTTTTTCCCTTTATCTCTCCGACTACACCTGTCTTTGCCATTTTTTTATGTAATATCCCAAATTCATCCAAATATTCACAAATTTTTCTCTGGGTACGAAACTCCTGCATCCCCAATTCTGGATACATATGAAAATCTCCTCTGACTCTTGAAAGCCAAGGAGATATCTCTTTGGCCAATTTTAAAATTTTATCGCTGTCCATAAAAAATCCCCCCTAAAAAATATCTAACCCATAGCACACGGATAAAATCTAATAATAACTCTGATTATCGCTGATAAAACCATTTTTTTACACTAAGCTCACAAAGAAAAAACTAGAGAACTCTCTAAGCGCTTCTTTTCTTCTTACCGCGAATTGCGCGAATCTATAATCTAATTTTTATAGATTAAGAAAACCTATCAACACAGAGACTCACCGAGATTTTTTTATTTATTTCAAATAATAGATGCTTTCCATTAGTTTCTCTAATTTTTTAGAGATTCCACTTCCACTCATCCCATGATGATTTATTATTATAGAAAATGCCAAAAGATCCCCATCAATATTATACATATATCCCCCATAAGATTTTACTCCTGTAAGGGTCCCACTTTTTCCATGAAGATTATTTACTAAGACTGTCTTCTCTTGAAAGTTTTTAAATGTTCCACCCTTTCCAGGTTCAGCCAAAGAATTGTAATAACTCAAAAAATTATCAGATTTATTCATATATTTTAAGATCTCTACAACAGTCGTAGGAGTCACTCCATCATAACGAGATAACCCACTTCCATCATAAATATATAGTCCCCTAGTAGATATACGATTACTCCAATATGCTTTCATGGTTTCACCAAACTCTTCCTCTGTTACTTTATTTTTTTCCCTTAATTTTTTTTCTACCTCTATTTTTAGATGTTCTGCAAATAAATTTACACTATATTTATTTGTATAAGATATAATCTCCTCCAAACTAGGAGAATAATGGGTATAAATAAGATTTCTTTTCTCTACTTCATTATCATTTTCACCTATTAACCTACTTCCATTATTTTTTATACCACCCCTTTCTAAAGTTTCAGAAAATATCCTACTCAAGGCAGAAGCTGGATCTTGCATCACTGTATTATATGAAATTATAGATTTATTCATAGTTCCCAGGGCTATTATTTCATTGGTGTAAGGAGGTACTACCAAGGTTATTTTAGATTTTTTCTTATCATCTACTACAACTTTATTAGTTACCACAGTGTTAACCCATGAAGGGGATACTCTTACCCTAATATTTTTACCCTCCTTTTGGAGTGTCAATCTGATACTATTATCCAAAAAAGTAAGTCCACTAGGTTTTGATGCAAAAGTATATCTTAAATCCCCCCATTCCCATGTTTGAGAGAGAGTTGTTTCAGGATAATAAGAGCAATCTGCAACTATTTTTCCATTAATTTTTTTTATACCCATGGCTTTTAATTTTTCTACCCAAGTATTTAAAAATTCCAATTGTTTCTTTTTTTCCTCTGCTGTTACCCTATTTGGATCTTTTGCAATCAAATATTTAGAGCCTAGAGTAGGATCTCCTCCTCCTATAATATAGATATTACCATCTAAAATCCCATCTGATCTAATTTTCCCATCATAGGCTAAAGTAGTTTTAAATCTATAATCTGCACCTAAAACTTCTAGTGCTACTCCTGTTGTCAACAATTTCATATTAGAAGCAGGTACCAAAGATTTATCAGAGTTTAATTCAAATAAAGTTTTATTGGTCTCTAAATTCATGACTTTTATCCCAAGGCTAGCATTTTCTATTTGGGGTAAATTTTTAAAATCATTTACTGTTATTTCTGCCTTGGATTTTATTGGAACACTCTGGATGTCAGCACTCCTACATGAAATTACCCACATCAACATTGCCAATAAAATTATTTTTTTTAATATATTTTTCATCTAACTGCTCCCTCTAAACTTTTAATCGTTAATCTATCACAATCTATCTCTACCTCTATCCCCAATGGAAGAGTTATCATAGGTTTACAATGGCCGGATTTAAAATTATAGATTATAGGAATTCCTAGACCCTTTAACCTATCTTCTAAAAGATCCATAAGAGGCATATCGTATTTTGATGCAGGAATACAATTATTAAAATCTCCCAAAATAATTCCATTTAACTCAGATAGTTTCCCTGAGTTTAAAAGTTGACTCAGAGCACGATCGATCTTATATGTAGGTTCTCTAATCTCCTCTATAAATAATATCTTTTCTTTAAAATCAAGTTCATTAGGAGTTCCCATATCTCCCATAAGAGTAGTCAAGTTACCCCCTATCACCATCCCAGAAGCTTTTCCTCCTACTATAGATCTTAGTTCTATTGGATTTTTTATCTCTCTACCACAGGTGTTTTCCATATTTTCTACAAATGAATCCATTGTAAATTTTTCTATATCAAAAAAATTAGAAGCTGCCATAGGTCCATGGAATGTAACCAAACCAGCCTTTTGATTCAATGCACTATGAAGTGTTGTAATATCACTATATCCTATAAATATCTTTGGATTTTTTTTTATCATCTCAATATCTAGTTTATCAACAATCCTTATACTTCCGTATCCACCACGAAGACACATGATAGCATCTACTTCTGGATCTCTAAAAAAATTATTTATATCTGATACTCTATTTTTATCTGTTCCTGCAAATGAATGCCAGGTATCAAAGATATGTTTTCCTAATTTAACTTTATATCCTAAACTTTCTAACTTTTTTTGGGATTTCAACACATCCTCTTTGGAGCTAGAGTTAGCAGGAGCTACTATCCCTATAGTATCTCCATTCTTTAATTTTTTGCCCTTTAACATCTCTCTCCTCCTCAATAATAAAAATAAAACTTTACATCCTTCCCAAAATAGGTTATACTTCTTTTGAAGTGTGTTAGGGACATTATGGTGGAACTAATGCTGAGGTAGTAAACTTTTCTCAAAAGGTTTGCTGCCTCTTTCATTTTATACAGTTATCTAGATTTGTCTATTTTTGGCAAATCTTTTTTTTTACCATTTAATCGAATAGTCGATCCACTATTTTCTCATTCATTCTAATTTAAATTCAATTTAATTTTTCTGGTTTTCATTTTTTGTACCCATTTTTGACCCTATTTTATCCTACAGTAATAATAAAACTTTACATTTCTTGAAAAATAGGTTATAATCCTTTTGAAGTGTGTTAGGGACATTATGGTGGAACTAATGCTGAGGTAGTAAACTTTTCTCAAAAGGTTTGCTGCCTCTTTCATTTTATATAATTATTCCCCTCCATCTATGCGATGGAGGGGATTTTTTTATTTAGGAAATTACCCACACAAATTGGATGCAACGTCACGTTGCCTTTTTATTCACTAGGAAAATATTTCTCTAATTTTAGATTAACATATTTCCCCGTATCCTCTAGTTTAAATTCAGCTGAATATATCTTTTCATTTTTACCTTTTATTTTTTTTAGAGTTATATTTTCTCCTTTTATTAATTTTTTAGCCCTGGTTTTTGATATTTTTACATCTATAGTTTTATATTTACTCTCTTTCCAAATTGTAAAATTACACGGTGGGGTATCTCTATAACCCACACATGAAAATCCCTTACTATTCTCATATATATTTTTACCACACCTAGGACAGACTCCGATTATCTCCCGTTCTGAATCATTGTATACTCTAGGTATCTCTATATTTTGACCAATAATTCTCTGGAGTTCTTCTGTTACTAGATCGATAGTTTCTTGGATAGTGCTATTTCCCTTATATACTTTTTTTAGGAGTTTAGAAAATTCTACAGTTTTTGTTTTATATAGATCTATATTTAATTTATCCAATGTTTCAATTACTTTTTCTCCTAGTGGTTCTAAAGAAAAATTAGATCCTTTCTGGGATACATATTCATATTTTTTAGCATTTTCTATTATCCCAGTTCTTGTAGCTTCGGTACCTATCTCAATTCCCTTTAATATAGCCTTATATTCATCTTCTTCGGTGTCACTATCTTTTCTAAATGGATTTTTTAAATGGGCTGCTAGTTCCCTTTCTGATACTTTTCTAGGAGGTTTTGTTTCCTTGGTTTTCTTTTGAAATTGAACTTCAAAGATATCTCCTACAACAAAATTTGGTAGTTTATTTTCAAAAGTAGCAGGTTCATACTTATAAAATCCCATCTGTACAATACTTTCTCCTGAAAGTTTAAATTTTTCCTCTCCTACACCTATTGTCACTACAACTTTGGCTGTAATAGTTTCTTCAGCTACAAAGTTTGAAATAAAACGATTCAATATAGTTTCATAGATTATTTTTTCTCTACCATTTAAACTGTTTTTAGGAAATTTCATAGTCGGAATTATGGCACTATGACTCTCTACCTTATCGTCATCAAATATCTTTTTAGAGTCTTTAAACTTTACATTATGATCCTTTGAAAGCACTTTTAGGAGTTGTTTAACTTTACCCTTTTCATTTACAGCTAAATATTCTGTGTTTGTTCTAGGATATGTGACATATCCATTTTCATATAGTTTTTGGATTATTTCCAACGATCCCTTAAAATCTATCTTATTTTTTTTCGAAAGCTGAGATTGTAATTTTGATAATGAAAATAATTTACCTGGTTGCTTTTTTATCTCCTTATTTTCCTTAGATAAAACTTTCCCCTCATAGGAATTCAATTCTTCACACTTTAAGTTGGCTTTTTCCTCATCTTTTATGAGATATTTAGTACTTTTAGATAGTTTAAATTTAACCTCATCTTTTTCACATTCACTCTCAAGCTGAATATATTTTTCCACAACAAATTTCTCTATAGCTATATCCCTGTCATAGATAAATTTTAATACAGGTATTAATACTCTACCCACTGGCATCAATTGACCACTTTTAAGAGTTATATATCTAGTTAAATTTATTCCAAAAAGCCAGTCCATAACAGTTCTCGAATATCCTTCAAATGCTAATTTTATATATTCTCTATCGGGTTTTATATTTTTAACTTCCTCTATAATAGTCTCCTTAGTTTGCTCTGGAAGCCATAGTCTATATACCTCTTTTTTTATCTTGGATTCTTTTATAATCCTATCTATTATTATCTGTCCCTCTCTATCAGCATCTCCGCAATTGATGATACCTTCTACATCTTCCCTCTCCATAAGATTTTTCAGGACTTTAAATTGTTCGGCTATCCCCTTGCTTTCCTTTAATTTAAATTTAAACTTTCTTGGTGTAAAGGGTAATTCTACTTCTTTCCACTTCATTTTTTTGCCAAAATAATCATCTACATTTGACAGTTCAAACAAATGTCCAAATGCCCAAGAAACAATATATTTTTCCCCTTCTATATATCCATTCCCTTTTTTCTTTAGTCCCAGTGCATTGGCTACATTTCTTCCTAAACTAGGTTTTTCCGCTATAATTAATTTTTTCATCATTTACTCCTCTTGTTTGACCAACTAAGGGTTTCTTCTTTTCTTTTATATCTTCACACAAAGGTAACATGATATTGTATCTAAATAATAAAAATTTTATCTCAAACTTCTATCTTTTCAAATTTCTATCTTTATAGTATAAACTAACAGTATTCTGATGATATACCTTGTGAGTATAATTTTCTATAGAATAATAAAGTTGTCTCTTTTAATTTTAAAGGATTGCAGGATTTAAATCAAGGAAAAAAGAAAATTGACCTTAACCTCTTAATCTTGATATAATTTAATGATAAATAGGTAGTTATTTTCTACCTGTAAACTTTCAATTACCAACTCTTGTTTCATAGGAGAAATTAATATGTTAAAATTTAAAAATATAACTACTAACGAAAAGAAACCATCCCTTAATAATTTAAATTTAAATGTTTTAAATGGAAAGTTCGCTCTTTTAAATTATAAATCTAAAACAGAAAAAAATAAGATGATAGATCTAATCTGCCAATTAGATACACCTAAATCTGGTGGTGTCATGATCGGAGGTAAAAACCTTTCTAAGTTTAATTGTCGTTCAAAGGTAATCCAAAAAAGAATAGGTATTTGTTTTGAAGATTTCAAACTCATACAAACAAAAAATGTTCTAGCAAATGTAACTTTTCCTCTAAAGATCCATACAAAGTTACCTCCTAAAAAACTTATTGAAGCAGGTGAAAAACAATTAAAAAATTTTGGACTTTTAGATAAAAAAAATAATTTTTTAACAACTCTTAATTTACAAGAAAAACAAAGACTTAATATTGCTAGATCTCTAATTTTAGATCCTGAATTGATCATATTAGACAACCCTCAAATTCATTTAAAAGCTGAAGAAATTGAGAGTTTAATGAAATATTTTCAAGACCTCAATAAGAAGGGGAAAACCATAGTAATTTTTACCAACAATAAAAAAATTGAAAATATGATAAATTGTGACAAATATATTTTAGAGAAGGGAGCAATATCTAATGTTTAAAAAAATAAATCAGATGAATACCGAAATAAATGAATTGATCCAAAAAAATATAACTTACTATACCCTTAGTTTCACCACTTTGATCTTTGCATTTTTATTTTTTAATATTAGTGTTATTTCTGTCTACAACATCTATCAGAGTAATAAGGCTTTGAGTAAAAGTTATACCCTCAATGTTTATATGAATAATAACGTCTCTCAAAATAGTATTGAGAAAATCGAAAAAAACATTTTAACTCTTAATGGGATTGAACAAATTGGATATTTAAATAAAGAGTTAGCATTTAAAAAATTAGCTGATCAGCTAGGTCTTAGTAACCGTGGGATAGGTAACCCCCTTTTAAATTCATTTATAGTGAAAACTAAGGGAGAAGAAAACCTAAATAATGCAAAAGTCATCATCGATGAGATCGACGGTGTAAAAGAAGTTGTAATTAATCAAAAAAGTATAACTACACTAGATGAAAAAATAAAAAGAAATAATAAACTTATAATTGGATTACTCATAATCACACTACTTCCAATAAAAATAATGATATTTAATATAATGCATAGCAGTGTTGTCAGTCAAAATCATGATATAGAAGCGAAATTCTATCTAGGTATGGAAAAAAGAGAGATCTTAAGACCGTATTACTTTATAAATAATATAAAGTTTATCTCAGCAGCTATTATAGGCAGTTTAATTTTTTTAAACCTCTATGAATTTATTCAAAGTCAAATAGTCGGATTAAATTATATAGTCTCAACTATACAAGCTGGAATAGTTGTAGGAATTATTATTATTATTGTCAGTTTGGTTTTCCCATTTTTATCTTTTAACTTAGTAAAGGTTAAGAGGTAGATCTATGAAGAAACTAATATTTTTGCTTACTTTAATAATCATTACTACAAATTCTCTCTCTAGTACCTTAGATGAGAAGAAAGATCAGATCAATCAGATTGAAAATGAGATAAAAAGAAAGGGTGAAGAGATAAAACAAAACACTCAAAAAATTAATACCATTAATAAAAAAACTGAAACAGTAAAGGAACAAATAATCCGTGTAGAAAAAGAATTAAAAATTATTGAAAGTGAAAAAGAACTCCTAAAGATAAAGATTGATGTAGTCAGTAGAAAGGTAGATTACGGTAAACGAAATCTAAAATTTAGTTCTAAAGAACTCACCAATATGGAAAATGATTATGTTGCTATGCTTCAGTCATGGCAGAAAAAAAAGATAACCGACGAAACCGATACCTATAACTTTAAAGAGATTCTAAAGGCCAATCAAGAAAGGCAAGAGGAGATCAAGGGTGTCCAAAGTAATATAAAAAAAGTAAAAGAAAATATTGAAAAAGAGCAAAGAAATCTAAAAAAACTCCAATCTGAACTAGCTTATAAAGAACGTCAACAAGAGAGTAAAAAAAGACAACACAACAATCTAATTGCTCAATATAATAAAGATAAAAAAATAACAACAGCTAAAACAAATCAAGCTAAAAGCACTATAACTAGCCTTCAAAAACAAAAAGTTGCAATCGAAAAAGAGATCGATAATATAATCAGAACTAGAACCAAACAACTAGGAAATGTAAATTATTCTACTGTTGCTAAAAATTTGGGAACTTTTAAAAGACCCATCTCTGGAAAAGTTGTAGTTGGATTTAATCAGGCTAAAGTAGGAGGAATCCGTAGTTCAGGACAAGAGATCCAAGGAAAATTAGGAGACCGAGTTATTTCTACAAACAAGGGGAAAGTTATCTATGCTGGCAAATTTATGAATATGGGGAAAGTTGTCATGATAGACCACGGATACAACCTGATCACTATCTATGGAAACCTAATCTCAAACTATGTAAAGTTAGGGCAAACAGTAAAAAAAGGCAGTGAAATTGGAATTTTAGGACTTAATTCAGATGGAAGATCATATCTTTATTATGAGATGAGATTTAATCTAAAATCTTCTAATCCAAACAACTTTTAGAGATATCTCAGTGTTAACTATACTAATAATTAAGATCACAGAGACTTAGAGATAAAAATACACATCATATATTTGACCATAGGTCATACAGGGGGATAAAGATGAAAAAAAAGGTATGTATTATATATAATACCTCTAAAAAGGATGCAGTAAAATTTTATGAAGTTTCCAAAGAATTCTTCGGAAATTGCGGTGTGGAAGTCCAGACAGAGATAGAAGGATCAGCATTTGTTGTGGTTATCGGTGGAGATGGAACTCTCCTACAGGCTAGTAAAGATATAGCTAGTCACAATAAATTTGCTATTGCTGTAAATATGGGAAGTCTTGGATTTCTTACAGATATCAGAAGGATCGAAGCTCTTCAAGTTTATGAAGATGTTTTGATGGGTAACTACAAATTAGAGGAACGACATATGTTAGAAGTAGAGGTCCGAGGGGAAAAATATACCGGACTTAACGAGGTAGTCCTAGCAAAGGGGGGAATCCTACAAAAGTTAATTAGGATTAGAGCTTCTGGGGAACACTATATCAACACCTATAGAGCAGATGGATTAATCATCGCTACTCCTACAGGATCAACAGGTTATTCCCTTTCAGCAGGAGGACCCATCATTAGATCAAATTTAGATGTCTTATTAATTACTCCTATTGCTCCACACAACTTGAGCACTAGACCAATAATAGTAGATGGTAAAGAGGAGATCACACTAAAATTAGAAGGAAGAAATAACTCTGCCTATATAGCTGTCGATGGAGAAAACCCCATTGAAGTTACCAAGGAGGATTCTATCAAGGTTAGATATTCAGATAAAAAACTAAAATTAGTTCTGCCAAAATCAAGAAATTATTATTCTGTTTTAAGAGAAAAATTAAAGTGGGGAGATAAGATATGTTAAGGGAACTTCGAATTGAAAATTTAGCAATTATAGATAAATTAGAATTAGAATTTCAAGATAAATTAATAGCTCTTACAGGTGAGACTGGAGCAGGTAAATCTATTATCCTTACTGGTATTAATCTACTTATTGGTGAAAAAACCAATATGGAGATGCTCCGAGATGGATCTGACTACCTTTTGGCTGAAGGTGTTTTTGATGCCAATGAGAATCAAGTTAAAGAACTCCATGAGATGGGAATAGATGTAGAAAATAATGAGATAATCGTCCAAAGAAGAATGGAATCTAATGGTCGGGGGAAAGCTTTTGTAAATGGTAGAAGAGTTCCCATGAGCAACCTAAAAGAGATCATGGGAACCTTGGTAGATATCGTAGGGCAACACTCCCATCAGATGCTCCTACACAAGGGAAATCATATAAAATTAATCGACAGATTTTTAAATAAAGATGAACACCTTATTAAAAATGAGCTAGGAAATATAGTCTCTCAATATGAAGAGATCCACAGACTCATTATACAACTTTCTGAAACAAGAAATAATATCAAAGAAAAAAAAGACCTCTATGAATATCAACTGTCTGAAATTGAAGAAGTAAATTTATCTAAAAACGAAGATGAAGAATTAGAGGAAGAATACAAGATTCTTTTTAATGCTGGAAAGATCACTGAAAAACTAAAAAATTCATATTATAGTATCAGTGATGGAGAAGTAAATGTAACATCTTTACTCCACAGTGTGAAAAAAAATATGGAATCTCTTTCTCAATATGGGAAAGATTACGAAGCTATCTTTGAAAAAGTAGAAAAAATCTACTATGAAGTCGAGGATCTTACGTATAATATAGAAAACATTCAAGACAGTATGGATGTAGATGAATATCGATTAAATGCTGTAGTAGACAGATTGGATAAGATTAATAGTCTCAAGAAAAAATATGGGGAAGATATCTCAGAAATTTTAGGATATAGAGATAAGATAAAAAAAGAATTGGATCTTTTGGATGAAAGCGATTTTGAGGAAAAAAAATTAAATAAAAAAATCGAAGAACTCCTAAAAAAATATAAAGAAGTAGCTTCTAAACTTTCTATTATTCGTAAGGCCAAAGCTAAATTAATCGAGGAAAATTTAACTTCTGAACTGATATATTTAAATATGAAAGACGCCAAATTTAAAGTCGATTTTAAAGTCGATGAAAAGATCTCTAGATCAGGGATGGATATCGTAGAATTTATGATTGCTCCTAATCTAGGTCAAGAGATGAAACCACTGGCCAAGGTAGTCTCTGGTGGAGAGATGAGTAGAATCATGTTAGCTCTAAAAGTTATATTTTCTGCTGTAGATAATGTTCCTATACTGGTCTTTGACGAGATCGATACAGGAGTAGGAGGAGAAACCGTGAGAAAGATAGCCGACAAACTATATGATATCGGTGAGAATGCACAAATCATATGTATAACTCATTCCCCTGCAATTGCAGCTAAGGCTAGTCAGCAATTTTATATTAAGAAAAAAAATATTGCAGGAAAAACCATAGCCACAGTAAAAAATCTAAATCCAGAAGAGAGAATAGATGAGATCGCACGAATGTTAGCAGGAGATCAAGTCAGTGACAGTGTAAAAAATCATGCAAAAGAACTGCTGAAGGGGTGAGAAGATGCTCAGCAAAGTACCGGGGTTCAAAGAATTTGAAAAACATATGAAGGACAGTAGCTTCAGTTATAATAGTTGTGAAGCCTATAAAAAAGATATCGATGATTTTTTTATCTTTATTAGGTATAAACCCCTCAATGAGATCGTAGAAGAGGATATTTTAAACTTCATAAAAGACCTAAAAAAAGTCTATTCCAACAACAGTATCAATAGAAAAATAATATCTATTCGAGGATATTTAAAATATTTTTACAAAAATGGTATAATTGATAGTCTACCTATGGAAAAGATAAAAAATCTTCCTCCAGAAAAAAGAACTTTAGAAATTCTCAGTTTAGAAGAAGTTAATAAATTGAGAGAAGTTATGGATGATTCACCCAAAGAATATAGGGATAAGATCATCTTGGATATCCTCTATGATACTGGTATTTTAATCTCCGAACTTTTAGACCTTCGGTGTGAAGATATAATCTCTGAAAATTATAAGATTATCACTCAAATTAAAGGTATGAAGATAAATAAGATTCCTTTAGATAGCTCTTTAAGTACCAGATTACAGATATTTATAGAGGAAAAAAGAGATTTTTTGAGAAATAAAAATACCAAGATATTTTCTAGTATTTCCAGGCAAAATTATAGAGCCAGACTTATAAAATATGGAAAAAGAGCTAACTTTGACAGAGAAATATATACTCATATGATTAGAAACTCTGTATTAAAAAATATTTTAGACACAGAGGGAGCCCATGTTGTAAAGGATAGGATGGGATACTCTACCATTCAAAATACTAGCCTTTACAGTAGTAGAAATACTGAGCAGATCAAAAAGATATATATGGAGATAGGAATTGGGGATGAATAGGACTCTTTCCTCTTTGGCGTTTTCCCAATTGACGAGTGCGAAAATTTCTTCTAGTTATAAGAAATTTACGATGTCAAAAGGAAAACTATAGCCCAAATAAAAATCTAGAAACCTATCATAAGAATAAATGTATAAATATATAATTAATAGAATAAAGGAGAATTAATGAAAGCAGGATTTATTGCAGTAGTAGGAAGACCAAATGTAGGAAAATCTACATTGATGAACAAGATAGTAAATGAAAAAGTAGCCATAGTTTCTAATAAAGCAGGAACAACTAGAGATTCAATCAAAGGAATATTAACTATACAAGATACACAATATGTATTTATTGACACTCCAGGAATCCATAAACCTAAACATCTTTTAGGTGAGCATATGACCAATACAGCTATCAGTGCACTTAGAGAAGTAGAAGCTGTTATGATGGTATTAGATGGAACTCAAGAGATCAGTACAGGGGATCAGTTTGTTTTTGATAAAATTATGAAAGCTCCTAATACTCCTAGAATTGCAGTTATAAATAAAATTGACCTTATGACAGATGTAGAGATCGAGGAAAAAATCGGAGAGATCAAAGCAAAATTAGGAGATTTCCACAAGATCGTAACTATGTCAGCTGAATACGCTATCGGTATCCCTAAATTATTAGAAGCTATCGATCCATTTTTAGAAGAAGGAATCATGTACTATCCAGAAGATATGTATACTGATATGCCTATGTATAAGATGATTATAGAGATTGTAAGGGAAAAAATATTAATCAGAACTAGAGATGAAATCCCTCATTCTATCGCCGTTGAGATCATCAATGTAGAGAGAAGGGAAAATGGTAAAGATAAATACGATATCAATATCTATGTTGAGAGAGATTCTCAAAAAGGAATAGTTATCGGTAAAAAAGGTGCCCTTTTAAAAGCTGTTGGTACCGATGCTAGAAAAGATATAGAAACTCTACTCGAGA
>Ga0316197_10002065_pt1 | contig 14350 bp, 10 predicted proteins | sample OudBiesiAoxic_MG_FD_204939 | JGI IMG/M metagenome (GOLD analysis project Ga0316197, IMG submission 204939) | Coastal sediment microbial communities from Oude Bieten Haven, Netherlands - site A oxic | ecosystem: Environmental > Aquatic > Marine > Coastal > Sediment | place: Netherlands...
CTTAGACTGTTGTTATTGATGACTACTTCTGCGTTGGGAAATGCTCATTTAAACCACTAAACTGGGCTTTCCCGCCTTGAATTAGACATTAATGGCTTAGCCGGAATAGTTAATAAATTATTTAAGGCGTTGTTACTGCCACTAATTAATATGTTAGGCAGTACTTATTTAAACAACGCTGAATCGTTACATATAAAAATTATTTTTGAAGGAAACCGATTATGACTGACTCACTATTTCAACCATTACAACTTGGTAAATTAACGCTTAAAAATCGTATTGTTATGCCACCAATGACACGTTCGCGTGCTACTCAACCGGGTAATGAAGCAAATGAAATGATGGCTGAATATTATGCACAACGTGCTTCTGCTGGTCTTATTGTTGCTGAAGGAACACAAATATCTGCAATGGGTCAGGGTTATGCTTGGACACCGGGTATTTACTCGCCTTCACAAATTGCTGGTTGGAAAAAAGTCACTGATGCAGTACATGCAAAAGATGGCGCTATCTTTGCTCAACTTTGGCATGTTGGTCGTGTGACGCATCCTGATAATATTGGTGGCGAACAACCGATCTCTTCATCGGCAATTAAAGCTGAAAATGTAAAAGTATTTATCGACAATGGTAATCAAGAACCTGGCTTTGTTGATGTAGTAATGCCACGTGAAATGAGCAAAGAAGATATTAAAAATGTTGTTGAAGAGTACCGTCAAGCGGCATTGAATGCACTTGAAGCTGGTTTTGATGGTATTGAGTTACACGGTGCAAATGGTTACTTAATCAATCAATTTATTGATTCAGAAGCAAACGAACGCACCGATGAATACGGTGGTAGTATCGAAAACCGTTTACGTTTCTTAGACGAAGTGGTTGCGGTAATGGTTGAAGCGATCGGCGCAGATCGTGTTGGCGTGCGCCTTGCACCTTTTACCTCATTAAATGGTACTGTTGATGCGACACCCGTTGAAACTTATATTGCTGCTGCAGCATTACTCAATAAACACAACATTGTTTATCTTCATATTGCTGAAGTAGATTGGGATGATGCACCAGAAACACCACTTGCTTTCCGCCAAGCGGTACGTGAAGCATTTAAAGGTGTGTTGATCTATGCTGGTCGTTACGATGCACAGAAAGGTGAACAAGCACTTAACGAAGGTCTTGCTGATCTGATCGGTTTTGGTCGTCCATTTGTGTCTAACCCAGATCTACCTAACCGTATCCAGCAAGGCTACCCATTAGCGCCACATGATCCAGAAACACTGTTTGGTGGTGCTGAGAAAGGGTTAACAGATTACCCTATCTACGCTAAGTAGCGGTTAATAAGTTAATCTGTAAAATTCAAAAAGCAACCTTAAAGGTTGCTTTTTTGTTTATAAAAAAATTTTTTTAACTTTTATATCTAGTAAAAACCTCATTAGTCCTCTTCTTTAATTACCACTTTCCGCTTCTTTTTGGTGCGTTTTATGTACTGATATAGTGCGAGGATATAAATTTATATGTTATGAAAATTATTAAGCTGCTGTTATTTATGAGTTTTTCTATTTGGCACTGTTGTTGCAAAGATTAAATTATTCGTATGAGAGGTATTGCAGTGATTCATTGCCAATATCTACAATTTGGTAATAGACATCTAGGGTTCCGACTATTCGTAGTGACTGGACCGAGAGTTGTCGACCTTTTCTAAGGTTACACGGAGGGATAAAAGCCCGGGAGAAGACTGCAGCAATGTCTCTCATGCTTTTTAAAATGTAACCAAGGATAAGGATAAATATATGAAATTTACTAAACGCCTACGCAACTCTGTTACTAAAATACTCGCGGTCACTACGCTTTGCAGTGCCGTACTACTTGCCCCCTCTACAGCATTCGCTGAAACAAAATCAAAATTTCGCCTCGCTTGGACTATCTATGTTGGTTGGATGCCTTGGGATTACGGTAATGCCTCGGGCATTGTTAAAAAATGGGCCGATAAATACGATATCGATATCGAAATTGTTCAAGTTAATGATTATGTTGAATCGATCAACCAATACACTGCGGGTGGCTTTGATGCAACGGTGATGACCAATATGGATGCCTTAACGATTCCTGCTGCAAGTGGTGTTGATTCAACGGCATTGATCATTGGTGATTTTTCAAATGGTAACGACGGCGTTGTACTGAAAGGTGCAAAAAATCTGGCTGATATTAAAGGTCAAAACGTTAACTTAGTTGAACTAAGTGTTTCTCATTACCTACTGGCTCGTGCATTAGAAACGGTGTCATTAAGTGAGCGAGATGTGCGTGTAGTGAATACCTCTGATGCCGATCTAGTCGCTGCGTTTACTACCGATGATGTTACCTCCGTGACGACTTGGAACCCGTTATTAAGCGAAATCACTGCGATGCCAAATACCACTAAAGTGTTTGATTCCTCGATGATCCCTGGTGAAATTATTGACCTGTTAGTGGTTAATACAAAAACACTGGCTGATAACCCGAAACTAGGTAAAGCGTTAACCGGTGCTTGGTATGAGATCATGCAAACCATGCAGGGTAGTGATGAAGCAGCAATCAAAGCGCGCTCTATTATGGCTGAAGCGTCAGGTACTGATTTAGCGGGTTACGATGCTCAATTAGCGTCAACAAAAATGTTTTATAGCGCCAAAGATGCGGTGATGTTTAACAATAGTGCTGCGCTGATGAGCACCATGGGTAAAGTTGCTGAGTTTTCTTTTGAACATGGTTTGTTAGGTGAGGGCGCGGCCGATGCTAAATTTATCGGTATTGAAACACCAAGTGGTATTTACGGTGACAAAGGCAACATCAAACTGCGCTTCAACCCTGCTTACATGCAAATGGCAATCGACGAAAAACTATAAGGTAGCAGTTTATGCGTCTGATGAATAGCAAGCCGAGTCGTGGAATGCGACTCGCTTTAAACCTTTTACCCTTTGTCATTTTACTGATTATCTACACTCTTGCATCCGATGCTCGTTTGTTAGAAAACCCAAGTGACAAATTATTACCCTCATGGTCGAGTTTTGCCGATGCGGTGCAACGTATGGCATTTGAGCCAAGTAAACGTACCGGTGAATATTTATTATGGGTTGATAGCGCAGCGAGTTTACAACGTCTTTTATTAGGTGTTGGTATTAGCGCGATTATCGGCCTGATTGTGGGAGTAGTGAGTGGTATGTTGCCGCTGTTTAGAGCAACTTTTTCACCCTTAGTAACGGCTATCTCCTTAATTCCACCAATGGCGATATTACCTATTCTGTTTATCGTGTTTGGTTTGGGCGAACTATCGAAGGTGATGCTGATTATTATTGGTATCTGTCCAATCTTAATACGTGACCTACAACTACGTACCCAATCGCTGCCAAAGGAGCAACTACTAAAAGCGCAGACCCTTGGCGCCAATAGTTGGCAAATTATGATACGTGTTGTGCTACCGCAAGTATTACCTCCACTTGTTAGTGCTGTGCGTTTAACCCTAGGAAGTGCATGGCTATTTTTAATTGCAGGCGAAGCGATTGCTGCAACAGAAGGATTGGGTTACCGCATCTTTTTAATTCGCCGTTATTTGGCGATGGATGTGATTTTACCCTACGTACTGTGGATCGCTGTTTTAGCTTTCCTGATGGATACTATTTTACGTTTGATCTCTAAGCGCGCTTTTCCTTGGTATCACGGTAGAGGAGCAGACGCTCATGAGTAAAGCAATTATCGAAATCAAACAGGTTTGGAAAGAGTACGGTGACCATGTGGTGCTGGAAAAGCTTAACTTAAACGTGCAAGCGGGTGAGTTTATCAGCATCGTTGGTGCTTCCGGTTGCGGAAAAACCTCCCTGTTAAATATGTTATTAGGCACCGAAAAACAAAGTCGCGGTTCGATATTACTTGATGGAAAACCGATGCCTCAGGAGCCTAATGCAACACGTGGCATCGTGTTTCAAAAATACTCTGCGTTCCCTCACCTCAATGCCATAGAGAACGTGATGTTAGGCGGCGAATTTGCCAGTTCACCCTTGCTTGGCAAGGTGTTTGGTAACGAACGTAAAAAGCTACATGAGCAAGCCTTGGAGATGCTAACCGCGGTCGGCTTAGCCGATGCAGCACTGCGATACCCAAGTGAGTTATCCGGCGGCATGCAACAACGCCTCGCTATCGCACAAGCGTTGATTAAGGAGCCGCGTATCTTGTTACTTGATGAGCCCTTTGGTGCGCTTGATCCGGGTATTCGCAAAGATATGCATAAGTTGATTCGCGAGTTATGGAAGAAACGCGGCTTAACCGTATTTATGATCACCCATGACTTATCGGAGGGTTTTAGCCTTGGTTCGCGTGTCTGGGTACTCGATAAACCACGTATCGACCCACATCAACCGGAACGTTTCGGAGCGCAGGTTGTTTATGATATTGACATCAATTCGGAACACAAACTTTCCCATTCCATACAGTCTTTAATAGAGAAACAACAAGCAGCGAAAGTTGCTGTTTAGGAGAATTTATATGCAACAACAAGTAATTGATCAAGATGCTATTTACCAAGATGTTATCGACGGTGCTAGCCATTGGTCGATGGTCATTCCTGCTGGCAAAGTATTATCGTTAACTGATATCGAGGGCGGCGCGAATGTGTCGATGCTGTTTTACAATCCAAAAAACTTATTAGAGCGTTATAACGCGCCAGATACGTTGAAGTGCCAACACACCTTTAAACTCACTCAAGGACATTGTCTTTATTCAGATATGGGGCGCATTTTCTGCTCTATTGTTGGCGATGATACGCATTGGATTGACAGTGTGGGTGGCGTTGCTAATAAGCAAAAAGTAGCCCAAAAGTGGGGCAAAAGAGATTACCAAACAGATCGTAATAACTGGTTACAAAATGGCTATGATAGCTTATTGGTAGAAGTCGCGAAATATGGGTTAGGTAAACGTGACCTTGCTGCCAATATCAACCTATTTAGTAAAGTAAAAACCGATGATGAAGGTAATTTAAGTTTTGTCGCAGCACACAGTAAAGCTGGCGATAGTATTCAATTACGTTTTGAAATGGAGACACTTGTGGTGTTAACCACTTGTCCACATCCGATGAATCCGGCCACTGAATATCCCAATAAACCGGTAAACATCGTACTCAGTGAAGCCGCAGCCATTACAGCGGATGATCAATGTTTAAATTCCAGTGCCGAGAATGGCCGTGGTTTTGAAAATAATCGTCGTTATAGCTGTCAACATTCACACCATCAACATACAGCGGTAGTAGGAGCCTAACCATGATCAGCACCAGTCAATTTAAAGCAGAACAAGCAGTGCGCAGCGATACTGTCTTCGCAGGTGATTATTACATGCAGGTGGTTAAAGCGGGGCAGACATTACGCATTCTTGATTTAGAAGGTAATCAAGCCGCTGACACACTTTTTTATAATGCGCATGATCCAAGCGAGCGTTATAGCGCGATGGATACCATTCGCGAGCAGGGCAATGTTTACCTAACAACAGGCACACAGTTACTGTCTAATGATGGCAATCTGATGTTAACGATCAGCGCAGATACCTGTGGTCGTCACGATACCTTAGGCGGCGCCTGCGCAACGGAAAGCAATACGGTGCGTTATGCGCTTGAGAAAAAATGCATGCATGCTTGTCGTGACAGCTGGTTATTAGCGGTGGCTGAAAATCCACAATATGGCCTAAGTAAACGTGATATCACCCATAATATTAATTTCTTTATGAACGTACCCGTGAGTAGTGAGGGCAGTTTAAGTTTTGCCGATGGTATTAGTGGAGCTGGGAAATATGTTGAATTAACCGCTGCGATGGATGTGATTGTGCTGTTATCTAATTGTCCACAACTTAATAACCCTTGCAACGCTTACAACCCAACCGCAGTAGAGATGCTGATTTGGGATTAAATTGAGCCACTGTTTGTCGGATTTTTTAACAGTGAAAATAATGAGTTAATAGGGACGACCCTGTTAAGCCACTCAACAATATTTCGGGACGACCCGACCTTGTTAAGGTCATATTTATGCCAATTAAAACGCCTTCAAAAATGTTTACAAAAGTATTAATCGCCAATCGTGGGGCGATTGCGTGTCGTATTATCCGTACCTTATCCGCAATGGGCATTGAAAGTGTCTCTATTTATAGTCTTGCTGATGCCGACAGCCTGCACGTTTCACAAGCGGATCACGCTTTTTCTCTTGGTGAAGGTGGTGCGAAGCAAACCTACCTTGATATCGATAAAGTGATCGCCATTGCCAAGCAGTGTGGTGCACAAGCGATTCACCCCGGTTATGGTTTTTTAAGTGAAAATGTTGAGTTTGTGGCTGCCTGTGAAAAAAATGATCTCGTATTTTTAGGCCCGACATCGGCGCAGATGTTGCAGTTTGGTTTGAAACACAGAGCACGAGAAATCGCAGAGCAAGCCAATGTACCGCTATTACCTGGCAGTGGTCTGTTAGCGGATATTGATGATGCATTAAAATGTGCTGAAAAAATTGGCTATCCAGTGATGCTTAAAAGTACCGCGGGTGGTGGCGGCATAGGCATGCAGCGTTGTAATAGTGCGCTGGAGCTCAGCCAAGCTTACGATTCAGTAAAAAGATTAAGTGAAAACAATTTTAGTAACAGTGCACTTTTCCTAGAGAAGTTTATTGTTCAAGCACGCCATATTGAAGTGCAAGTATTTGGTGATGGTGAAGGCCATGCGATTGCATTAGGTGAGCGAGATTGCTCTGCGCAACGTCGTAATCAAAAAGTGATAGAAGAGTGCCCAGCCCCAAATTTAGATGACACTTTACGCCAACAATTACATCGTACTGCAACCCGTTTAGCGGCATCAGTTAATTACCGCAGTGCGGGCACCGTTGAATTTGTTTTTGATCAACAAGCGCAACAATTTTACTTTTTGGAAGTAAATACTCGCTTACAAGTTGAGCATGGTGTTACCGAGTTGGTGTATAACGTAGATCTGGTTAACTGGATGGTAAGTTTAGCTGCACAACAGCTTGCACCATTGACGGAAATTGAAAAGCAGCTGGTTGCTAATGGTCATGCTATTCAGGTGCGTTTATATGCTGAAGATGCTAATAAAGACTTTCAACCTAGTGCGGGTTTGATTAGTCATGTTAACTGGGCGACTGAGGTGGAACAGGGTACTTTACGACTTGATCATTGGTTAGAAAGCGGCACAGAAGTATCGCCATTCTTTGATCCGATGTTAGCGAAAGTTATCTGCCACAGTGAAACCCGCCAACAAGCACTTTCAGGTCTTAAGCAGGCACTCCTGAGCAGTGAAGTATATGGCATTGAAACCAATAAAGATTATCTGCATCAGCTATTAAGTAGTGAAGTCGTGGTTGATGGTTTGTTATTAACGCAAACCCTTAATGAATTTGTTTATGCGCCGTGTTCAATCGACTTGCTTAGTGCGGGTACACAAACCACCATTCAAGATTACCCAGGACGACAAGGTTACTGGGATATTGGTGTACCACCATCAGGGCCAATGGACAGTGTCAGTTTTCGTTTAGCAAATACCTTACTGGGTAATAGTGAACAATCAGCAGCTTTAGAGATCACCGTGAGTGGTCCTTCACTGCGTTTTAATAGTGCCACCCGTTTTGTGTTAACTGGCGCAACCATTGCTGCAACACTTGATGATGTGGTTATTAAAAATGGTGATGTTATTCGTGTTAATGCCGGACAAACCTTAAACCTAGGTAATATCGAAGGCGCAGGATCACGCTGTTATTTAGCAGTGCAAGGTGGTATTCAATGCCCAGACTATTTAGGCAGTAAATCTACGTTCACGCTTGGACAATTTGGTGGTCACGCAGGGCGTGCACTACGCACGGGTGATGTATTACATATTGGGCCGATGTCTGAGGCAGCGCCAACACCAACAATGGTGAGTACCCAACTACCAGAAATATCTGATCAATGGACGATTCGTGTCATTTATGGCCCACATGGTGCGCCTGATTTTTTCTGTCCAGAAGATATTGACGCCTTTTTTGATGCAACCTGGAAAGTGCATTTTAACTCTAGTCGCACTGGTGTGCGTTTGATGGGGCCAAAGCCAAAATGGGCACGTAATGATGGCGGTGAAGCGGGATTACACCCCTCTAATATTCACGATAATGCTTATGCGGTGGGTACGATTGATTTTACAGGTGATATGCCGGTTATTTTAGGCCCTGATGGTCCAAGTCTAGGCGGATTTGTCTGTCCGGTCACCATCATTAAAGCAGACCTTTGGAAAGTGGGTCAGCTTAAAGCGGGCGCGAATATCCGTTTTCAAGCGGTGTCCATAGATGATGCACAGCAACTAGAGATTGCACAAATTGAGCAGCTAAAAGCGGGGCAATATATTGAGCAGCAAGCACCAACGCAACTGCCCGATAGCGCAATCATCAAACAGATAGATAAAACGGAATTAAATGAGCAGGTAGTTTACCGCGCCAGTGGTGAAGATTATCTACTGGTGGAATATGGGCAGCAAGTGCTTGATGTGGCGCTGCGTTTCCGCGTTCATGCCTTGATGCTTAAACTACAAGAGATGAACGTCATGGGGATTGCAGAGTTAACCCCGGGCATTCGTTCATTGCAGGTACATTACGATAACCTACAGCTACCACTTAAACAGTTATTACAATGTTTAGCAGAAGCTGAACAAGCATTAGGTGATATAAGCAAATTAACCGTACCATCAAGAATTGTGCATATTCCACTCTCTTGGGATGATTATGCGACCCGTTTAGCGATAAAAAAATATGATGAATTAGTACGTAAAGATGCGCCTTGGTGCCCGGATAATATTGAGTTTATCCGTCGCATTAATGGCCTTGATTCGGTTGATGAGGTGAAAGATATTGTTTTTAACGCCAGCTATTTAGTGATGGGCTTAGGTGATGTATATCTAGGAGCACCGGTTGCAACGCCACTGGATCCTCGTCATCGTTTAGTGACCACAAAATATAACCCTGCACGAACCTGGACACCGGAAAATGCAGTTGGTATTGGTGGTGCTTATCTGTGTGTTTATGGCATGGAGGGGCCGGGGGGGTATCAGTTTGTTGGGCGTACGCTACAGATGTGGAATCGTTACCGTAAAACCACTGAATTTACAAAACCATGGTTATTACGTTTCTTTGATCAAATCAAATTCTATCCCGTGAGCAGTGAAGAGTTAACCCAAATTCGTCATGACTTTCCTCGTGGTGATTACACTCTGAAAATAGAGGAAACGACGTTCAGCTTGGCAGATTACCAACAGCAGTTGGTCGATAATCAAGAATCGATAGTGAGTTTTAAAGATAAACAACAAAAAGCCTTTGAAGCGGAGCGTTTGCAATGGCAAAAAAGTGGCCAGGCTAATTTTGTTGCGACAGAGATGACCCAAGTCGAAACTGATGTGGCGGCATTAACCACTGAGCAGCGTGGGGTAGATAGTCATGTTGCCGGCAATATTTGGAAAGTACTAGTCAAACCGGGCGAGCAAGTTAAAGCTGGGCAACCCTTATTAGTACTAGAAGCGATGAAAATGGAGATCGAAGTAGTGTCACCTAGCGCTGGTATTATAGTTAGTGTCGTGCAAAAAGAAGGGGCTCAGGTTCATGCTGGGCAACGCCTATTGATTTTGGAGAAAAGATCATGAGTGATAAAAATATGTGTGAAGAGTTGATTTTAGATCAGCGAATGACGATTGATGCACTGCAACAAGCATATCGCAGTGGCGAGTTAACAGTAGAAACATTTTTAATTGAAAAATTACAGCAGGCTAAGTGTGATAATAACAATATTTGGATAGATACAATATCCGAGCTTCAGTTGAAAAAAATGATCAAGCAGCTAAGCACTAAACCGATTGAATCGCTGCCGTTATATGGTATTCCATTTGCGATTAAAGATAATATTGATCTCGCTCTGCTAGCGACAACGGCAGGTTGTGAAGCGTATTCTTATCAACCTAAGCAATCTGCACAGGTGGTACAATTATTAATGGAAGCGGGGGCTATCCCTCTTGGCAAAACCAATCTCGACCAATTTGCAACCGGATTAGTTGGCGTTCGAAGCCCTTGGGGAGCGGTTAAAAACAGCGTGAACCCTGAGTATATCTCTGGCGGTTCAAGCTCGGGTAGTGCAGTAGCGGTTGCAAAAGGACAGGTGAGTTTTGCTTTGGGGACTGATACGGCTGGTTCAGGTCGTGTACCTGCGGCGCTGAATAATATTGTTGGTTTAAAAGCCACTAAAGGGCTATTGAGTTGTACTGGCGTGGTGCCAGCTTGTAAAAGTTTGGATTGCGTTACTCTATTTGCTAATAGTGTTGAGGAGTTAAATCAGTTATTGGAGATTAGTGCACAGTGGGATGAAAAAGATTGTTACTCTCGTGCTAATAGTGCTGTTAACGGTGATGAGTGGTATCAGCCAGAAAATCGCCTATCAAGTTTGAAAATTGGTGTGCCTAAAAAAGGACAGCTAGCCTTCTTTGGTGATAGCAGTGCGCAGAAGCTGTTTGCAAAAAATGTACAGTGTTTAAAGAAAGCGGGTGCTGAAGTTATCACCATTGATTTTCAGCCCTTTTTAGACGCTGCAAAACTACTTTATGAAGGTCCCTGGGTTGCAGAACGTTACGCGGCTATTGAAGACTTTTTTGTAAAAGATCCCAAGCAGTGCTTACCGGTTATTGAAACCATTATTGGTGGTGCAACCAACCATTCCGCGGTGAGCACCTTTAAAGCGATGTATCGATTACAAGCGTTTAAGGTCGCGTGTGATGTAATTTTAGATGAGCTGGATTGTATTGTTACTCCGACTGTCGGTACCACCTATACCATTGAGCAAGTTGAAGCGGATCCTATTCAGTTAAACTCCAATTTGGGTTATTACACTAATTTTATGAACTTGCTTGATTACGCGGCGATTGCACTGCCTGCTGGGTTCTTAGATTCTGGTTTACCCTTCGGTATTACCCTGTTTGGGAAAGCTTTTAGTGATCGTTTGTTGCTTAGTGCAGGCGCGCAATTACAGCAGATTAATGATTTTCCATTGGGGGCAACCGATTTACCGTTAATGGCGCAAAGTCCTCATGAAGATGAGATTGATATCGCTGTATGTGGTGCGCATTTAGCGGGTTTTCCGCTCAATCATCAACTTACTGAACGGGGTGGTTTTTTAGTAAAAAGCTGTACAACCTCTGAGGATTACCGTTTATATGCCTTAGCGGGTGGTCCCCCTTTTCGTCCAGGATTAATTAGGGTTGAAGCAAATAACGATCGTGGTGTGGCGATTGATGTTGAAGTGTGGCGGTTACCTATCGATAGTTTAGGTAGTTTTCTGCTGGGTATACCTAAGCCTTTAGGGCTAGGTAAAATTCAATTAGCTGATAAAAGTTGGGTGACGGGTTTTATCTGCGAAGGTTATGAGATTCCAGAAGCGCGTGATATTAGTAAGTATGGCGGATGGCAAGTTTATATGGATAAGTTGGGATTATAAATTTAGTTCTAAAAGTGTGAGAAGGGCTCTGCTCACGTTTGAATAAGCTTTTGATTAAGAAACGCTAACAGTAACTTTATCTTCACACTGAGATGACGGTTGTTTGGATAAACTGCAGAGATTGCCTGCAACGGAGCGCGATAAGCTGCTAAGCACTCTATCAATTGCCCTTTGTTTAATGCTTGTTCAACATAATAATCGGGCAGCTGTATCAAACCTATGCCTCTTATCGCTGCGTCAAGTAGTGCAAAACCACTATTGCAGCTAATGGTGCCATTGATACGCATATTGCGCTCTTTATGCTGTTCACTGAATGCCCATAGTGGTGAGCTACCCACCAAACAATTGTGGTTATCTAACTCAGATAAGCTAAAAGGTAACCCATGTTTTTCTATGTAATCAGGTGCTGCACATACATGTAGTTGTCGCTGTGTAAGCTTTTTGGCGATCATCGTTGAGTCTTCTAAATGACCAATACGAATGGCTAAATCAATATTCTCAGTAACTAGATCTAAGGTCTGATTAGACAGTATCAATTGTAATTTCAGCGCGGGATAACGTTGCATAAACTTATTCAATAGAGGCGCAATAACTTGTTCACCGTAGGTGATTGGCGCGGTCACTTTCAATATGCCTGTGGGTACTTGAGATAACGCCGATAATGCTAGCTCAGCTTGCTTAAGTCCTTCTACTAAGCTTCGGCAGTGTTGAAAATAGTGCAATCCCGCTTCGGTGACGGTAATTTTCCGTGTAGTACGTAGTAATAACTTACTCGCTAAACGTTTCTCTAGACTTGCTACTTTTCGGCTCACTTGTGCGACAGAGGTATTAAGTTGTTGTGCCGCTTTAGTAAAACTTTGCGTTTCAACCACCGCAACAAATTCATTAATGCCTAACCAATTGTCCATGCTATTCCTTATTAAGCTTTGAGTTACGACTTATAAGCTACGAGTTTCGAGCTGCGAGTTGCGAAGCCCCAGCAACTCAGAGGTCGACATTCGTCGCTGATTTTTGCAGTTCGTCGCTAGTAGCTGGCCACTCGAAGCTGATTTTTGCAGTTCGTAAGCTAGTAGCTCGCCACTCGAAGCTAATGTTTATAATTGTTTTGACCCTACTAACAGCTGACCGCTTCTCTATTATTACATATTTGTAATTATGTTTTTCAATTTAATGGGATTGTTACTTTTTGATTGTTAACTATAATTCCTCTATCGTTGATTAATCAACACATCAATAACTATTAAGGATTGCAAATGACAGATAAATTTATCAAGTCAAAAGCGGCGATAGCATGGGGCCCAAACCAACCATTATCAGTTGAAGAAGTCGATGTAATGCTACCTCGTAAAGGTGAAGTCTTAGTACGTATCGTCGCAACAGGTGTTTGTCATACTGATGCGTTTACTTTATCAGGCGAAGATCCTGAAGGTCTATTCCCAGTTATTTTAGGCCATGAAGGCGGTGGTGTTGTAGAGCAGATTGGCGAAGGCGTAACAAGTGTTGTCGTCGGAGACCATGTTATTCCACTTTATACCGCTGAATGTGGTGAGTGTAAGTTCTGTAAGTCGGGTAAAACCAATCTTTGCAGTGCAGTGCGTGAAACACAAGGTAAAGGTGTTATGCCGGACGGTACTTCACGTTTTTATAAAGATGGCCAGCCAATATTTCATTATATGGGGTGCTCTACTTTTTCTGAATACACTGTGTTACCTGAGATATCCTTAGCCAAAGTAAGCAAACAAGCACCACTTAAAGAAGTCTGCCTATTGGGATGTGGTGTAACAACTGGCATGGGGGCTGTGCTTAATACTGCGAAAGTAGAAAACGGTGACAATGTTGCTATTTTCGGTCTTGGTGGTATTGGTTTATCTGCAATTATTGGTGCAAAAATGGCGGGGGCGGATCGTATCATTGGTGTTGATATTAACGAAAGTAAATACGAGCTTGCTAAAAAACTAGGCGCGACAGATTGTATCAATCCAAAAGATTACGATAAACCAATTCAAGATGTAATTGTTGAGATGACCGATGGTGGTGTTGAGTACTCATTTGAGTGTATTGGTAATGTTGATGTAATGCGTTCTGCACTTGAATGTTGTCATAAAGGTTGGGGGGAATCGGTTATTATCGGTGTTGCAGGTGCAGGTCAAGAAATCTCAACAAGACCATTTCAATTGGTAACAGGACGAGTTTGGCGTGGAACCGCATTTGGTGGGGTTAAAGGACGCTCTGAATTACCTGAGATTGTTAATCGTTATATGGCGGGCGAGTTCGCCTTAGATGATTTTATCACCCATACAATGGGGCTTGATAAAATTAACGAAGCTTTTGATCTGATGCATGAGGGGAAAAGTATCCGTTCAGTCATTCACTTTGATAAATAAAGCTTATACCATTTTTCGTTATCCCTTATTTAAATAGAGATCCAGATGAACTTACAAAATATCAGTCAGAATAAAGTTGCTGGTGGTTGGCATAAGCAATATCAACATGATGCTAAATCGGTAAATTGTATGATGCAGTTTGCTATCTTTTTACCACCTAATGCTAGTGAAACCAATAGAGTCCCCGTTTTGTATTGGTTATCGGGTTTAACTTGTGATGATCAAAACTTTATGCAAAAAGCGGGCGCATTTAAAAAAGCGGCACAATTAGGTATTGCAATCGTTTGCCCAGATACTAGCCCTCGTGGTGAAGCAGTACCAGATGATGAAAATGGAGATTATGACCTTGGTCTCGGTGCTGGCTTTTATCTAAACGCGACACAAGCACCTTGGAATAAGCATTACCAGATGTATGATTATATTAATGAAGAGCTACCTGCGTTAATTGAAACCCACTTTCCGGTAACCGA